>TARA_R110002167_G_scaffold84867_1_pt1 | contig 12006 bp, 10 predicted proteins | sample TARA_R110002167 | Tara Oceans TARA_R110002167 (sample SAMEA4398238) | marine metagenome | biome: Polar Biome; feature: [MES] marine water layer (ENVO:01000295) within the mesopelagic zone...; material: water (ENVO:00002006), including particulate matter (ENVO:01000060) such as...... | reverse complement strand
TTTCGCGGCCGTTATGACAGTCGCAATCTAAAAATACTGCTGCCGGGGGCCATATTGGGTATAGGCCTTGGTGCGCTGACTGTCCAATACCTCAGCGAAACCCACATCAAGCTGATCATCGGTGTCATCGCGCTGCTCTTTACGCTTAATTTTGGGATCAACAAACTCCGCAAGCGGTCGCCTAAAAAGACCAGCGCCGATCCGATCAAAGGGGGTTTATGGGGAACGCTGGCAGGCTTTACCAGCTTTAGCGTCCATGCGGGAGGTCCGCCGATGAATATCTATCTGCTGCCACAACAATTGGATAAGACCCTATTTGCCGGTACTACAGTGATATTTTTTGCCGTCATCAACTTTGTCAAACTGGTGCCCTATAGCCTGCTTGGACTGTTTGAAAGCGATAACTTGATGACCTCCCTGGCGCTGGTCATCTTCGCCCCGATTGGCGTTTTTACGGGTATCTGGATGCACAAGCGGATCAATGACACTTGGTTCTATCTGATCTGCTACGGCCTTTTATTTCTCACTAGTTTGAAAATTCTTAATGACGCCCTCGGTGAACTGCTGCAACACTAGCCGCCTTAACCTTACGCTTAGATACGTTCTCTGACCGGCATTCAACCAGGAGTCTAGCATGCGCCACTCACTCTTTAGCCTAACGATTTTCGGCCATTCACGGGCATTGTGGCTATCAATCCCGCTGATAATGGCAACCCTAGTGCTAAACGGCTGCGCCAGTTTGAGCTCAAACTTTGAGCAACCAAAACTTAGCGTTAACTCGTTTAAACTCGTGCCCGCCAACGGAGTGCTGCCTAAATTCGATATAGGCCTGCATATTATCAATCCGAATAGTTCTCCGCTTACCCTGCAGGGCTTGGTGTATTCAATAGAAATAGAAGAGCACAAAATCATTACCGGAGTAGCCAACAACCTCCCCGAGATTCCTGCCTACGGCGAGGGGGATATCAACCTGCAAGCCAGCGCCGATCTGCTCCAAGGCTTACAGTTACTGTCAGGGCTGCTGCAAAAGCAACAGGGCAGTCTGAGTTACAACTTCAGCGCCAGGCTCGACGTCAGCAACCTGCTACCCGATATTCGAATTTCAGACAGCGGTCTGATCGACCTCAGATCGATGACAACCACCCGCTAACTAAAAAGCAGCGTGACTGCTCAGCCATCCGGCTGTTGCCAGCAAGCTTCGAAACCCTTATTGTCCGCGGCAAATCATCTGCCACCCTTCTATTGTGATTCAGCAGCCCAGAGGACAGCACCATGGTCGACAAAGTCTATCTCTCAGCGCAGGGGCTGTTGGAAGATTCGTTCCGGTTAGGTTTGGAAATATTTAACAGCGAATTTCGCCCCGACTTTATCGTCGGTGTCTGGCGCGGAGGCACACCCGTAGGTATCGCGGTACAAGAAATCCTCGATAATCTTGGGGTCAAGACCGACCATATCTCTATCCGCACCTCCTCCTACACCGGTATCGGTGAGCGAGGACGCAAGGTTCGGGTACATGGCCTCGATTACATCATTCGCAATGTCGATGCGCACCACTCACTATTAATCGTCGATGATGTCTTTGACACCGGGTTAAGCATCAAGGCGGTGATCGACACGCTGCGGGCCAAAGCACGCCTCAACACCCCCGGTGACATCCGCATTGCCACCCCCTGGTTCAAACCGGCCAATAACAAGACCGAGCTGGAGCCCAATTACTACCTGCATAAATCCGATGACTGGCTAGTGTTTCCTCACGAACTCAATGGCCTTGAGCGTCACGAAGTGCTAGCCCACAAACCAGGGATGAAAGCGATCTTCGAAGAGTACGGCATCTGAACTACCATCTGTTTAACCTCAGCGACAAGGAGATATCGACAGCCTGATAGCGCGTGGACACGACCACCCAGCCATTTTCCGCGCCCAGGTTGTACAATAAAACCATGCTGCTGACCTTAGCCTGCTTGATTATCATGATCTCCGCCGCAGTCCAAACCGCCGTTGGTTTTGGACTGGCGCTGATTGCGGTGCCCTTTCTGATTCTGATAGATCCACAGATGGTTCCTGCACCTGTGGTGATGATCGCCCTTGTCCAACTGTTCATCTCCGCCTGGTCACACAGAACCGATATTCAGTGGCGGCCGATCGTGACAGCGACTCTCGGCAGAATACCCGGCACACTTGCGGCCGTGTGGCTGATGTCAGTCACCGGTATTGAGGGGATTAAGGTGTTTATCGCCTTGGCCGTATTCGCAGCGGTGGTGATCAGTCTGTTAAATATCCAGGCTGAACCCACGACTAAAAATCATCTCATCGCCGGATTCTTTTCCGGTTTAGGCGGTACCGCCACCGGTATCGGAGGGCCACCGATGGCGCTGCTCTACCAACACCAGCAGGCCAATTTTGTCCGCGCCAACCTTTCTGCATTTTTCGTTATCGGCAGTGTGATTTCATTGGCAGGCATGGCCGTAGGTGGTTTTGTCAGCCTCCAAAGCTGGATCTACTTTCTCTATTTTCTGCCCGCTACCCTGATCGGGGTCTGGCTGGGAATGAAAACCAAAGATTACCTCAAACCCAGCTTTATGCGCCCGGCGATCTTGCTGCTCTGCTCTGCCAGCGCCATGGCGCTGCTGATTCAGACGCTGCTAAGCTGAGCAGCTGTGACTCAGATGGCGACCTCAATCGCATTCAGTCGTCGAGATGGCTGAAAAAAGAAGCACACCGCAACGTCGAACTCATGTGGCTTACCGAACGCCTTAGTCCAGATGTTAAAACCATCGCTGACTTCAGGAAGGATAACGGCAAAGGGATTACCTGATTACCCATAATTTTCAGCCAGCTTTAAAAGTCGCAGGTTAACACCAAACGCCCCTCTAAACCGATCTCAGCAACCTGAATTAAGCCCGTAGGGGCGAGGCAGGAGCCGAGCCTGGCAGTTGAGGTAAGGATGCCGAATCTGTCCGTTTCAGGTTGGCTGGCATAGCGCGAAGCACGTACCCACAGGGCGGTTTCGTGGGGAGAGCATTTTTTGGTTCGGTTTTGATGCGTCAAAAATGAACGCGCCCGACAGGGGCGCAATAGAGCCACCAACCTAACAACGGCAGATCAGAAAAACGCTGAGGGTTCGGCATGAGTTCTGATCTGCCGCCTGTGATGAAAGTTTCTGTTCCGCCCCCTCGGGCGGCTTAAGCTCCCCTTGCCCGTTAGCCACGGCTCAAACGCCCCCCAGTGCCCGGTGCAGGTTAACGGTCTCCTGGGCAAAATCAATCTTGGAAGCCGTCAGCCCACGCTCCGCTTCCAGCAGGGTGCGCTCAGCATCTAGCACATCGAGAAAGGATTCGGCACCGGCATTATAGCGCAGCTTCACCAGCTCCACCGCTTCCAGGCTGGCGGCAACGTATTCACGCAATACCCGGTTACGTTCACGCTCCTGCGCATGACGCATCAGTGCACTATTGACCTCTTCCAGCGCCAGCAAAACTACCCCGTCATACCTGGCCAGCTGCGCTTCGGCACTGGCCTTGGCCTGTTCGATACGGGCGCGAATAGCGCTGCGATTAAACAGGTTCCAGACGATGCCCGGACCTACCGCATAATTGCTGGCGCTGTGATCGCTGAGGCTGGATCCGCTGCTCGCTGCAACCCCCACACTGGCGATAAAATTAACGGTGGGGAACAGATCCGCCGTGACCACGCCTACCTGCGCTGTCAAACTGGCCAACCCCCGCTCGGCCTCACGGATATCGGGCCGCCGACGAATCAATGAAGCAGGGTCGCCCACCGCAATAAATGCCGGCATCGTGGGCAACACACCCTGGCGCTGCAGGGAGATATCCAGCGGGCCAGGCACACGCCCGGTAAGACGCGCCAGACGGTTCAAGGCCGCATTCTGGTCACTGATAATGGTCGGTAGCAGCGCCTGAGTGGCCGAATGTTGGGCGTGTGCGCGTGCCGTATCAAGCTGCGAACTCATGCCTTCACGGGTCAGGGTAATGGTCAGCTCCATTGTTTCACGCTGGTTGTTGATATTACGCTCCACTACCTTGCGCCGCTCCTGCGCGCCGCGCAGATCAAAATAGGCCGATGCCACATCGGCAATAACAATGCGTTTAACATCCTCATGTAACACTTCACTGCGCTCGATATTGCTGCGTGCTGCCTCAATACTGCGCCGCACCCGACCAAACACATCCAGCTCCCAAGCTAAGCCCAACGAGGCCGAGTTAATAGTTCTGGCTTGAGTCTGGAATGTATTAACTGCTGATGCGCGTGACCGCTCAGATCCAGCAGTCAAATCAACCGAAGGTTGCAAGCCGATGGTGGTTTCGTGCAGCACGGCTCGCGCTGCCGTCAGGTTCGCCAGGGCAATACGCAGATCCGTATTGGCCACTAGCGCCTGTTCGATCAGGCGATCCAGGGTAGGGTCCTTTAACTGCACCCACCAGGCATCAACCGGCGGCTGCTGCGGATACAGCGCCTGCACATCCAGAGACTGCATTTCCAGCGACTGAAAACCGCTCTGCTTTTTCGCATCCAGCAGTTGTTCAGGACCGGCATAATCCGGCCCTACAGCGGCACAACCTACCATCAATAACGCGGTGAAACTCAGAATCACATACTTCATGTCGAACCTTCCTGTGAGGCGTTCTCTCGTGTTGTTTTCCGCTGGCCGGCAAGCCAGCGGCAGGCCACATAAAAAATAGGCGTAAAGAGCAGGCTGAACAGGGTCACACCGATCATGCCGGAGAATACCGCGGTGCCCAATGCCTGGCGCATCTCGGCGCCAGCGCCGGAGGCGATCACCAGCGGTAACACACCCAGCACAAAAGCCAGCGAGGTCATCAAGATTGGCCGCAGGCGCAGGCGCGCCGCCTTAACCACCGCATCCAGACGGTTGAGTCCTTCCTCTTCTGCCTGACGAGCAAACTCGACAATCAAAATGGCGTTTTTCGAGGCCAGCGCAATCAACACGATAAAGCCCACCTGCGCCAAAATGTTGTTATCGATATCCCTGAGCATCAGCCCGGACACCGCAGCCAGCAGGCACATGGGCACGATCAGAATCACCGACAGCGGTAGCAGCCAACTTTCATACAATGCGGCCAGCAGCAAAAATACAAACAACACCGCCAGACCGAAATTGACCAGTATCGAACCGCTGGCCAGCTTTTCCTGCAGGGCCATTTCAGTCCATTCATAACCAACCCCTTCGGGCAGGTTGTTGTCGAGCAGATTTTGCATCCGTTGCATCGCTTCACCACTGGAGAAACCCGGCGCGGCACTGCCGGAAATATCGATCGCGCTGTAGTTATTGTAACGCGACAGCCGCACCGGCCCGGTCCGGTCCTCCAGCGTCACCAGCGAGCCCAGCGGCACCATGTCGCCGCCAGTAGAACGCACACGCAGGTTATTGATATCGGCGGGCTCATCACGGTAGGGGCCGTCTGCCTGGGCGATTACCCGGTAGGTGCGCCCCAGGAAGTTGAAATCATTGACATAACGCGAGCCCAAATAAATCTCCAGGGTATCGATCACGTTCTGCGCCGGGACATTAAGCATTTCCGCTCGGGTTTCATCGATATTGGCGAAAATGCGCGGTGTGCGGGTGTTAAAGAAGGTATAGACTCGCGCCAGCTCGCTCTGCTGATTGGCCTCGGCAATGATATGCTGTGCCACCTGCTCCAGACTGGTGATGCCCCTACCGCTGCGATCCTCCAGATACAGCTTCCAGCCGCCGGTATTACCCATACCGCGCACCGCCGGCGGCATAATAGAAAATGCTACCGCCTCCTGCAGAGTGCTCAGCGCCTGTTGGGCTTGATCACGGATTTTGCTCGAATGCAGGCCCTTGTCAGCACGGTCCTCAAACGGCTCCAGCGGCGTAAAGATCACCGCCGCATTGGAAGCATTGGTAAAGGTGGCGCCATCGAGCCCGACAAACTGCACCGTATGGGCAACCCCGTCGATATTGCGCAACAGGTTCGATGCTTCACGCACCACCGCATCGGTACGCTCCAGCGATGCGCCGGGTGGCAACTGAATCACGTTGATCAGGTAGCCCTGATCCTGCTCGGGAATAAAGCCGGTCGGCACCTGGTTGAACTGCCAGCCGGTAAAGGCAATCAGGCCAACATACACCAGCAGCATGATACCCACCATGCGCACCAGCCGTTTGGTCAGAGTGCCATAGCCGTCAGCCAACTTGTTAAAGCCGTCGTTGAACACATGCCCGGGCCAGCCCAGCTTGCGCTTCCAGCCGCTGAGCTGCTCATAGGGTACATGGGGTTTGAGCAGCAGCGCGCCCAGCGCCGGCGACAGCGTCAGCGACACCAGCAGCGAAATCAGCGTGGCGGTAGCAATGGTCATGGCAAACTGACCAAAAAAGGCGCCCGATACTCCGCTGATAAAGGCGGTCGGAATAAACACCGCCACCAGCACCAGACTCATCGCCAGCAGTGCACCGCCCACTTCAGACATGGTCTTGTGGGCGGCTTCGCGCGGTTTGATACCTTCGGAAATGTAGCGTTCGATGTTTTCCACCACCACGATAGCATCATCCACCACAATACCGATCGACAGTACCATGCCAAACAGAGTCAGGTTGTTCAAAGAGGCGCCCAGTGCGGACATCACCGCAAAGGTACCGATCAGCGACACTGGAATGGCAACCACCGGAATAACCGCGGCACGCCAGTTCTGCAGAAACAGCATGATCACCAGCACCACCAGCAGCACCGCTTCAAAGATGGTCTTGTAGATTTCGTCGATTGATTTCTTGATGAACTGGGTCGGATCGTAAATGATACGGTACTCGACCCCCTGCGGCATGGTTCGGGCAATGTCGTCCATCTCTGCACGCAACGCTTCGGCGGTTTCCAGGGCGTTACTGCCGGGACGCTGAAAAATGACAATCGGTAGTGCCTCGGCGTCGTCCAGATAACCGTTGGTGCTGTAATCGCGAGCCGCCAGTTCAACCCGCGCCACATCCTTGAGACGTACTACCCGGCCGTCTTCACCGCGTTTGACAATCACTTGTTCGAATTCATCCGCAGTGAGCAGGCGTCCCCGGGTTTGCACACTGTATTCAAAACCACCTTTACTGCTGATGGGTTGTTTGTTGATCACCCCGGCGGCAATCTGCACGTTATTCTGGCGTAAGCCGTCCAACACATCATTGGCGGTCAATCCCAGAATGTAGGCGCGCTCCGGATCGATCCAGATACGCATGGCATAGGCACGCTCGGCTACCAGCCGCGCTTCGCCCACCCCAGGAATACGCGCCAGCCGGTCCATGATCTGAGTTCTGGCATAATTGGACACATAGAGGCTGTCGCGACTGGCATCAGGGGACAACACATGAATCACCATCATCAGATCCGGTGAGTTTTTACGAACATTGACACCCTGGCGCTGCACTTCTTCCGGCAAAAAGGGTTCGGCCAGTGCCACCCGATTCTGTACCAGCACTTGAGCGGTATCGATGTCAGTGCCCTGCTTGAAGGTCACCGTCAGTCGAGTGCTGCCGTCGGCGGTGTTTTCCGACTTCATGTAGAGCATGCCTTCCACACCATTGATCTGCTCTTCAAGCGGCGTAGCCACTGTCTGAGCGGCTATTTCCGCAGTCGCACCCGGATAGCTGGCGGATACACTGACGCTGGGCGGAGCAATTTCTGGGTATTGGGCCACCGGCAAATTGAGATAGGCAATAAAGCCGACCATGACAATCAGGATCGACAGCACGCCGGAAAAAATCGGCCGTTCAATAAAAAAGTGCGACAGTTTCATGACGCGGCCTCAGTGGTAGCGGCCATCTGTGGCGCCACTTTGACGCCAGGACGCACCCGTAACAGGCCTTTGGTAATAACTCGATCATCTTTTTGCAGACCGCTGCGGATCACCCGTAGCCCCTGATACAGGGGACCCAGTTCAACCTTTCTGGGCTGCACCACATTGTCCTGGTCGACCACCATGACTATCTTCTGGGCCATATCGCTCATGATGGCCACATCCGGTATCAGCAGCGCCGGTCCGGGTTGAGCGGCCGGCAGGCGCACCCGTCCGAAGCTGCCCGGTAACAGCAGGCCGTTGGCGTTACTATCAAATAGCGCACGCAGGCGAATGGTGCCAGTGTTCTGGTCAAAACGGGTATCGACGAAATCCACCTGGCCCTGATGTTGGTAGTCCTGTTCGTCCAGCAAGCGCACCTGCACTGCCCAGACCTGATCGACCAGACTACTGTCACCGGCCGCATTACGCTGGCGCTTGTATTTCAGGTAGCTGCTTTCGGACAGGTCAAACACAAAAAATACCGGTTCCTGCTGCACGATAGTAGTCAGCACCTGGCCGTCAGCGGCCTGGATCAGGTTTCCTGTATCTATGCTGTTGCTGGAAATACGTCCGCTAATGGGCGCGCTGATGCGTGAGTACTCCAAATCCAGCTCAGCGATCTGCAGGGCCGCTCTAGCGGCCGCCATATCAGCCTGCCGGGCTTTCATGGTGGCGCTACGCACATCCAGCTCTTCCTGGGACATGGCATTCTGGGCCACCAGTCGGGTGGCGCGCTGCAACTCCTGTTTGCCCAGGGTCAGATTGGTTTGCGTCCGTTCCAGTTCCGCCTTGGCCGAAGTAATGGCAGCGTCAAAGGGCCTCGGATCCAGAGTAAACAGCAGATCACCCTGCTCAATCTGTTTGCCATCGGTAAAATGGATGTCCTGCAGATAACCAGAGACCCGGGCGCGAATGTCCACCTGCTCAAAGGCAACAAAACGACCGGTATATTCATCCCACTCGGTAATCACATCCTGGTGGGGCACTGTCACCGTCACCGGCACACCCGGTTCAGTTTCTTGCGCTGCGTAAACCGGGGAGACCAACAACCCGAGGGCTATCAATAAAGAGGCTATCAACAAAGGGGGTTTTATCAGCTTAGTCCGACAAGCCGTTAACGGGGAGAATTGTTTTTGCATGGTCTGATGTCTCTGGTCGGTGCTTTTTACTGTTCCATGCGTAGAAAACGCCGGAATGATACTCTGGCCAACACAAGAAGTTGCTTTCCAGAAAGATAAATGGCAATGTATCCTCCTAATGTCTTTCTTGCAAGATATATATTTAAGATTGAGATACCATGACTGAATCAAAGCTAAACGTCGAAGATTTAATCATCAACTCACGGAATAACTGGCCGCAGGATAATATGTCTGCGGGCGAAACCGCAGCGCGACTGATTCGCGCCAGTGATATGATGCTGTCCGGCTGCCACAAATTCATCGAGCATCTGCAACTCACACCCGCTGAATTTGATACCCTGGCCACCCTGCGAAAAATGGGCGCGCCTTATAAACTCACGCCGTCAGGACTTTGCAAGGCCAACCTGTTGTCCTCCGGTGGCCTCTCCAAAATCCTCAATCACCTGGAACAAAAGGGGCTGATTTCCCGTCAGGCTCATGATTCAGACAAACGCAGCCGTATTATTGCGCTGTCCGATGCCGGAAAAGCGTTGATCGAAGAAAGTATGTCGATGGTATTGAACGAACATGAACAGAAACTGACAGCCATCTACACGGCAGCAGAAAGAAAAGAACTAAACCGGCTACTACGTAAATTTCATTTAGCCAGTGTCTATTGCCCGGACCAAACTGCCTAGCTCTCTTCACGTCCCCTTTGATAAAGCGCCCGTCTGAAACGATTGGTGGCACTGCTGATCGCTCTATCCTCTCGATGGTCGCTTGCTGCGACAGAGCAGCCATAACAAAGGAGTAGGTTTGAGCGGATGCCTACGGCTCTTTACGTCCCATAGCGGCCTCTGAGAAAGAACATGGGCAACCGCCGCAGACGACCCATAGCCACCACTGGACTTTTATTCCCACCAAGTTTAATCAAGAAAGTACTAACGTTAGTTTTTCTTTTTCTGGCATTTTTCTGCCGATTAAATTCCCTGTCGCTGAATGATAAGCCAAGCCGATCAATTCCTTTTTTAAGACTTTATTCGTTAATACGGGACGCAATACTAGTAACCCCATGATCCATCCGATGGGGCCTCCTTTCACGACAAAATCCATAGACATTGAGATATCACAGGTATTCTCATTAATTTTTTCCACTTTTAATTCGGCATACATGCTTTTTAAAGGCATTGAAAACTCTGACAAAATCATCTTGAAACTATCACCTTCTTGGTATTCGATGATCTCTTCAACGACACTGCTGTTATCATAAAAATTACATTTACGTTTTGTGCCTATACCAGACTTAACACCTGGCAAGATAGGCGACGTTTCGATTGAGGTGTTAGTCCTTTCAATGCTGCCAAAATCCTTTAATACATCCCAAACTTTATTTGCCGATACCTTAACTCGCTGAGTCTTTTCAATATGATGTGCCATTAGAATCGCCTAGAGCCGTATGTACATTAGTGTACAATGGATGCACTATAGCCCCCGATGTACATCTGTGTACAGTGTTTTTTTGAGGTTTATCATGGGTAGTGTTAAAAAGTTTAATCGTGACGGGGCTGTAGACTGGGTCATGAATGAAATATGGCACAGGGGTTTCGAGTCCTTTTCTGTTAAAGCCATGTCGGAAGCGTTGGGGATCACACGGTCTAGCTTCTATAACGCCTTCGAAAGCCGAGAAGCATTGTTCTTAGAGGCGTTTGATCGCTATTTCAAAGATAGTCCTCACTATAAATTGGCCAAATTTGCAGAATCTGACAGCGCTCTTAAGCTTTTAACTCAAGTCTTCAAGGAGACTTGCCTTGCACGCACTAATGATCCTAACCACCGAGGATGCATGGCGGTTAACAGTGTTTCCAACTTGGTAGGCGTGAACAACGAACTTGGGCCGATTGTTGAAAATGCAGTACTAGCTAGCATTACAGGCTTTGAAAATTTGCTTAATCACAGTATGGATCAAGGAGAGTTAGCCAAAAACACCAATACTCACAATCTGGCGCTAGCAATTCAAAATACCTTGATGGGTTTGAATACCATGTCAAAGATAGTAACGTCGGAACAAGAACTTTGGTCAGCGACAAAAACGACTCTAATGGCGCTAGAAGTTTACCGAGAGTAATTCTTATGTGCGCTTCGATTAAAGGACTTCATTTTACGTAAATACGGCGCCTTAGTGTCGGCTGCTGCCGTTCAAAGAGACTCAAACCTGGCGGCCAGTGTGACCGCAAAGTAGATACAGCGGTCTATCTCGCCGCAGTCCGCTATGAAGCCCTTTGCTGCTATGCTATCTCCTGTGACGCTGCATTCAATCCCGCACCCTAAATGTCCAGCCGCTTATTTCAACAGCTACGATCAGATCATCAATAACAGTCCCGCGCAGAGTGCAGAAAGCAGCGTTGCGCCGCCGTAAAAAAGCACCAGCATCGCCGTCGGATTCGCCTTAATGTGCAGATCGTGCAGGCCGTGATAGACCCGATGGGCACAGTGGTAAAGCGTCAACGAGATCACCGCCAGCAGCCCCAGCTTGCCGATCCAGCTCTGCGCTAGACCCAGCAGATTGAGATAGAGATTCTCGGCGGGCCAGCCTGGCATCAGCCAACCGCTGATCAACGCCAGCACGGGAATGATAAAGGCCACAACCATGCCGCCTGCACCAAACAACGACCAGGCGATAGGTTCATGCGAGCGTTGGTAGCTAGTCCTTTTTTGAGTATTGTTCATCAACTCAGCCTCCCTTCAAGAATAGCCATGCCAGACAGAGTAGCGCCACGCTGCTCAATACAAACCCTGCGTAATGCCCCAGTTTTACCCAGAGATCCGGCACTCGGAAGCCTCGCAAGCGGATCACTAGAATTTTCGGCGTCAACTCAAACCAGGTATAGGCGTGGAGCAGCGCCGCTGCGATCACCAGTCCGTGGAACAGCCGCAACAGTGGACTGTCCATCAGCTGTAGCCAGTCGGTAAAAGCGACTTCTCCCTGCGACAGCCGAAACAGCCCCCAGATCAGTACCAGGGCATAGAGGAAGATCGGCACGCTGGTCGCTTCACGCAGCATATA
>TARA_R110002167_G_scaffold7160_2_pt1 | contig 12006 bp, 10 predicted proteins | sample TARA_R110002167 | Tara Oceans TARA_R110002167 (sample SAMEA4398238) | marine metagenome | biome: Polar Biome; feature: [MES] marine water layer (ENVO:01000295) within the mesopelagic zone...; material: water (ENVO:00002006), including particulate matter (ENVO:01000060) such as...... | reverse complement strand
CAGACAGAGCATTTAGTATAACAATAGAGGTCGGAATGGCGAACTCAGGACAATTTAACTAATGGCAGATTCATTTTTAAAAAGAGAAGTATCAACAGGAACAAATCAAAAAACTTGGACAGTAAGTGCTTGGATTAAAATGTCAAGGACAGGTACAAGTCATACTATCTTTGGTAGTGATGTTCAAGATGATGGGAGTAACTATGGAACTCTATCTATTGAGGGTGATGGTTTATTAAAATTTATTAATTTGCAAGGTGGCTCACTTGTTACTAACTTTCAATCCAACAGAAAATTATTAGATTTAACTTCTTGGTATCACATAGTATTAAGAATAGATACAACACAAGGAACTGCTGGAGATAGAATTAGATTATATGTTAATGGCATACAAGAAACCTCATGGGCATATTCTACAAACTCTGCAAGTCAAAATGCAGACACAGGAGTTTTTAAATCAGGCAATGCTAATTTAGTAGGAACAAGAATTACTACTGGTGGTAGTAATTTTGAAGGAAACATTGCTCATATGCACATAATTTCAGGGCAATCACATCCCCCATCAGTCTTCGGTGAAACTGATAGTACAACAAATGAGTGGATACCAAAATTAACCCCAACTGGAATTACCTATGATAGTGAAAACTCTGCTTTCTTAAAGTTTGAAAATGCTTCTGCATTGGGAACTGACAGTAGTGGGCAAACAAATACTTTTACAGTTAATGGAACTTTAAAACAATCTGAATCAACAACCAGCAATAACTTTTGTACATTAGATGGCAACCAAGCCTATGATACAAGTCATGTAAGATATGCTGGTACAGCTTATCTAGGAACAACAGGTAATGCTCAAGGTTGTGCATCTACTCAAATGGTAAAGAATGGAAAATGGTATGTTGAGTTTAAACCTGAAACAGATAACACACAGGCATTAGGCAGTACAATATCTATTGCAAAAAATGGTACACATGCACAAAGAAGATGGTTCAATGCTGGTGGTAGTGCAATTCCAGGTACAGAAACAGGCTCAAATGGTTGCGAAGGAATTACTTATCAACCCATGATTGGAACACCTAATCTTGTAGATGATGGTGGTGGTGGTACTGTAAACTATGGTGTTCAAGCAAGTGCTAACGATATCATTATGATGGCAGTAGATTTATCATCAGCAACTTCTAAGATATGGTTTGGAAAAAATGGCACATGGTTCTCTGCACCTGGAACTTCAAATGTTGGAGTACCTAATACAGGAGCTAATGCTGGATTATCTTTTGCTAAAGGAGATGATTTTTGGGGAATTAATGTTACAAGCGTAGTTAATGCAGCAAATAATACAAACAAACATATGTTCTGTAATTTTGGTAATGGAAGATTTGGAGCAACAGCAGTAAGCAGTGGCAATGCAGATGACAATAGTGTCGGTATATTTGAATACGATGTACCAGCAGGTTTCTATGCAATCTGCACAAAGAATATTAAGAGTTACGGATAGGAGAACAACATGGCATTTATTTCATTTCAACCACACGACCACTTTGACTGCCCTACATGGACAGGTAGTGATAGCACAACAACAGTTAATGGCATGGCTTTTAAACCTGATTGTCTTTGGATTAAAAGATATGATGGCAGTGGACACCCAGTATTAAATAACTCTACTCTTGGTACAGCTAAGAGTTGGATTCCTAGTGGAAACAATGCTGTTAATACTACAGTTATGGTGGCTAGTTATACTTCAGATGGATTTACTTTAACTGGAAACATAAACGATACTAATGATGCTAGTCAAAATTATTTTTCCTCTTGCTGGAAAGCTAATGGTGGAACTACATCTACTAATACTACTGGAGCTACTAACTCTACAGTGCAAGCAAATACAACTTCAGGATTTTCTATTGTTACATGGACAGGAACAGGTGGTACAACTACATTAGGACATGGACTTGGTGTTGCACCTAAATTTATTCTTGCTAAGAATAATGCAGCAGCAGACAGAGGTGTTACTTTAAATATGAGTACGCTGTATGTGGCAGACCCAGCAACCGACAACATACAGTTTGCAAGGAATGATTCTACATTAGCAGACCAAGCAGACAGATGGGGCGATACAGCTCCTACTTCATCTGTATTTACAGTAGGTGCTACTAGTATGATTAATGGAAGTAGTGCTGAATGTTTTGCTTATGTATTTGCAGAAGTACAAGGTTTTAGTAAGTTTGGATATTATTCAGGCAATAATAATGTAAGAGGAACTAAAGTTTATTGTGGATTCAGACCTAAATGGGTAATGATTAAAAAAGCAGAAGCAACAGAAGATTGGGTAGGAAAAGTATCAGGCTTAACTGGTTATGGATTAGGTGGAAATAGAACAAGAAGTATTAAATATGGTGTAGCTGACCAATCAACTAATTCATTTCTTCAATTTGAAAGCAATGGATTTAGAATTGTTACAACAGATGGAAAAATGAACACAGAAAATGCACTCTATTGGTACATAGCTTTTGCTGAGATGCCAATGGTAGGAAGTAACGGAACAATAGCACTAGCTACATAGGAGAAACAAATGGGATTAGAAACAGGCACATATATATCAGACTTAAATAGTTCAAACCCAGTAGCTGGTGACCCAGTTAACGAAGGTGACGACCATATAAGATTGGTAAAATCTACAGTTAAAGCAACCTTTCCAAGCATTACAGCAGCAGTATCGGCAACACACACAGAATTAAATAAACTAGATGGTGTTACAGCTAATACAACAGAACTAAATTATGTAGATGTTGCTTCGATAGGAACAGTGTCAGCTTCAAAAGCTTTAGTTGCAGATGCAAACAAAGATTTAACAGGTGGAAGAAATTTAACAATTACTGGTGCTTTAGTAGCAGGAAGTGGAACAATAGGTGGAAATACAATAGCTACGATGGCTAACATATATCCTGTTGGCTCTATTTATATAAATGCAGCAGTAGCAACCAATCCAGGAACGCTTCTTGGTTTTGGTACTTGGACTGCTTTTGGAGCAGGTAGAGTTATAGTAGGTTTAGATGCTAGTGATGCAGACTTTAATTCAGTACAAGAGACTGGTGGTGCTAAAACACATACATTAAGCACTTCTGAATTACCATCACATACACATACAGTAAGTATACCTTCATCACAAAATGGTGGTAGTTCAAATGACCATGCTTTATTTCCTGATAATAGCTCAAGCAACGAATCATTTACTTCAGGAGCAACAGGTGGTGGTTCAGCACATAATAATGTTCAACCTTATATCGTTGCATATATGTGGAGAAGAACTGCGTAATGGCAATTTATCAAGTATTAGGTTCTAAAGGAATGGTAAAGGATATTAACCCTACAGCACTTCCTCCTGAATTTTTTTCTCATACTGAGAATACTAGATTTGAAGACGGAGCTGCTAAAAAAATATTAGGTCATGATTCTGTTTTTACTGCACCAGCAGTTGCACCATATTTTTTAATTAATCTTACCGGAACTAATAATTATTGGTTTTATGCAGGAACATCTAAAATATATAGAACAGATGGAAGTAGTAACGTAGATGTAACTAGAACATCAGGTGGTAATTATTCAACTAATTTAACTACAGTAGGTAATTGGGTGGGTTCAATTTTCAATGGACTTCCTTTGTTATGTAACGGAGTTGATGACCCACAAATATACGACACATCTTCAACTAAGTTTATAGATTTAACTAATTGGCCTTCTAGTACCATTTGCAAGTCTATTAGACCTTATGGAAATTATTTAATAGCTTTAAACATGACTGAAGGAGGAACAAATTTTCCTAACAAGCTTAGATGGTCAGATGCTTCAACAACAATTCCTAGCACTTGGGTAGCAGCAGCTACTAATGACGCAGGGTCTAACACAGTAGGAGATAATGGAGATTTTATCGTTGACGGATATTCTTTAAATAAATCATTTATTATATACAAAGAACAGTCTACGTGGTTAATGAACTATATTGGTGGTAATTTAGTATTTAGTTTTCAAAAATTATTTAATGACACGGGTATTCTTTCTCGTAATTGTGCTTGTGAATTTAATGGTAAGCATTTTGTAGTTACTAATGGAGACTTAATAGTACATAACGGAGTATCTAAGCAATCTGTTGCTTCAAATATTGTTAAAAGAACACTTTTTGGTGACTTAGATGGAACAAATTATGCAAACATATTTGTTACACATAACAAACAAAAAAATGAAATATGGGTTTGTTATCCTTCTGTTGGTTCAACAAATTGTAATAAAGCATTAATTTTTAATTATAACATTAATTCTTTTAGTTTTAGAGACTTGCCTAATATTTTGCATATAGCTACAGGTACAGTAAATCCTGGTCAGTCAGGAGTGCCAGTATGGTCAGGGCAAAATGCAACTTGGGTTAGTTACGACACTACAGAAAACTGGGGTCAAAGAATATTTAATCCTACTGAGGTTAGTATCTTAATGGCAGGAACAACAGATACTAAGTTTTACAGAGGGGATAATGGTTTTGATTTTGCAGGTAGTAATTTTACTATGATGTTAGAAAGAAAAGGTATGACTTTAGATGGTAACGCTAATACTGTAAAACAAGTAAGAAAAGTTACTCCTAAGTTTGCAGGAACAGGAAATGCTGAAATATTTATAGGAAGTTCTATGACTCCTAATGGTACATATACTTATAAAACACAACAAAGCATTAATCCAAACACCCAAAACAAGGTAGATGCTAGAGCAACAGGCAAGTTTATTGCAATAAAGTTTCAAAATACTACATCTACAACTTTTGAATTAAACGGATATGATATAGAATATGAGGTAATAGGAAATAGATAATGTCACAAGCACCTAAATATACACCTAATCCAGTACCTGATAATCCTGAAGATTTGCCTAAATATATTTTTGAAGAATTTATAAAATTACAAGGAGCTTTAGAAGAAAACCCTGCAACATTTTTAGAAATAAAAAATGTAGCCCCAGCTAGAGTTAAACAAGGAGATTTAATATATGCAGATGGAACTAATTTTAATCCAGGAGCTGGTGAAGGAGTGTATTTTAGAAACGCAGGAGGAAGTTGGGTAAAGTTATGATATATATAGCAGGAATAACATCAGATAAAATAGATGACGTTTGGGACAGATGTTCTAAATTTATAGAAATGGGTATTAATCATAGTCAATGCGAACTATCTACTATGGATTATTACGACAGACTTGTTAATCAAGAAATGCAACTTTGGGTTGTTTATGACGAAGAAAAACAAATTAAATGTGCTTTAACTACTGAAGTTATAGAATATCCAAGAAAAAAAGTATGTAGAATTGTTAGTTTAGGTGGTAGAAACCTAGACGAATGGGTAGAAAGATGGTTAGACATTTTAGAAAGATGGGCAGAAGAAAACGATTGCGATTCAATAGAAACATATTGCAGAAAAGGATTTATTAAAAAACTAGAAAAGTTTGGGTATACAAATACTTATACTGTTCTAGGTAAAGAACTCACAACAGTACATTAGAGGTAAACATTATGGGTAAAGGAAGTGGTGGTGGTGGAACACAAGTACAGAAAATAGAACCTTCTGACTTACAAGCACCTTATTTAAGCGATTTATATAGCCAATCGCAAAATTTATATAACGAGGGAGGTATGTCGCCTTTCCAAGACAGAACATTTGCAGCACCTTCAGATGATACTATTAATGCAGAAGCAGCATTAAGACGATTAGCTTCTGGAGACCAGCAATCAATGGTCAACAACATTGCAAATGCACAAAACTTTGCACTAGCAGGGCCACAAAATTTAGCTAGTAATCCTTACTTAGCAGGAGCTACAGAAGCAGCTTTACGCCCAGTTTATGGACAAGCACAAGGACTCTTGCAACAAGCTAGACGTGGTGCTACAGGAGCAGGTCAACTTGACGGAAGCAGACAAGCTATTTTAGAACAAGGTGTAATTAGTGATTACTTAACAAAAGCAGGAGACATTTCCTCTAAGATGTATTCTGACGCATATAAAGACTCAGCTTTAAATCAACAAAGAGCATTAGCTTATTCACCACAGACTTTAGCAACTCTTGCTACACCAATTCAAACATTGGGTGGATTAGGAGCTTCTCAAGAATTTAGACAACAACAACAAATAGATGAAAATATGGCTAGATATTCAGCAGAACAAAATCAACAAATGAACGCTTTAAATCAATACAATTCTATTGTTGGACAAAATACTGGTTTTAACACAACAACAGGAACTATGAACGCAGCAGACCCTACTATTGCATCAAGATTGCCCGGTGCAGCAGCAGCAGGTTATGGAGCAGCATCATTGGCAGGTCTGACAACAGGGGTAGGAACAGCAGCAGCACCTGTTTTTGGGGCAGGAGTAGCAGCAGCAGCAGGGCCAATAGGTTGGGCAGTAGCAGGTGCAGCAGCACTAGGTTTATTTGATTAGGAGAATATTATGGCAATACCATTATTAGTACCAATAGCATACGGAATAGTTAGAGGATTATTAACAAGATACGGCTCAAAAAAAGGCGTACAAACTCTTATGACTCAATTAGGAGTTAACAGAAATACAGCTAAAGAACTATTAGCGACTTACAACAAGGTTAGCAAAAAAGGAACTATAACCCAAAGCCTTAACAAAAAGGACGTTATAAGTAATAAAAATGTTATAAATGTTTTAGTTAAACCTGATGAAGCAGCTAAACTTACTTCTGCTGTTAAAACAATAGGCAGGGGTTCAAACCCTACAGGAAAAGCAGCAACAAATTTTCCAGTTATTGCTGGAAGGGGAACTAAAGCAAATCCAGCAATGCCACCGGAAGGAAAAGGATTTTTTGCTACTGCTAAAGACATTGTTACAAGTCCTGCTGCCACAATAGCTGGAACAGGAGGAGCAGTTTATTCTATATTTGGAGATGAAATTGGTGAACCACAAGGTTTAAATCAAGCTGGGAAAGATGCGTTTTATGACGAAAATGGAAATTTAGTACCTATCGGAACTGCTGAAATGCCTATAACAAAACAAAGTTATAATAAATTTAAAGACGAGTTTGCAGCTTATGAAAGCTCAAATAAAAGTTATGATACTGGTTCATCTTTGTTTGACGAAGCATTATCTTCAGCAACTTTTAATGAAAATGACCCAAGAAATAATCCTGATTATGAACAAGAATATGAGTTATACAAAAGAGAATTTGGTTATGCAGGAACAAGAGGTGATGGTATTGAAGATTCAGCTAATGGCGTTCAATTAGCTATAAATAATCTTGTTGATGAAAATGCACCTACCCAAGCAGATATAAATAAAAATAAACAGGACTTGCAAAATGCACAAAAAAACATTGCAAATTTAAACACTCTTACTTCAAAAGAACCAGCTCAAAACATATACGGAGATAGGTTTGAAAGAATAGGTGAAGCTGACAGAGGTGTTATATCTAGGACTTTTGGAATTGGTGAAGAACCTACTTATAGAGAAAAAATGTTTGATTCTTCTACTAACAGGTATGTTACAAACCCTAATGGTCAAATTTTTACTGAATCACAAATGGTTGATAATTCAATAAATGTTACAGCTCCTACAAGTGAGAACCGAAGCTCGTCTTTTAATAGCAGTAATAGCAATCAGGGGAACAATCAAAGCGTTGTTAATGCAACACAAACAGTAAGACCTTTAAATACTAGAACCCAATTTGCAGATGGTTCTATTAGAGCAACAGATAGCATTGCAAAAAATGCTCCTGCGTCAGGAACTGCTAATGATTTTTCAGGTATAATGGGTTTAGTTAACTATTTAGGCACTCAAGAAAACAATAGAAACAGAACGATGGGAAATACCGGTAATTTTAATATGGGAATTTTTAATAATCAAACCCCAATGCAACAATATTATGGAGCAAGACCTGTTGGGTTTTTAGACCCTGAGTTTTATAAACAAATTGGTGGAATGTTTAACTAGGAGAAAAATATGAGTTTATTCGATGATATACAAAAAGTAGGAAGTCAATTAACAACATTTCTTGACGAAGACAGTAATAGAGTTCAAGGAGTTCCTGAACCTACAATGCCTAATAGAGTTAATCCACAAGATGTGGCTACGTTTTTTAATCCTAATTTAGCACTTATAGAAGGTGCTATTACAGGCAATGTTACTAAAGCAGATTTAGAAAAATACAAAGAAGCAAAAGGTATTAATGATTTATTTGCTTTTGCAGCCAGGTCTGCACCAAGTATAGGGCCAAACTCAAGAGGTTTTCAAACTGCTAATCAATCATTGGTTCAAAGCTTTGATGCACAAGATAGACAAGGAGAACAATTATTAACTTCTTTAAATAAATCAAGAGCAGAGATAGGAAGCACTCCTCCTGCTATTTCTTCTGCTAGAGTGTATGACATGACTACGCAAGAAAATGATTCTTTAATTCCTGAAGCTTTTGGAGCTTTTGATGGTATTCAGATGGCAGCAGGTAAACTAGGTTCTGCGATAGGGGTAAAAGATATAGAATCAAATCGAGCTTTAGCAGCTAGAGAAGGATTAAACAGAGACATTTTGTCAATTGGAGCAAGTTTATACTCAGGTAGACCTTCTAAATTTTTGTTAGAGCAAATACAAAAAACAATTCCTGTAGGAACTTTAGAAGGAGATGATTTAGCTTATTCTAAATATCTACAATTAAAAAACATTTTTAGAGACCAAGTTTTTCAAATGGAAGGTTTAAAAAACAATGCAGAAACTAAAAGTAAAAAAATTGAGTATGAAAACAAACTTGGAGACTTAAACTACATGGTTGATAGGCTTAATCTTGTTACAGGTTCATTTGAAAAAAACGGATATGGAGCAAAAGCTTTTTACAGCACACCTGGAATGATTGGTGGCGAGTTTACTGAACAAGACTTAAATGATTTAAATAACTATTTTGAGCAATAAACATGGATTTATTAGAAAGAAAAAAAAGACAAGATGTAATACAAGACGAGTTTAACAATTACAAAAGAGCAGGTTCAACTTTACTTCAAACAGGAAGAATAGACGCTAAAAAGTATTATGCAAATGTTAGAAACAAAGGCATAAAACTAGGATTGTTAACAGAGAACGATTATCCTACAGACTTACCTAGTATTGTAGAGCCGTTAATGAGAATTGGTGGAGCTACTATAGGAGCTATTGTTGGTGGTGGTGCTGCTATTGCAGGAAGACAGAATCCTTTAACATCTGCTTCAGCAGGTGCTGGTATAGGTGGAGCAGGAGCTACAGCATTATATAGAGAAATGGCAGAATTACTTAATCCTGACTTGCCTTTAGCCCCAATAGGAAAAAAAATATCTGATGCAGGTATGGCAGGAGCTATTGATTTTGGAGGAACTATGCTTGTTGGAGGTGTTTTTAATCAGGTTGGCAAAGCATTAGGAAACGCTAGTCAAACAAGTGCTAGAGGAATAGCAAATTTAGCTAACAAATCTCCTGAACAATTAAAAAAAATATCAGATGGAATACCCCAAAAAATAGGATTTTTACAAAGAATGGCTACTGATAAAAACAAACAATTAGATGGGTTAGTTAATCAAACAGTTAAGGAAATGCAAGAACAAGGGTTAACTCCATATATGGCAGCAATGTCTCCTGAGTTAATAAAAAGTTATTTTCAGGCAGCAGGTGTTATGCCAATTTTAGGAACACCAGTTCAAAATCTTTATAAAAAACAAACAAGTGAACTTATTAAAAGACTTGTAGACGGAGTAAAAAGAGACATTAAAAATGGAGGTGATAAATTACCTCTTTTAAGTGCAGGTTCTTTTAAAGTAGTAGACGGAAAAATTATAAGAAATCCAAGCAATATACCTGATGAATTAAACAATACTCAGCTTGGAGCTACTTTTATACAAGCAGTAGAAAGAAATTTAAACAAAGTAGTTCAAGAAAAAAAAGATGCTTATAAACTCTTTGACAAAGATATTGTTAATTTAAAAACTCCAGTGCCTATAACACAAGCTAATTTACAAGGAACAATAAATGGAACTGAAGCAACAATAGCAGAAGGTAAAAGTTTAGCTCAAATGGTAGGCGTACAACCTAAAACAGGTTTACAGTCTACGTCTGGCATTTTTACAAGAAATACTAGTTTTAATAACGAGTCTGCTAGTGGAATTGCAAATATGCAAAAAAAATACATGAAAAATGTTCCTGGAAATGAATACATATTAAGGGGTGTAAAATTTAATAAAGGTGGAACAATATCAGGTTCAAATTTAAATCAACTTTATGCAAACGTAAGAGATTCTCTTGGAGTTTTAGAAAAAAACACAAAAGGGATTGGTGCAACAGTATCTGCTGGTGATGCAGGAGCATTGGCTAGACTAGGAAGTATAAAAGCAGGTATAGAACAAAGTTTAAAAGGAGCAGGAGACGATGGTATTGCTGCATTTAATCAATTAAAAATTGCAAAAGATTTACAAAAAAAGGTTGGAGCAGATATTCAAGCAAATATACCAGCTTTACAAGTAATGGGTTCTCAAAATATGTATAATCTTATTGCAAAAGAAACCCCTGAGTTTGCTATTTCAGGAGTAAATTTAGCTCAAAAAATTCCAAACTCTGTAACATTAGGGACAGTAATTGGAAAATATTTTAATTCTCCGGAAATTGCTTCTCAACAATATTTAAAAAAATTATTAGACGCAGAAACAGGCACAGGATTAAGTTCTTATAAAGCATTAGTTTCACAAGAAATGGACGATATTTTTTATAAAACAGTTTTTTCAAGAACTAATTTAAAAGGAGATTTTTCTGCAACAGTTCCTGAGTTTAGAAAGGCTATGGGTATTGATGGAAGTGGAAGTGGTTTAATGAAATCAAGATTGAGAGTAGCTTATGGTAATGATGCTGCTGAAAAAATGATAACAGAATTACCGAAAATAGCTAAAGTAATGGAACAGTATATGATAAAAGAACCTAATATGAGTAATTTTGTTGTTAGAAACGCAGTTTTATCAGGAAGCATAGGTATAGGTTCTATAGGTATATTAGGATATTCAATGGGTGGAGTTTTAGGAACGGCAGTTTCTCTAGGTATTATGCGAAGCGTAACATCTTTTTTAGCAAAACCTTATTCTAAAGAACTTATAAATACAGCTATAAAAAGAACTGGTACACCAGCAGGTGATGCAGCAGGTACAAGAATTATGAGTGAAATAAATGCAGGAACTAAAAGTGCTTCTAAATTTAACGCTTACAAAGAAAAAGTTTTATCAAAAGCTAACCCTGAAGCATATAGAAAATTAATGATTGCTATGCAACAAGCAGGTATTGAAACGACTGCACAGTCTACAGGAATGTTTGAAAGCCCTAATCAAAAAATGCTAGGAGGAATGTAATGTTTCCAATCGAATTAATATCAATGCTTGTGTCAACAGTATTAGGTGGAGTCTTGTCTATTATGGCTCAAAAAGGCAAGGACAAAGCAGATGAACAGAAGATGCTTATGCAACGAGCTAACTTTGATGCTAAACAAAAGGATAAGGCACGTGATGTGCAAGATTCATTTACAAAAAATACTAGGCGATGGATTGCATTAATCTGTGTGGTAGCGATTATTGTATTGCCTAAGTTAGCCCCCTTTATTGACTCCTCAATGCCAATCTATGTAGGTTACACTGAAGCAGTCATGCAAGGGTGGTGGATATTTGCATCAAGCACTGATGTAACTCAATGGAAGCCAATGACTGGACTGGTTATTACGCCCCTCGACACGCATGTAGTTAGTTCAATCGTTGGTCTCTACTTTGGTGGAAGCTTGGTTAGAAGATAATGGTAGCAAAAAAGTATCAAAGCAAGACTGGTGGTTTAAATGCTGCTGGTAGAAAATATTTTAATAATAAAAATGGGAGCAATCTTAAAGCTCCAGTAACAGGTAAACCTAAGAAAGGTTCAAAAGCGGCAGGAAGAAAAGCTAGTTTTTGTGCAAGAATGGGTGGCGTTAAAGGCCCA
>TARA_R110002167_G_scaffold113254_1_pt1 | contig 12019 bp, 6 predicted proteins | sample TARA_R110002167 | Tara Oceans TARA_R110002167 (sample SAMEA4398238) | marine metagenome | biome: Polar Biome; feature: [MES] marine water layer (ENVO:01000295) within the mesopelagic zone...; material: water (ENVO:00002006), including particulate matter (ENVO:01000060) such as...... | reverse complement strand
TTTCTTCGGAATCTAAGAAAACCTCTTTTAAACTTTGATTGTTTAATAAGTTACTTAAATCGGTTAAAGTAATTTTTGTTTTGGTGATGTTTAAACTTTCTAAACAAGCCATGTTATTAAAAAAAGGAATACTTTTATTGGTAATAGTGCTATGGTTTCTTAAGTATAGATGTTTTAATTCTTTAAAGTTACAGAGATATGCTATTCCTTTATCTGTAATTAAAGATTCTTTTAAAAACAAGTCGGTAATTGAGGTAACTCTTAAGGTAAGAAAATAAAAAAAGGCATCATCTTCGTTACCATCAATAGATTTAAAAAGTGTCCAATCAGGAAAAATGTCACTAGATTTTTCTATGTGATATTGCTTCTGCCAGAATTTTTTTTCTTCTTTTGAAAACGTTGAATGTGCCATAAAACAAGTACATTACTCTCTTTTTTTTAGTTTTACGAGTTGCTTCTTTTCATTTTAGGCATTTTTTTTCTTCCTATGAAATGTTTTATAATAACAAATATTAGAAAGATAATAGCAGAAATTGAAACAGCACCAATAATTAATAATGCATTGTAAGATAGTGTAATTCCTAAAAAAGTCATGTTTTATTTTTTACAATAAAGTTGTGCTTTTTTTAGTGAAAGAACAACTTATTTTCCATAAAGCGAATTTATGATTTTAAAATAAAATGAACTTAGGGGAAAAACCCCTTTTTTTTAATGCAAAAAAAAATCCCAAACGTCTGTTTGGGATTGTATAATTTTAAGAATTTGGCTCTGTCCTTGTTTCGATTTTCTTTTTACCTTTTTTAATATTGATGGTGAGCTCGTTTTTCTCTTCATCTAAATCCATGGTAATCGTATCGCCTTCAGATAGTTTAGAGTTTACTATTTCTTCGGCTAAAGCATCTTCAATATATTTCTGAATGGCTCTTTTAAGTGGTCTTGCTCCGTATTTTTTGTCAAAACCTTTGTCAGCTATATAATCTTTTGCTTTTTCACTTAATTCTAAATTGTAGCCTAAATCAGAAATTCTACTTAATAATTTATCTAATTCAATATCAATAATAGAGTGAATATCTTCTCTTTCTAAAGCATTAAAAACAATAACATCATCTATTCTATTTAAGAATTCTGGTGCAAAAGATTTCTTTAAAGCACCTTCTATAATAGATTTTGTATTTGCATCTTCTTGTTCTTTTTTAGACGCCGTTCCAAAACCAACACCACCGCCAAAATCTTTAATTTGTCGTGCGCCAATGTTAGATGTCATAATGATAATCGTATTTCTAAAATCAATTTTTCTTCCTAAACTATCAGTGATATGACCATCATCTAAAATTTGAAGCAACATATTAAATACATCCGGATGCGCTTTTTCAATTTCATCTAACAAAACAACAGCGTATGGTTTTCTTCTCACTTTTTCTGTTAATTGGCCGCCTTCTTCATAACCCACATAACCTGGAGGTGCACCAATTAAACGAGAAATGGCAAATTTCTCCATATATTCGCTCATATCAATTCTTATTAAAGAATCTTCAGAATCAAATAATTCGCGCGCTAATATTTTAGCCAATTGAGTTTTACCAACACCAGTTTGACCTAAGAAAATAAAAGAACCAATTGGTTTGTTTGGGTCTTTTAAACCAACTCTGTTTCTTTGAATTGCTTTTACAACTTTCGTTACTGCATCATTTTGTCCAATTACTTTGCCTTTTATCATGGCAGGTAATTCGTGCAATCTATGAGTTTCTGCTTCGGCAACTCTATTTACAGGAATCCCTGTCATCATAGAAACCACTTCTGCAACATTGTCTTCAGTTACGATTTCTCTATTTAATTTAGAATCATCTTCCCATTGTTTTTGAGCAGAATTTAAAGCTGCTTCAATGTTTTTTTCATCATCACGTAATTTAGCTGCCTCTTCATATTTTTGTCCATTTACAGCTTTCGTTTTACGATCTCTAATAATTACTAATTGCGATTCTAATTCTAAAACTTGCTTAGGAACCACAATATTTGTAATATGTATTCTAGAACCAGCCTCATCTAAAGCATCAATAGCTTTGTCTGGTAAATAACGATCTGTCATGTATCTATTCGTTAATTTTACACAAGCTTCAATAGCATCATCTGTATAATTTACATGATGATGTTCTTCGTATTTGCTCTTAATATTTTGTAAAATTTGAATCGTTTCTTCTACAGATGTAGGATCTACAATTACCTTTTGAAAACGACGTTCTAACGCGCCATCTTTTTCGATATTTGTTCTAAACTCATCTAAAGTTGTAGCACCAATACATTGTATTTCACCTCTTGCCAAAGCAGGTTTTAACATGTTTGAAGCATCTAAAGAACCTGTTGCCCCGCCAGCACCAACAATCGTGTGAATTTCATCAATAAATAAAATGATATCATCATTTTTTTCAAGCTCATTCATTAAGGCTTTCATGCGTTCTTCAAACTGACCACGATATTTTGTACCAGCAACTAAGCTCGCTAAATCTAGAGAAACAATGCGTTTGTCAAATAAAATTCTAGAAACTTTTCGTTCTACAATTCGCAACGCCAAACCTTCTGCTATGGCAGATTTACCAACTCCGGGTTCTCCAATTAACATTGGATTGTTTTTCTTTCTACGGCTTAAAATTTGAGAAACACGCTCAATTTCTTTTTGTCTACCAACAACCGGGTCTAATTTACCTTTTTCTGCTAAATCGGTTAAATCTCTACCAAAATTATCTAAAACAGGTGTTTTCGATTTCTTAACTGTTTTTCCTTTTTGAGGTTGATCAAAAGGGTTAGAGCTATCTGATGCATAGTCATCATCATCATCAGATGGTGTTTCTGCAATTGGGTTAGATGGCAAATCGGCTTCCGTATTGTCTACATGTAATTGTTTGTATAAAGCTTTTGCTTCATCATAATTTACATGATATTTTTGAATCAACTTTGTTGTTGGGTCGTTTTCGTTTCTTAAAATACACAATAACAAATGTGCTGTGTCAATTGCCTCACTTTGGTACAATTTAGCTTCTAAAAAAGTTGTTTTTAACGCCTTTTCTGCTTGTCTAGTTAAGCTTAAACTAGGTTTGTCTGTGCTATCTATTAGTGAAGGGTTCGACGGGTTTAAAAGTTCGAGTCTTCTGCGCAATAAATTTAAATCAACATTAAATGCTGTTAAAATTTCAATTGCTTTACCGTCTCCTTTTCTAATTAAACCTAATAACAAATGCTCAGTTCCAATAAATTCGTGCCCTAATCTTAAAGCTTCTTCTTTACTAAAAGTGATTACATCTCTAACCTTTGGTGAAAAATTATCGTCCATATTTCTTTCTATATTGATGTAAATTTAGTACTTTTTTTTATAAATAATTACAAAAAACATGCCATTACAATAAAAACTGACAGTTTGACTATGTTTGAACAAGGTAGAAAACTCTTGGAAATCAAGCAAATAAAAAGGTGTTAAAATTTATAATAAAATGTTGATAACTCAAATAATTACAAAAGCTAAAACCTTTGTAAATACTGTAAGAATTAGTATCTTGCCTTGTTTTAAAAATTTGAATAAATACTAATTAAATATATATGGTAGAGGGAGAAAAGTTAATTCCTATTAACATTGAAGATCAGATGAAGGCTGCATACATTGATTATTCAATGTCTGTAATTGTTTCAAGAGCATTACCAGATGTAAGAGATGGTTTAAAACCAGTACATAGAAGAGTGTTATTTGGTATGCACGAGCTAGGAATTAAAGCTACAGGAGCGTATAAAAAATCTGCAAGAATTGTTGGAGAGGTATTAGGTAAGTTTCACCCACATGGAGATACTTCTGTTTACGATTCAATGGTAAGAATGGCACAACCTTGGAGTGTGCGTTATATGATGGTAGATGGGCAAGGTAACTTTGGTTCTGTAGATGGAGATTCTCCGGCAGCAATGCGTTATACAGAGGTTAGAATGCAAAAAATATCAGAAGATATGTTAGCTGATATTGAAAAAGATACCGTTGATCACCGTTTAAATTTTGATGATACTTTACAAGAACCAACCGTTTTACCTACAAGAATTCCTAATTTATTAGTAAATGGAGCTTCTGGTATTGCTGTAGGGATGGCTACAAATATGGCGCCTCATAACTTAACAGAAGTTATTAATGGTACTATTGCCTACATCGAAAATAGAGATATTGAGATTGATGAATTAATGCAACATGTAACCGCGCCAGATTTTCCTACAGGAGGAACTATTTATGGGTATGATGGCGTAAGAGAAGCTTTTCATACAGGTCGTGGACGAATTGTAATGCGTGCAAAAGCCATTATCGAAGAGGTAAAAGGGCGTGAATGTATTATCGTTACAGAAATTCCGTACCAAGTGAACAAAGCAGAAATGATTAAAAAAACTGCTGAACTTGTAAATGAAAAGAAATTAGAAGGTATTGCTAATATTAGAGATGAGTCTGATAGAAATGGTATGCGTATTGTTTATATCTTAAAACGAGATGCAATTCCTAATATCGTTTTAAACAAACTATATAAATATACACAACTACAATCTTCATTTAGTGTTAACAATATTGCTTTAGTGAATGGTAGACCAGAGCAATTAAACTTAAAACAATTAATTCATTATTTTGTAGAACACAGACATGAGGTAATTGTTCGTAGAACAGAATTTGATTTAAAGAAAGCAGAGGCGAGAGCGCATATTTTAGAAGGATTAATTATTGCTTCTGATAATATTGATGAAGTAATTAGAATTATTAGAGCTTCTTCTAACGCAGACGAAGCAAGAGAAAGCTTAATTGCACGTTTTGAATTATCTGAAATTCAAGCAAAAGCAATTGTAGAAATGCGTTTGCGTCAGTTAACTGGTTTAGAACAAGATAAATTAAGAGCAGAGTACGACGAAATTATGTTAACCATTGCAGACTTAAAAGATATTTTGGTAAACGAACCTAGACGTTATCAAATTATAACAGATGAGTTAATTCATATTAAAGAGAAATATGGTGATGAGCGTAGATCTGTAATTGAATATGCAGGTGGAGACATGCGCATAGAAGATATGATTCCTGATACAAAAGTGGTGGTTACTATTTCTAATGCAGGCTATTTAAAACGTACAAATCTAGATGAATATAAAGTTCAAAATAGAGGAGGTAGAGGTCAAAAAGGAGCAACTACTAGAAATGAAGATTTCTTAGAACATTTATTTGTAGGTACAAATCATCAATATATGATGTTCTTTACCCAAAAAGGAAAGGTATTTTGGATGCGAGTTTACGAAATTCCAGAAGGTGGTAAAAATACCAAAGGTAGAGCAATGCAAAACCTTATTAATATAGAACAAGACGATAGCGTAAAAGCATTTTTAGTTACAGAAGATTTAAAAGACGAAGAGTACGTAAATAATCATTATGTAATTATGGCTACTAAAAAAGGTCAAGTTAAAAAGACTTCTTTAGAACAATATTCTAGACCAAGATTAAACGGAATTAACGCCATCACCATTAAAGAGGGTGATGAATTATTAGAAGCGAAGTTAACAAATGGTAATAGCCAAGTAATGTTAGCATTAAAATCTGGTAAATCTATTCGTTTCGAAGAAGCAAAAACAAGACCAATGGGTAGAACTGCATCGGGTGTAAGAGGTATTACTTTACAACACGATAAAGATGAAGTTATTGGTATGGTTGCTGTAAATGATACAGAAACAGATATTTTGGTAGTTTCAGAAAAAGGATATGGAAAACGCTCTAGTGTTGAAGATTACAGAATTACAAATAGAGGTGGTAAAGGAGTTAAAACTTTAAATATCTCTGAAAAAACAGGAGAATTAGTAGCTATTAAAAATGTAGATGATTCTAATGATTTAATGATTATTAATAAATCGGGTCTTACTATTAGAATGGCAGTAGAAGATTTACGCGTTATGGGGCGTGCAACACAGGGTGTTCGTTTAATAAATATTAAGGCGGATGATAGCATTGCAGCTGTGGCTAAAGTTGTGCACGAAGAAGAAGTAGATGAAGAAGATTCTGATGAAGAAATCGATAATGGCACGGAAATTGAAAACGATAATAATAATCAAGAATAATCAATAAATTAAATTAAACACTCATTAAAATGAAAAAACAAATTTTAGCACTTTCTCTTGGATTGATGACCATTGGAGCATTTGCACAAAAAGACGAACTAAAGGCTGCTGAAAAAGCACTTAAAAAGGATGACTTTAAAACAGCTAAAGAGATTATCTTAACTTTAGAAGGTACAGAAGCTACGATGGATGCTAAGTATAAAGCTCAGTATTATTTTGTAAAAGGACAAGCTTATGGTAAGTCTGATGTAACAAAAGCTGCAGAAGCTTACAATAACTTATTTGCTTATGAAAAAGAAATAGGTAAATCTAAGTACACTAAAGATGCACAACCTAAATTAAATGATTTAATTAAATTCGTTTCTACGAATGCTATTAAACTTTATAATGATGATAAGGATTATAAAAATGCAGCAGAAAACTTTTATTTAACGTATAAATTAAGTCCTGCAGATACTTCATTTTTATACAATGCAGCAGTAAGTGCTTCTTTAGCAGAAGATTATGATACTTCTTTATCGTATTATAAAGAATTGCAAGATGTGGGTTATACAGGTATTACAACACAGTATTTTGCTGTAAATAAAGAAACTGGAGTTGAAGAGGATTTAAATAGTAAATCTAATAGAGATACGATGGTTAAGTTTGGTAAATATATCAATCCAACAGAAAAATCGTCTGAATCTAAGCAAGGTGAAATTATTAAAAATATTAGTTATATTTTAATAAATCAAGGTAAAACTGATGAGGCAATTGTTGCCATAAAAGAAGCAAGAAAGTCTAATCCTAAAGATTTAAACTTATTATTAAATGAGGCTCAATTATATATTAAATTAGAGCAAATGGATAAGTTTGGGGTATTAATGCAAGAAGCTATTGAGTTAGATCCAACAAACCCAACCTTATTTTATAATTTAGGTGTTGTAAATGCTAATGAGAAAAAGAATGAAGAGGCAATTGAATACTATAAAAAAGCAATTGAATTAAAACCAGATTATGGAGACGCTTACATGAATTTAGCGATTACCATTTTATCTGGCGAGCAAGAAATTGTTACAGAAATGAATCAAAACTTATCTAACATTAAAAAATATGATGAGTTAGAAATTAAGCAAAAAGATTTATACAGAAAAGCTTTACCATATTTAGAAAAAGCAGATGAAATAAAAAGAACACAAGAAACTGTAAAATCTCTTTTAAATATCTATGATATTTTAAGAATGAATGAAAAAGCAGACGTTTTAAGACCTATCTATAAAAAAATGAGAGAACAATAATTGTTCTTTCAATCAAATAAAAAAACCGAAACTTTTAAAGTTTCGGTTTTTTTTATATTAACTTTTTAATAATTCTAAGCTTGTGTGTATGTTTTTGTAAATCTGCATTAAAAATCCCACTGTGATCTAGAGTGTCAATTCTAACTTTACCATGCGCGTGTATAATATGATAATCTTTTAAAATGATACCAACATGTATAATATCTCCTTCTTCATTATCAAAAAAAGCTAAATCACCTGGTTCACTTTCTTCAATAAAACTTAAAACTTCGCCTTGAGTTGCTTGTTGCTTGGCATTTCTATACAATTTATATCCACAAAGTTTATAAACCATTTGTGTAAAACCAGAACAATCAATACCAAAAGGAGTTTTACCTCCCCATAAAAAAGGGGTATTTATATACGCAAATGCCTTTTGAATAATTTCTGATTTGTCTTGTAAACCACTAAATACTGTTCCGTCATAGATAAACTTTTTATTGTTAAAAAAAAATTCATTTTTTGTAAAATAAGGGAGTCTAGAACCTAAAGGAATTGTAATTAAATCGTTGGTATTACTTGAAATAAAATCGATAATTTCACCAGAAAATACGGCATCTCTAAAGGTTAATTTTTGATAAAAATCTTCAGGAATTTCTTCAAATTGTTTGTTGTCTATATAACCTTCAAAATGATCAAACGTTATGCGTATTTTACTCCAATATTTCTCTTTTTCAAGTATGGTAAAATGATCACCAAACAACAATTGACTTGTCATTTCTGATCGCTCAGAGGCTTCAGCTCTTAAAGCAACTATACTAAGGTTACAAATACCGTATAACAAGTTGTGAGTTTTGAGTTTTAAGAAATTTTTTCAATAATCATAGCACTTGCACCACCACCACCATTACAAATTGCAGCAGCACCAATTTTGGCGTTATTTTGTTTTAAAATAGAAGTTAAGGCAATTACAATTCTTGCTCCAGAAACTCCCAAAGGATGCCCTAAAGAAACAGCACCGCCATTTACATTTACATTTTTATCAGTAAGTTCTAAGATTTTCATATTTGCCAAACCAACAATAGAGAAAGCCTCATTTAATTCAAAATAATCTACATCATCCAACGTAATATTCGCTTTTGCCAATGCTTTTGGTAATGCTTTAGCTGGTGCAGTTGTAAACCATTTTGGTTCATGAGCAGCATCCGCATAACTTAAAATTTTAGCAATCGGTTTGATGTTTAATTCAGCAGCTTTTTCTGCAGACATTAAAACTAAGGCAGCACCACCATCATTTATTGTAGATGCGTTAGCCGCTGTTACCGTTCCGTCTTTTGTAAAAGCAGCTCTTAATGCAGGTATTTTTTCAATAAATACGTTTTTATACTCTTCATCTTCAGAAAAAATAATTGGGTCTCCTTTTCTTTGAGGAATAGAAACAGGTACAATTTCATCAGCAAATTTACCTTCGCTCCAAGCTTTAGAAGATCTTTGGTAAGATTGAATTGCAAATGCATCTTGATCTTCTCTCGTAAAACCATATTCTGTAGCACATTCATCTGCACATACACCCATGGCAACGTTGCTGTAAGCATCTACCAAACCGTCTTTTTGCATACCATCTTCTAGAGTAATTGGTCCAAATTTAGCCCCATTTCTAGCATGATGATAATGAGGTATAGAACTCATGTTTTCCATTCCGCCAGCGATTACAATATCAGCATCACCTAATGCAATTGCTTGCGCAGCTAACATAATTGCTTTCATACCAGAGGCACACACTTTATTTACGGTTGTACAAGGCACGGTATCTGGAATTCCAGCATGAATTGCTGCTTGTCTTGCAGGCGCTTGACCCAAACCAGCAGAAACTACATTTCCCATAAAAACTTCATCAACTAAATTAGGGTTTAAGCTAATTTTTGCTAAAGCTCCTTTTATAGCTGTTGCTCCTAAAATTGGAGCAGGAATTGAAGATAAACTACCCATAAAACTACCTATAGGGGTTCTTGCTACTGATACAATTACAACATCTTTCATACGCGATACCTTGTTTCTTTTATAATTCTAATAGATTGCTAAAATAACCAAATATAATCAAATTGAAATCTTATTAGATATGTAATTTTAAAGCTTCATAATTTTACTGTAAGTTTGCTATCATAACACAAACACGAATGAGTGAATTTATAAATAAAATCTACAGAAATAATACCTTTATTTATAAGGTGCTATTATTTTTAACGACCACTGTAGCCATCGTATATTTATTTCCAAAGGGCGGCCAATTTAAATACGATTTTAATAATGGGCAATTATGGAAATACGATAATTTATATGCGCCTTTTGATTTTGCTATTCAAAAAACAGCCGAAGAAATTAGCCTAGAAAAAAAGGATATTGAGTCTAATTTAAAGAAATATTTTCAATACGACACTTCTGTTTATCCATCAGTAAAGTTAAGTTTTTTTAATAGAATTTCTTTAATCAAACCAACAGATTCCTTATCTAGAGGAGAAATTAAAAAGTTAAAAACAATAGGGGAGCAGGTTATAGATAATGTGTATGCTTTTGGTTTTTTAGAGGAGTTGAGTGAAGGTAGTACGTTTAAAAAAGATGAAATTATTGCACTTATAAAAGATTCGGAAGTGCACGATGTAGTATTCAAAAACCTATTAACGTCTAAAAATGTTTTAAATATTATCAATTCAAGTTTAGCGAGAGAACCTCATACTTATGGGCAAAAACAAGTTTTAAACTTATTAGCAAGCCTAATAAAACCAAACGTAACGTATGACAATGTTTATACCGAAAAAATAATAGAAAACGAGATCAATCAAATTTCTTATACGAGAGGTAAAGTAACTGCGGATGAATTAATTATATTAAAAGGGGATATTGTTGAAGGTAGAAAATTAGCTGTTTTAAATTCTTTAAAAAGTGAATTTGAGTCTAAAGTTTGGACAGATTCTAATTATAACTGGATCGTTTCTGGATATACCATATTAGTTGCATTAGCCTTGTTGATGTTACTCTTGTTTTTACATAAAAATAGACAAGAAATTTTTCAAAACAATACAAAAGTAACTTTTATCTTTTTTAACGTATTTGCCATGATTTTTATACAAACCTTGGTTATAAAATACAATCCAGATTATTTATATGTTGTTCCTTTAAGTGTGTTGCCAATTATTTTAAAAGCTTTTTTTGATGCACGTTTAGGCTTGTTTGTGCATGTGTTAACCGTTTTACTTTTAGGGTATATTGTGCCAAATAGTTTCGAGTTTATTTATTTACATATTATTGCCGGTATTGTTACCATCTTAACAGTTTCAGAATTGTACAAAAGAGCCAATTTGTTTATTTCGGTTGCGCAAATTACCATCATTTATATGATTACGTATTTTGCATTTTCTATTATCAAAGAAGGAAATGCTTCTCAAATAAACTGGAATTATTTTATGCTTTTTGGTGCAAACGGTTTATTGTCATTTTTATCATTGATATTAATTTATATGTATGAAAAGGTTTTTGGGTTGGTGTCTGATGTAACTCTTTTAGAACTATCAAACACAAATACAAAGCTTTTAAGAGAATTAAATGAAAAAGCGCCAGGTACTTTTCAGCACTCTATGCAAGTTGCTAATTTAGCAGAAGCGGCAGCAAACGAAATAGGAGCAAACTCTATGTTGGTTAGAACCGGGGCACTGTATCATGATATTGGTAAAATGCTAAATCCTATGTATTTTGTAGAAAATCAATCTACTGGTGTAAATCCGCACAATGATTTATCAGCGAGAGATAGCTCTAAAATAATTACAGATCATGTTATTAAAGGAGTCGAATTGGCCAAAAAGCACAATTTACCAGATAGGATAATCGATTTTATTAGAACACATCATGGAACGACTTCAACCTATTATTTTTATAAAAAAGAGCAAGATTTAAACCCAGATACAATTGTTGATATTAAAAAATTTCAATATCAAGGTCCCATTCCGTTTTCTAAAGAAACTGCCATTTTAATGATGTGCGATTCTGCAGAAGCAGCCTCAAAAAGTATCAAAGTACCCACGGCGCAAACAATTAGCGATTTAATTGATAAAATTATAGATAAACAGATGGCAGATAATCAATTTTTAAATTCTGATATTACCTTTAGAGATATAAAAGTAATTAAAAAAGTGATTAAGAAGAAGTTAATGAATATTTATCATTTAAGAGTAGAGTACCCAGAATAAAAAAGCAAAAATAACTGAAAAACTATTTGGTAAATTGATTTTTGAGTATTACATTTGCACTCGCAATTTTAAAGAAGTGCGAATAAGTTCTAAAATTAAGGAGAGGTGCCAGAGCGGTAATGGAGCAGATTGCTAATCTGTCGACGGGTGACTGTCGCCAGGGTTCGAGTCCCTGTCTCTCCGCAAATTTAATTTTAGTTCGGGGTGTAGCGTAGCCCGGTTATCGCGCCTCGTTTGGGACGAGGAGGTCGCAGGTTCGAATCCTGCCACCCCGACCAAAGTTGTCGTAGCAACTTAAAAACTACGGGCTCTTAGCTCAGTTGGATAGAGCACCTCCCTTCTAAGGAGGCGGTCGGAGGTTCGAATCCTCCAGGGCTCACTTAAAGCTTCACAGAAATGTGAGGCTTTTTTGTTTTC
>TARA_R110002167_G_scaffold5301_2_pt1 | contig 12032 bp, 8 predicted proteins | sample TARA_R110002167 | Tara Oceans TARA_R110002167 (sample SAMEA4398238) | marine metagenome | biome: Polar Biome; feature: [MES] marine water layer (ENVO:01000295) within the mesopelagic zone...; material: water (ENVO:00002006), including particulate matter (ENVO:01000060) such as...... | reverse complement strand
TTACACGTTCGTTACAGAGCTTCACAAGCTGATGACAGACGTATGAAATCTTGGTTAACTGGTTCTGCGGGTGGAGCGAATACTTCAACTCTTGACGCTATGGAGGTAAACTTCTTATCTGAAAGATGTCTAGTAACTCAAGCTGCTAACAACTTTGTATTATTCAAAGGAATCTAAAAGATTCAAAATTAATGTAGTAATTACCCTCGTTGAAACTACGGGGGTAACTATTACTCTTATGCGACATTAGCTAGTATATATCATAGTAACAAGCTATTGTCATTAAATTAATATTTATATTATATCATATTATGGCTAAAAAAGTCGTAGCTAAAAATACTGAGGTAGCACCTCAAGAAGTAAAAGTAGTAACAAAAGTTGCTGCTCCACAAAAACCTACAAAACCAACGTGGGAAATAAAAGACAGAATATATTATTTAAAAGGGAATAAAACACCTTTAACTTTAACTATACCAGGAAGACACACAAGGAAGCATGCATTGCTTTACTTCAATCCTGAGACAGGTAAACAACATGAAATAAGATATGCTACAAATCAAGACTCACCACTTGTTGATGAGCAAAAAGGAGAATGCACTATGGGTCATATTAGATTTGGCAATGGTGATTTAAAAGTTCCAAAAGAACTACAAAATTTACAAAAATTATTATCTTTATACCATCCTTTAAAAGACAAGGTATACACAGAATTTAGTGCAGTTGCAGAAGCAGAAGATGAATTGGATGTATTAGTACTACAAATAGATGCTTTGAATGCAGCTAGAAGTATGGACATCGACCAAGCAGAAGCAATATTAAGAGTTGAAGTAGGATCTAAAGTGTCTACTATGAGTTCTAAGGAGCTTAAAAGAGATATACTTTTATTCGCTAAAAGCAATCCTGTTTTATTTATTGATTTAGCTAATGACGAAAATGTTGTTTTAAGAAACTTTGCTATTAGAGCTTCAGAAGCAGGTATAATAAACTTATCAGCTGATCAAAGAGTATTTACATGGGAAGCAACTGGTAGAAAATTAATGAATGTACCATTTGACGAAAACCCTTATTCAGCGTTCGCTGCTTTCTTAAAAACAGATGAAGGTGTAGAAATTTATAGGTCTATAGATAAAAAACTATAAAAACAAGTAATATTAATATTAACCGGTTACACAATGTGATCGGTTGATATTATAATAAAAATATAAAATGGCAGTAAACATAAACAGCGTATACACAACAGTATTATACATACTAAATAAAGAGCAGCGAGGTTATATAACTCCCGCTGAGTTTAATAGTTTAGCCGTTCAAGTACAAGACGAAATATTTCAAGCATATTTTCCAGACGGTAATCAATTAAACCGCAAAAATCAAACAAACTCAAACAACGATACAGAGTTTTTTAACATGTTTAAGGACACAGCTTATAAATTGTATCCTTTTGAAAATGACATTGTTTTCACTAAAAATGTTGCTAACAATGGGTTTATCTATACAGGTAGTCTACCTATATTTAAACTAGGTGAGATTATGTCTACATATTCCACTACAGTTCCTAATACAGAATCCGTAACGCAATTAGCTAGTAAGAAAGATTATACTAAGATTACAAGATCAAAACTTACTAAACCAACGAATAGCTACCCTATTTGTTATACTACAAATGCAACAATTGCACCCGCAACAACTTCACAACTTTTAATAAAAGTATCACCAACACCAGACTCTTTAGTAGTAAACTGTGTGTTAAGTCCTGCTAATCCCGTATGGAGTTTTGGTATTGGTAGCTTAGGTCAATATATATACAACCCTTTAACATCTATCAACTTCGAATTAGATATATCAGAACAAACAAACTTAATAATAGGCATATTAAAATATTGCGGTATTATAATAAGAGATCCTGAGATTGTTCAAGCAGCATCTCAAGAAGCTAAACAAGTAGAAATTAACGAAAAATCTTAATAAAAAATGTCAATACTACCAACTAATGACGGATTAATAACTGAGACCGGCCAACAGTACTTTGATGGTTCTCAAGGCTTTAGAGGAGACGGGGTTGCTGTAGATTACACAACTTCATTCAATACAGACTTATATCTTGGGAGCTGGGATCCAACAGTTGTTAATTATAGCTTAAACAATTTTAAAATATACACGAGTACAACTGGGTTACCAGGCTCTTATTCTGAATATATAACTACATTCACTTTAACTAATAATATAATAAAATTCCCTGTTGCTCCGGCAAATGGACTATATGTTGTTGTTCAGTTAAAAATACTTACTGGTGGAAAATACGGGGCTACTGAAGATGAAAAAGCATACGGTCAAACTGTAGAAGATAATTATGGTAGTTACTCTTATATTAAATTAGGGGATGCCGTAGATAACTTTATGGTTGGATACGTTGGAGATGGAAAAATAATTCAAAGAGCTAAAAAATCCGATGTACTATTCTTCGCAAAAAGAGCATTACAGGAATTTAGTTACGACACTTTAAAAAGCATAAAATCTTCTGAGCTTACAATACCACCAAGTTTAACATTAGTACTACCTCAAGACTACGTAAATTACGTAAAATGTTCTTACGTAGACAGTTACGGAGTACAACATATAATATATCCTACAAACAATTTAACAACAAGCCCTTACAACACACAAATTCAAGATGCTTCTGGTATACCAACACAGGATAACTTTGGTAACGACATAGAAGGAACTTCAATAACTCAAGAAAGATGGCATAGCGCTAATGGTGCTTTACTAAATGCAAACTTAGCTGGAAATACAGAAGCATGGTCATATGGTTATGGATGGGATGGGTCATGGGGCTTCAGAGATTACGGTAGACTTTATGGTATGGACCCTCAGTACGCGCAATCTAATGGTTGGTTTAACTTAAACGAAAGAGAAGGCAAGATGTCTTTCTCAAGTGGTATGGTTAATCAATTAATCATTTTGGAGTATGTTTCTGATGGCTTAGCCGCTGATCTAGATACTAAGGTCCCTAAGCTAGCAGAAGAAGCTCTGTACGCTTACATGCTCCATTCAATAGTATCCACGAGAGCTAATCAGCCAGAACAATTAGTACAACGTTTGCGAAGAGAAAAAAGTGCTAAATTAAGAAATACTAAAATAAGATTATCTAACATTAAGCTTGAAGAAATATCTCAAGTTATGAGAGGTCAATCTAAATGGATTAAACACTAAAATTAAATGGGGAAAGTTACTAATACTTTTATAAAGAGTAAGCTAAACAAAGACTTAGACGCTAGAATATTGCCTAATGGAGAGTATAGAGACGCTCAAAATGTTCAGGTTAGTAGATCAGAAGGGGCTAACGTGGGTTCGTTGGAGAATTCACTTGGTAATGTTAATGTAGAGAATTACACAACTATAACAGACAATCCTAATCTTCAGTGTATAGGGGTACTTCCTGACGACACTAGTAACACTGTATTTTTATTTTTTACAGATCACACTTATAGCGTTAATGAAAAAGGAGCTCGAGTGGCTTTTTCTCCAACAGCAAGTAATTATATATATAGATACGACATAGCTAGTAGCACATCGGTACTTTTAGTTACTGGAGCATTCTTGAATTTTTCAAAAGAAGATCCTATATATGGGGTTAACCTATTAGAAGATTTATTGTTCTGGACAGACAATAGAAATCAACCAAGAAAAATAAATGTTAACGCAGCGAACCCTAACAATCTACCAATACCCACGCACTATACAAATGAAGACCAAATTTCTGTAGCTAAATATAATCCGTATAGATCTATAGAATTATTCAAACCTTACGATACATTTGGCATAGAAGCTACAATGAAGGACGTTACCAGTAAGTATTTCCCTGATGGAGGATCTGCCACAGCTGCATCTACAGCCTTTAATGGAGATACTACAATTGAAGTAAAAAGTATTAAGGGTAATATTCTCGCTTCACTACCATCACCACCTAATAAAAAAGCCGCAACCGTGTCTTATATAGACGCTACAGGTATGGTGTCTACAGGGCTTACGGTAAATAGCATATCCTACAATCCTAGCACAAGTATAACTACTGTAACCTTAAGTGGTCCACTAGTGTTATCCCCTGCTGGAGTTTCGCCAGAGTGGGTATTTGATGCTAATACTTATTGGGATAAAGATTTTGCAGGAGACCCTAACTACTTAGAGGATAAATTTGTAAGGTTTAGCTATAGATTTAGATTTGATGATGGTGAATATTCAATTTTTGCACCATTTACGCAAGTTGCATTTATACCTAAACAGGACGGTTATTTTATGTACGTAAAAAATGATAGTGCTCCTGCTAAAGATGATCAATCTGCTGCTTATAAAAGCACTGTTGTTTCTTGGATGGAAAACAAGGTTAATGACATATCATTATATATTCCCTTACCAGATGTCGCTGCTGGCGATGAGGCTTTAAGTGGTTTAAAAATAGCTGAAGTTGATATATTATACAAGGAATCAAATGGATTAGCTGTTAAAGTTATTGAAACAATAAAAGCATCTGATCTAGATGAAAGTGGCAACCATTGGGTATACGATTACAAATCTTCAAAACCATTTAAGACCTTACCAGAAGATGAAATTATAAGAGTTTATGACAAAACTCCAGTTAGAGCTTTTGCTCAAGAAATAATTAGCAATAGAGTTGTATATGGTAACTACCAAAACAAACACACTCCACCAGCTTTCTTAAACTACAATGTTATTGTCAGTGAGAAATCTCCTATAAATTTAAACTTAGGTAATGGTAGAGCTGATGGAGATAGCGCTGGAAAAACAACCGTAAGTATCACGGCCGCACAAGGCGCTATAGTACCAGGAAGCGTTATTAGCGGGTGGGCAGCGGAACCTTTAGCTACAGTATTTGTAGTTACTATAGACCCTGCTAAGACATTAATTACCACTAATATTGACACAGGCGTTATACTTAATAATGAATTACTTAATTTTACCCCTCCTTCTGAAGCTTCAGATAGAAGTAGTGTAGTAGAGTATCCTAATCACTCTGTAAAACAAAATAGAAGTTACCAAATAGGGGTTGTTCTTTCTGATAGATACGGTAGACAATCTACAGTAATTTTATCTAACAACGCAGTTTCTCACCCTACACTAGAAGGAGATTTTTTAGCATCTACCATCTTCGCCCCATATAAAGGAGTAAATCCCAAAACAAACTCATGGCCAGGGGATTCTCTTAAAATTGTATTTAACGATCCAATTTCACCGTCAAGCCCTAACCAATCAACTGGTTGGCCTGGATTGTGGGATGGAGATGTAACTAGCGATTCTTATAATCCTTTAGGATGGTACTCTTACAAGATAGTTGTAAAACAAACTGAACAAGAATACTATAACGTCTACTTGCCTGGAATCATGGCTGCATACCCGGACGATGCTAATAAAGAGTTAGGTAATACTTCTCACATGTCTTTAATAAATGATAATATAAATAAAGTGCCTAGGGATTTAACAGAGGTTGGACCGGACCAGAAACAATATAGGAGTTCTGTAAATTTATACGGTAGAGTTGAAAACTCTAGTACCACACCTACGTATAATACTGAGGGTAACCGAATTAATGTGGGGAGCTCGAATGTGCAGTATTATCCTGAGAATTTACAAGGAGACACAGTATCTACTATAGCAACTATGCGGGATCTTTTTGACTACGATCCAGCTTCCCCACCAGCTCCAGATTGGTTCTCTCAATTTTATCTTAGTGAGTCTAATCCTCTTATAGCTAGAGTGAGTACTGATGAGCAAATTGGTCAAATATACACTGTTGGAACAAATCCTTTAACTGGAGTAAATACGCCGGAATTTGCAATATTTAGTGCTGTTACTGTTGGAGCTGTTACTGATTCAGCTACATTGTCTTTAACTTCTATTAGCAATATAGCTTATGCTCAAACAGCGTGCCAGGATTTTTTTGTTTATGGAGCGGGTATACCCGAAGGTACTAGAATTGAATACACCACTCTAGTTCCAAACTACACGTTGGTAGATGATGCCGGTAATTCGGTTGAATGTAGCATTGCGGCAGGTACGTTGCTACAATTTAGAAAAGCTTTTACGCAAGCGCAAGGTGGAGAATTAGTTCCTTCCCCGTTACAACAATTAGCAATTTATGAAACAGAACCTGTTGAGTCAAACCTTGATATTTTTTGGGAAACTTCAACCTCTGGTACAATTGCAGGCTTAAACAAACTGATTTTAAATCCTCAAGATGTGGTTCCAGGAGCTATTAAAGGATGGGATCCAACTGGATGGACAGAAGCTTTGGACTACTTATCTCCTCCTTCTTATATTTTAACCGAATCATTTAATTTATTAAATAGTTTAGGCCAATCAGTAATACTTGTGCCTAGTCAGGGCGATAGTTTTGAGCTGCTTAGCGTATTAAATAGCAACAACGAAAACGTACAACTTATAGGGGCAAGCGAGCCTCTTCCTGCTAATCAAGGTTATTTTCTTTTAGAGGATTTGTCATCACCAGGAAATCCATCAGAGTTCCAAATCTCAATTAAAAAGCAGTATTGGGATGCTATTTACTTTGGAAATAACGCAGCTTTAAGAAGTTTTAAATTTACGTTTAAATCGGTTGTGAATAGCGTTGAGACTATTTACGAGGAATATGCGAATCTTGAAAATATAAGAGTTAACCAAGCTCCATTAGTAGTCAGCTGCGGAGATGTAGTACAGACTAATAGAAGACAAGAAGATATAGTTAATTTTTACGGATTTAATGGAGCGGCAAATGAAGCCCTTAAAGGTAAAGAGGTAGCGTGGAGAGTTTTATCTCAAGTAGATATTGCAAACCCTAATACGCAAGTAGACTTTTTTGCTATGAAAGACCCTAGCGAGACAGGAACGCCTTATTGGGCTAGTAGTACTTGGTTGCAAAATATAAGCGTTAATAATATACCTACCTCTATATACAATGTAGTAGTAGAAGCTTCAGACGCAGCTAGCGTGCAGACTTGCTCGCTTGAGTTAAGGATGGAAGTTACACCAACAGTATGGGATTACAACTTTGGAGACACAGCGTGCCCAGTTGAGGTTGGTGGAGCTATAGATAGCGCTAAATTCTGTGTCATATATGTACCAGAAGCACAATCACCAGGAAATGGAGGATACTATATACCATGGAATAAGCAAAATTGGGATTATAACGGTGTTGTAGATAGCGTGGGCGGGTTTAATCCTGGAGGAGCTAATCCAACCATAACGTTATCACCAACCTCTACAACCCCTGGGTTTACCTCTTGGGTTTACGATGTAGATTTAGCGACTGCCATAACCACATATCTTAACGCAGTTGAAATAACATGTCCTCAAGGAGACTTAGTGTCCTCAGAAATAACTTACGTATCAAATGTAACCTTCGAGGTTATACCGTAAAGTAATACGTAACCTCTGGAATTTTAGGTAAAAATAAGTAATAATTAATTATGGCAGGAGCAATAATAGAAATAAAATATTTTAACACTTTTATATTAAGGAAGACGGTGACTTCAGCTGACCAGCCTGTATGGAATGGGTCGTTTGGAATTCCCACAAGCGATGGAGGATATCCTGTATACCTCGACGCCGAGACTGATGAGCCTTTCAGGAACTGGTTTATTGAAGAATCTAGAATAAGAGGAGGATACAACAATCTTACTGTTGATTTTGGAGTTAGAGCGTATCTAGCTGAAGATGAGCCTAATGCTGTTAGAAGAGGAAATTCTCTTATATACTCTGGAATATTTAATTCTAGAACAGGTATAAATAATAGTAATGTTTTCTCTGTTGGGAAAGACATAACAAAAAGCGCTGACCCAGCAAATGGGAGCATACAAAAATTATACGCTGAAGATACTAACTTAATAATATTTCAAGAAAGAAAAGTAAGTAGAGCTTTAATAGATAAGGACGCTATATATTCAGCTGAAGGTGGTGGAAGCATAACTTCTTCTAATTTAACTATTGGAGTTATACAACCTTACGCTGGAAGATGGGGTATAAGTACAAATCCAGAAAGCTTTGCTACGTATGGGTATAGAAAATATTTTTCAGATAAGAATAATAATGTTATACTACGTTTATCTAGAGACGGTATAACTGAAATTTCTAATTATGGGATGAAAGACTATTTTAGAGATGAACTTAATAGTATTGACTCTTTGTCGACCGAGGGTATAGTAAGAGGAGGTTATGATATATATAATGGCCAGTATGTGGTATCAACACAAAGCCCCGCTTCTCCTCCAAACACTTATACTGTAACCGGGGAATATGTTGAAGGCGTAGAGAATACCATGCTAATTTCAAACCCAACAGGTACAATAGAAGTAGGGATGGCAGTAACTAGCCTTTCTTTACCTGACCCACCAGGATGGGTTGTAACAGCTGTTGACAGTGGGGGAACTAGTATAACCGTATCACCCGCATTGCCTTTAGTTAGTCTTGGTGAAGTATTGACTTTTAGTTACACTACACAATTAGCATCTTACGAGACAGTTTCTTTTGATGAAAGTATAAATGGATGGACAAGTTTTCATTCATATAGCCCAGACCAATTATTCCATGTACGTAACAAAACCTACACTATTTCTAGAACTCTTTCGGATAACTCTGGATCTTTAATAAAGCTTAAAACAGGTTATGGTATTTGGGAACATCATTCTCCAGCAGTTAATCGAGGTAATTATTATGGCAGAGATAATGTAAGTTCTGTGACTTTAGTATTTAATCCTGAGCCAACTAGATCTAAAACGTTTAAAACGATTGGCTACGAGGGTAGTAATGGTTGGGAATTATCAGCATTAGCTTCTGATGGAACAGGAACGGATTATGACATAGTTGTATCTAATTGGGTAAACACTCAAGATACTGTTAACAAAATATATAGCTATGTTGGTGGTGAATATATTATTAACCCAGCAGATGGACTAGCTGTTAAAAGAGAAGATTATATCTCAGTATTTGGCACGTCAATACCGCCTTACTCTAGACTACATGCGGGATTCAATAGAAAAGAAAACGCTTACGTAGCAAATCTAATAAATAATAGCCCTGCTGCAGAAGGAGAAGTTTTATTTGGTAGTGCAATGAGTGGTATAAAAGGATTTTATGCTACAGCAACTTTCCGCACAGATGCAACAACTGATTTTGGTGGTGAGAAGCAATTGTTTTTAGCAGCTTCGAACTACAATTCAAATAATGGATTTTAAATTTAATTAAATGGAATTACAAATAGTTAATGAGGATGCAAACAAAGTTCAGTCTGTTATTATAGAAAATAATCACTTAGATGGTTTCTATGGAGATGGGTTAAGCATAGCTGAAATACCAAACGTTCCAGTTACTCACGAATTTGTAGATGGAGTTTACATAAGAAAGATGACAATGCCTAAAGGTGAAATAGTTGTAGGGGCTATTCATAATCATTTACATGTATGGTTTTTAATGAAAGGAAGAGTTTTAATAAGCAATAACGGAGAAGAGATAGAACATATAGCTCCTTGCTATACTATATCAGAACCAGGTTCTAAGAGATTAATATATGCTGTTGAAGATTCTGTATTTGTTAATGTCCACAAAAACCCTTCTAATACAAAAGATATAGAACAATTACAAGAAGAAATAGTTTCTATAACACAGGAGCAATATAACAAAAAATACAAAAATATATGAGTTTTATAATCGCAGGAACTGCTGGAGCAAGCATAATCACAGGATTGATAGGTGGCGGTGCGGCAAGAAAACGCAAAAGAAAAGAGGCAGCTAATAAAAGAAAGCTACAAGCTAAACTTGCTAATTTAGAAAAAAACAGGCAAGAAATTATAAACCCCTACGAAGATGTAACTAGTTTAAGTAGTATGCTTAGTAATCCTATGGCAAACCTAAGTGTTGCTACACAAGCTGCAGAAATGCAAATAGAGCAAGCTGACATATCTTTAGCAAACACACTAGATACTATTAGGTCTACTGGTGCAAGCGCTGGTGGAGCAACGGCTTTAGCACAAGCGGCACTACGAAGTAAAAAAGGAGTGGCTGCGAGTATAGAGATGCAAGAAAAGAACAACGAAGATAAAAGAGCTGCTGGAGAACAAAGATTACAACAACAACAAATGTCTGAAGCACAAAGAATGCAACAAGCAGATGTTTCTGGTAAACAATTTATGTTTAGCACAAGAGAGGGTAGAGAGCTACAGCAACTTAATAGGGTTTCTGCTCAAATAGGTAACGCACAAGCAAACGAAGCTCAAGCGCGAGCAGATCAAACAGCAGCGTTTACAGGGATGGCTAATTCTTTAGTGCAAGTAGGTGGGGCTGCTATTGCGTCTACAGGTGATCAATAATAAATTACAAAATAAAATGAATAAAAACATAGAAACTAATCTACTAATAAAGCAAATGAACCAAAGTGATGCAATTGCGTATCGACCTGGATTCTTAGCTAGTCCAACTGATTCTGAATTTGCTGTGCTTAATAGGGCTTATGCAGACACAGGTAAACTATATGCTACATTAAAATCTTCTATTGAAAGCAGGAAATGCACCACTCCTACTTGCGAATATGAAAGTTTAAGATTAAAACAACTAGAAGCATCGCCGCAAATATCTTTAGATTTTATATCTAACTTTTTAGCAGAGGTTACAACAGTTGAAGAGCCTAATTTTGATCCCAATAATAACTTTGCGTATACTATAGCTAACGCAATACTTTCAAAGAAGCCAGCTTTCTCTAAAACAGATGGTTACAATATTTCATTATACTTATTAGAAGACGGAAGCCAGCAAATGGTTTTTGAAGGACCAGGTTTTGACAAGCCTTTGTCTGTCAACAGTGCTACTTTAAAATCACTGCTAGATTCAGGAACATCGATAGTTGCTCCAACACCAGACATAGAAAGCGACATGTCCGCATTGCTACTCGAAACTGGTTTATTCTCAGCAGAAGATACTATGGAAGACGGTAGTTTAGGACCTAATGCTAGAATAACAGAAGAGTTTGCACTTAAAAACTCTGATGGCAGCTTTGACTATGAAATTATAGATATCGGTGGAGGTAAAGGTAGAAACGTACTAAAGTACGACATGGATAAAATTAAAAGAAAAGCTGAGCCTTTTGTTAACGCGGAAATAGCTGGTTTACTTAGTAGTGAACAATCTGCAGTTGCTGCTTGGAATGTATATATTTCTAAAGGGACTACCGCGAGTGAAGATGATCAAATGACACAAAATGCTAATGCTGGAGATGCTAGTTGGTCATATGAATTAGATTTACCTTTAGCTCCTGAAAAGAAAGAATTATTTAGTGTAAAATATAAAGAATACTTTATGAATAATTATCTAATGCAATTTATAAAAAATCAGTTACCTACTGTTCAAGAGGATGCTGGTATATTTGATTTAGCAGAGGCTAAACAAGCAAAAGCTCAGAAATTTTTAGATGATAACGACTTAAATTAAATTAAATGAATAAATTACAAGAATACACAGCATCTATTCCGGATTCAAACCCTAATAAAGCCGGGCTTATTAGACAATGGAAAATAGAAAATAAATGGGGCGAAGAAAAACCTGAGCCAGTTGGAACTGGAACTGTTCTTAAAAATGAGGAAACTGAAGAGTTTAAAGGCCTTGATCTAGCAAAGACAATAGATGTTGCAACAACACCTGCGAGTGTAACATCGGGAAAGAGCACTTTAGCAGGGGGTGGAACTTCAATATCTGGGGATGGGAATTTGAAATTAAACGAAGATAAACTAGACAATGAAAAAGAAGTTTTCGATAACGATAGATATCTACAATTTAAAAGTGGTAGAGTTTATGAAAAAGAGTACTTAAAAACTAGTGGAGGAACTACATTTGATGAATATGCTAAAAAGTGGGGCACGACGCCAATTACACCTGAAGCTACAGATGTAGTGTTGGATGAGGTTGTTATTAAAGGTAAGAAAAGTAAAGAGGTTTTAAATAATGAAAAAAATGCCGTTGGTTACATTCAAGCTATC
>TARA_R110002167_G_scaffold9153_4_pt1 | contig 12034 bp, 12 predicted proteins | sample TARA_R110002167 | Tara Oceans TARA_R110002167 (sample SAMEA4398238) | marine metagenome | biome: Polar Biome; feature: [MES] marine water layer (ENVO:01000295) within the mesopelagic zone...; material: water (ENVO:00002006), including particulate matter (ENVO:01000060) such as...... | reverse complement strand
ATCTTTTTCTACCTGCTTTATGAAGTGATGCCGCTGTTTCATGCGGCTGAGATCACGCCGTCGCAATATCAGGGTCAAGCTGCCGCACCCTATGTGCGACCTGGTGCCGATGCGCCAACCTGGTACCTGACTGCTGAAGAGCAGGCCGAGGTTGGCTTGCGTATTGACGCTACAGGGCAGGCTAGCTTTTTCGATACCCGTAGTGGTGAGCTGAGGTTGCAGCAAGCAATCGGTGCTGTAGGCTCTCAGCCGGTCGCCTTTGCGCTGGGTTCTGAAGCGTTGCGCAGCTTCGCTTTAGCAAACGCCGACGGCACTCTGACCTTTGCTCGGCACCAGTATAAAGTCAGCTACCCCAACGATGTGCGCAATATTAGCCCTTATCTAGAGTACCCCTACGCGGATGCCGCGTTGCTGCTGGCGCCGCAGCTCGGCGTTGTCAGCCAGTTGGCGGTGCGCGACAGCGAGGAGCAGCTGCTGGCTGTGGCGTTGGATGCTGAAGGCACACTGATGGCGACCCGCTTCGCCAAAGAGGTCAATTTTATCACCGAAGCGGTTGAGATCAGCACCGAGCACGTTGCCCTTGGGGTTAAGACGACAGGGGTTCGACGGCTACTGATCAGTCCAGACGCCCGCTGGGTGTTTGTGCTGCATAGCGATGGCAAGTTGCTTACTGTCGACCTGCAAAATTTCTCAACGCCGGTGATACAGCCGGCACTGCAAGTTGGTAGCGGAGAGATAACCCAGGCTGAATTTCTACTCGGCGGTTCCTCGCTGCTGATCTCCGATAATCAGGGGGTTACCCAGCAGTGGTTTTTGGTGCGTGATCAGGACAACAGCTACCGGTTGACCCAGATTCGCAGTTTTAGCGATCCGACCCCTTCTCGGGTAGTGGCGTTGACCACCGAGCATCGGCGTAAAGGCTTTGTGGTGGCGGAGCAAAACGGCGAGGTCAGTCTGTATAACTCGACCGCACATAACCGGGTACTGACAAGGACACTGACGGATCAGACGGTGGTCCAGATAGCCATGGCACCTCGGGCCAATGCGCTACTGCTGGAAGATGGCGCGGGGATGATCAGCCTGTGGCAGGTCGATAATGAACATCCTGAAGTCTCCTGGAGTTCGCTGTGGCAGGAGGTCTGGTACGAGGGTTATGACAGGCCGGATTATGTGTGGCAGTCGTCGGCGTCCAACGATGATTTCGAGCCTAAATACTCGCTCGCGCCCTTGGCGTTCGGTACCCTCAAGGCTGCCTTTTACGCCATGTTGCTGGCGACGCCGCTGGCGATCTGCGGGGCGATCTACACCGCCTATTTTATGGCACCGGCGTTACGCACCAAGATCAAACCCTTTATCGAGTTGATGGAAGCGTTGCCAACCGTCATCCTGGGCTTTCTCGCCGGGCTCTGGCTGGCACCCTTTATCGAGGATCGGCTGACGAGTGTGTTTACCCTGTTGACGCTAGTGCCGCTGGGGGTGCTGCTGTTTGCCTACCTATGGCATAACCTGCCCAAGACGATCCGCTTGTGGGTGCCTGAGGGCTGGGACGCGCTGTTGCTGATTCCGGTGATCTTACTGCTTGGCTGGGCCTGTCTGCCGCTGGGTGTGAATATCGAGGCGTGGTTTTTCGGCGGCGATATGCGGGGCTTTATCACCCGTGATCTGGGAATTAGTTTCGATCAGCGCAATGCCTTGGTCGTAGGGATAGCGATGGGCTTCGCGGTGATTCCGACCATTTTTTCGATCACCGAGGATGCGATATTCAGTGTGCCCCAGTCGCTCAGTAACGGCTCTCTGGCACTGGGTGCGACACCCTGGCAGACCCTGGTCGGGGTGGTGCTGCCGACCGCGAGTCCGGCGATCTTCTCGGCGGTGATGATCGGAATGGGTCGGGCGGTGGGTGAAACCATGATCGTACTGATGGCCACCGGTAATACGCCGATCATGGATATGAACCTGTTCGAAGGGATGCGCACTCTGGCCGCTAATATCGCAGTCGAGATGCCCGAGGCCGAGGTTGCTAGCTCGCACTTCCGGATCCTGTTCCTGGCGGCGTTGGTGCTGTTCAGCTTTACCTTTGTGGTTAACACCCTGGCCGAGTTAATTCGCCAGCGGCTGCGACGCAAGTACGGTTCGTTATGATCGCCCTGATTGAATTTGAATCGCTGTTTGAGCATTTTTTGAGGTACGGCAACCGATGAGTGTATCCGTCAAAGCATGGGTGAAAACCGGTCAGCCCTGGGTCTGGTTAACAGGCGGGGCGGTAGCGCTGAATGTGATCATGGTCGCAGGACTGCTGCTGCTGATCGCGATACGGGGCTTGGGGCACTTTTGGCCAGCCGATATTTTACAGGCGGATTATCTCGAGCGAGATGGTTCTCTCAGCAAGATTATCGGCGAGGTCGCGGGCACCAAGAAAGACCCTGCGATTCAGCTGCGTGAGGCGGGGATCGAGGTACCGGCGGGGGTCGAATTCGTCCGTCGCGATCTGCTTAAAGTGGGCAACCGGGATCTGACCGGCAGCGATTTTCGCTGGGTCTTGGAAACCGGGCTGCAAGGGGTTAGCTATCCCGAGCAGTTGTTTGTGTCCGAGCGCCGCGAGTGGGGTAACTTTTACGGTTATCTGCGCCAGTTGAAACAGCAGAATGAGAGCGTCGGCAGTTTCGAACCGGGGCAGGACTTGGCCAGTTACGAGCAGCTTTGGCATGCGTTGCAGCGTCGGCTCGAGCGCGCTGAGGCTATCGCCGCACAGATTACCCAGATCGAAAAACATGAGATCGGCAGCGTCAACGCCCAGTTCGAACGCTTGCGCCTGAAAACGCGTCGGTTGCAGCTTAATGATCGCTTTACTGCTGCAGAGCAGGCAGATATTGCCTCGGAGCGGGAGGTACTCGAGCTAGAGTATCAGGAGATGCAGCAGCGTCTGGTTGAGCTCTATGGGCAGATCGAGCGTGACAGTCTGGTGGCCGAGGTGGCCGATGGCCAGCAGGTCGAGATCTCGCTGAGCAAGATCGTCCATGCGTATCGCCCCAACGCGATGTCCTGGCTAGAGAAACTGTTCTTCTATTGCGCCAAGCTCTGGGAGTTCATGTCCGATGAGCCGCGTGAAGCCAACACCGAAGGCGGGGTCTTTCCGGCGATTTTCGGCACCGTGATGATGGTGCTGTTGATGGCGATACTGGTCACGCCCTTTGGTATTGTTGCGGCGGTGTACCTGCGTGAATACGCCAAGCAGGGACCGATCACTCGGTTGATCCGGATCGCGGTTAATAACCTCGCGGGCGTTCCCTCGATCGTTTATGGGGTGTTCGGGCTGGGTTTCTTTATCTATTTTCTGGGCGGCAATATTGATCAGCTGTTCTTCCCGGAAGCGCTGCCCGCACCGACCTTCGGCACGCCCGGGCTGATGTGGGCGTCGTTGACCCTGGCGTTGCTGACCCTGCCGGTGGTGATCGTCGCCACCGAAGAGGGGTTGGCGCGAATTCCGCGCTCGCTGCGTGAAGGCTCGCTGGCGCTGGGGGCCACCAAGGCCGAGACGCTGTGGAAGGTGGTACTGCCGATGGCAAGCCCGGCGATGATGACCGGGGTGATCTTAGCGGTGGCACGTGCTGCCGGCGAGGTTGCGCCGCTGATGCTGGTGGGGGTGGTTAAGCTGGCACCTTCGCTGCCGCTGGATGGTAATTACCCCTTTGTCCATCTGGATCAAAAATTTATGCACCTGGGTTTTCATATCTACGATGTGGGCTTCCAAAGCCCCAATGTCGAGGCCGCACGGCCGCTGGTGTATGCCACCGCGCTGCTGTTGGTGGTGGTGATCGTCCTCTTAAACCTGAGCGCCGTCGCGATCCGTAATCGCCTGCGGGAAAAATATAAAGCGCTGGAACACTGATTGAGTTGATATAACCATGGCAACGATTTTGACCCCAGAAACACTCGATAATGATGCGTCAGATACGGCTGCACAGGATGTAATCCAAGCTGATAAAAAAGGCGCGAAGAAAAAGAGTCACCGTATCGATATCAGTTCAATTCGTCGTAACTCAGCGCAGCTAGACCTGTCACAGGAAACTATTGCGTTGCAGGTGCGAAATCTGAACCTGTATTACGGTGCCAAGCAGGCGCTTAACGACATCAGCATGGATATCCCTAAGAACCGGGTAACCGCCTTTATCGGCCCCAGCGGGTGCGGTAAATCCACCCTGCTGCGCTGTTTCAACCGGATGAATGATCTGGTCGACTTCTGCCGGATCGAGGGCCAGATTCTGCTGGAAGAGAATAATATCTACCAGCGCGATGTCGAAGTGGCAGAGTTGCGCCGCCGAGTCGGGATGGTGTTTCAGAAACCGAACCCCTTCCCTAAAACGATCTATGAGAATGTGGCTTACGGGCTGCGCATCCACGGTATCAACAAAAAACGCCTGCTCGATGATACCGTCGAGTGGGCGTTGCGCTCGGCTGCACTCTGGGATGAGGTGAAGGACCGCTTGCACGAAAGTGCACTGGGGATGTCCGGCGGTCAGCAGCAGCGTCTAGTGATTGCCCGCACCATCGCGGTTAAGCCCGAAGTGCTGCTGCTGGATGAACCCGCTTCGGCGCTGGATCCGATCTCGACCCTGAAGATCGAAGAGTTGATTCATGAGCTGAAGAAAGAGTTCAGCATCGTTATCGTCACCCATAATATGCAGCAAGCAGCCCGGGTTTCTGACTACACCGCCTTTATGTATATGGGCGATTTGATCGAGTTCGGTGCGACCGATGCGCTCTTTACCACGCCGCAGAAGAAGCAGACCGAGGACTATATAACTGGACGTTACGGCTAAGAGGGGATTAACCGATGGCTTTCAATAAAGACGCGCATACCGACCATATCTCGCAACAGTTCAACACCGAACTGGAGGCGATCAAGAGCCACCTGATGACCATGGGGGGGATTGCCGAAACCCAGCTAAACCAGGCTTTGGATGCGTTGGTTGAGGGCGACATAGACTTGGCCGAGCGCGCGCTCAAGGCCGATGAGCAGATTAATGCCTGGGATATCGAGATCGAAGAGCAGTGCACCCGAATCATCGCCAGGCGTCAACCTGCTGCCGGTGACCTGCGGCTGATCGTTGCGATCAGCCGGGCGGTCAACGATCTGGAACGGATCGGTGATGAATCCTCGGGGATTGCCAAGCACGCGATCGCCTTGGCAAACGAGGGTGAGTCTCCGCGGGGTTACAATGAGATACGCCAGATTGGCAGTCTAATTAGAGAGATGGTTTCCGAAACCCTGACCGCCTTTGCCCGTTACGATATCGATATGGCCTACAGGGTGGCGAAGAAGGACCGTGATGTCGATGATGCTTATAAGACCGCGATGCGTTCGTTAATTACCTACATGATGGAAGACCCGCGCAGTATCAGCCGGGTGTTGAATGTGATCTGGGTCTTGCGCAGTCTGGAGCGGATCGGCGACCTGAGCCGTAATATCAGCCAGCATCTGATCTATCTGGTGAAGGGGGTTAATGTCAGCCATAGCAGCCTGAAAGAGATCAAACAGACGATTAAGGGATAAGTTTTAGGAGTTTAATGCTGTGTGTTATAGGGCGAGGTTTTATACCTGCGAAAATTCAGATAATAACTTCGACACCGGAGATTAATAGGCTGACGAGGAGTATTTTTACTGGAATGAAAAAGGCCGTAGCTAATACGGCCTTCAGCGCCTCATCGACAGATGACGGCGAAGCCTGGCAGTAAACTAGGCGTTTACTGCATCCTTGAGTGCTTTTCCTGGCTTGAAGCCAACGCTATTGGCTGCCGCAATCTGGATGGCTGCGCCGGTTTGTGGATTGCGCCCCTGGCGAGCTGCACGGTGGCGTTGTTCGAAGGTGCCAAAGCCGATCAGGCTGACGGAATCACCACGAGACAGTGCATCAGTGATGCTGTCGGTGATGGCGTTCAGTGCTGCCTGAGCTTCAGTCTTGGTCAAACCCGCCTGCTCGGCGATCTGGGCTATCAATTCCGCTTTCTGCATGTTCACTCCTGGGTGTTCCTTTTTTAGGGATCGGGTCATTAAATCAGGCCCCTTAGCCAAAGGCAAAGCTAAATTTAGCTCAAAAACCTCTGTAATCTTGAAAGCAGGCCCTGGATAAAGCATTCTCTGCGCCTCTGTCTCCTGCGTAATCCTAAATAAGGCTCGCTCTATCGTGCTTCCAACCCTTTGTCGACAGCCCTTGGCGGTACGCTGGCGTAGTTATCGACGCAGCCCCTGTCTGCCGTTGCCACGTGGCTGGTTACTAGATTCCGGCTCGTTGACGGCGCGGTTGCTGGCGCGCTCTGGAGGGGATTTTCGGGTTGAGCTGGTCGCGCAGGGGTGGGGGCATCCTAATCTTTCTGAAGCCCGGGCGTTGAAGATCGATCCGCGGTTGCAGGTTTTGATCCGCGAAGTACGTTTGTTCGGCTGCGGCCAGCCCTGGGTGCATGCACGGAGTTTGATTCCAGCGACGACGCTGACCGGACGGCATCGGAAACTGGCCCATCTGGGCGACAGGCCTTTGGGTGAACTGCTGTTCAGCGATCCGGGGATGCAGCGAGGTGCCATCGAAACGGCACGGATTCCTCTCTATACGTCTGCAAGTCGGGTCTGGGCGCGGCGCTCGGTATTTCTTCTGGACCATAAGCCCTTGCTGGTTAGCGAAGTTTTTCTCCCGCAGTTACTGCAGTTACAATAGCGACTGAAAAATGACCTTCAGCGTCGTTCGCCACTGTATGGACCTGAGCTACTATGAGCCTTTCTACCGCCACAACCGATCAGCCTACTAAGCTAGTAGGCTTGATTCAATTGATGAGATTGGATAAGCCGGTCGGTATCTATCTACTGCTTTGGCCCACACTCTGGGCGCTGTGGGTGGCCGCGCAAGGGGTGCCGGACTGGGATCTGCTGCTGATCTTTGTCGCCGGGGTCGTACTGATGCGCTCTGCGGGCTGTGTCATCAATGACTTTGCCGACCGTGGTTTGGATGGCCATGTCGCCCGTACCCGTAACCGCCCCTTGCCTTCAGGCAGCGTGAGTAGCCAGGAAGCGCTGCTGCTATTCGTCGCGCTCTGCCTGCTGGCTTTTATGCTGGTGCTGTTCACTGACTTGCAGACGATCATGCTCTCCTTCGGCGGGGCAGGATTGGCGGCGATCTACCCGTTTATGAAGCGCTACACCTACTTCCCGCAAGTGGTGCTTGGGGCCGCGTTTTCCTGGGGGATCCTGATGGCCTTTAGCGCCCAGACCGGCGAGGTCCCCAGGCAAGCCTGGTTGATTTACTTCATCAATGTCATCTGGACAGTCGCTTACGATACCCTGTATGCGATGACCGATCGTGAAGACGATCTTAAAATTGGGATTAAATCGACGGCGGTATTATTCGGAGATGGAGACAAGCTTGCGGTGGCAGGTTTGCAGCTGCTGGTTATTGCCGGGCTGTTGCTGCTCGGAACCCAGCTAGGGTTGGGTCTGAGTTATTATCTGGGCGTGGCTGCGGCGGCTGGGCTATTTGTTTACCAACAATATTTGATTCGTCATCGTGATCCTGATGCCTGCTTCCAGGCTTTTATTAATAATCACTGGGTCGGCAGTCTGGTGTTTTCAGGTCTGTTTCTGGATTTACTCCTGATGGGCTAACGGCTGTAACCTGATTGTCACAATTAGCGGGTGTAATCTATCGGTAATAATCAGAGTAGAGAGTGAGGCTGATGTCGTTTAAACGGGTACTTATTGTCGATGATGAAGCGCCGATCCGGGAGATGTTGGCATTGGCGTTGGAGATGGCGGGTTATCAATGCCAGGAGGCCGACTGTGCCCAGGCCGCGATGGCGTTGATTGTTGATCGGCGCCCGGATCTGATTTTACTGGATTGGATGATGCCCGGTATTAGCGGGATCGAGCTGGCGCGGCGGCTGAAGAAGGACAGCCTGACTGCTGAGATACCGATTATCATGCTGACCGCCAAGGGGGACGAGAACAACAAAGTTCTGGGCTTGGAAGCCGGCGCCGATGATTACATTACCAAACCCTTCTCCCCGCGCGAACTCGTTGCACGACTTAAAGCGGTACTGCGCCGGACCTCCCCCGAGGGTGAAGACAGTATCGTTGAGGTTAACGGGCTCTCGATGGATCCGATCTCGCATCGGGCCTCTGCGGCTGGCGAGCCGCTGGAGATGGGGCCGACCGAGTTTAAGCTGCTGAATTTTTTCATGACCCATCAGGATCGAGCCTTTTCGCGCGGCCAGTTACTCGATTATGTCTGGGGCGGCAATGTCTATGTCGAGGAGCGGACGGTGGATGTGCATATTCGTCGCTTGCGTAAGGCGCTGGGTGGGGATTACGCACCGCTGATCCAGACAGTGCGTGGCATGGGCTATCGCTTTTCCAGCCAATACCTATAAGTCTGTACCAATAAACTAATGCCAATAAATCCATACCTATAAACCCATAGCTATAAACCAATACCTGTCAATCAATAGTAACGCTACAAGGAAACGCCAAGGGGTGCACCAGTCACCGAAGTCTCAATTTAAGCGTCAGCTGCTGTGGCTGTCCTTAGCCATGCTGGTTGGCTGGTGGCAGGGAGAAGTTGCCTGGGCGCTGGTCTTTGCCCTAACGGCACTGCTGTTGTGGCACAGCTTGCAGCTGTATCGACTGATGACCTGGCTGGATAAAAACGATCATCGAGAGGTGCCAGAAGCGCCGGGGGTCTGGGGCGATCTGTTTGATGAGTTGCATCGCTTGCTGAATCGTCACCGCAAAGCCGAAGACAAGCTGCGGCAGGTGATCGCTCGGGTACAGAAGTCGACCTCGGCGCTCCAGGATGCGGTGATTATGCTCGATTCCAGTGGCGATCTGGAGTGGTGGAATCGTTCCGCGCGGCGCTTGTTGGGGTTGCGGCGTCCTGATGATATTGGCGAACCGATCACCAACCTGATCCGAAACCCCCGTTTTCTGCGCTATCTTGAACGACGCCAGTTTGGCGAGCCGCTGGAGTTAGCATCCCCGATCAATAGTCGGGTCCAGTTGCAGTTCACTGTGACCGAGTTTGGTCAGTCCGATCGTTTAATGATTATTCGTGATGTCACTCGGTTGCAGCATCTGGAGCGGATGCGGCGTGACTTCGTCGGCAACGCATCGCATGAGTTGCGCACACCCTTGACGGTGATCCGGGGTTATTTGGAAACCCTTCAGGATCAATTTGCCGGACAGCAGCCAGTGCTTGAGCGGGCGTTGCAGCAGATGGAGGGGCAGGCTAAGCGGATGGCTAATCTGGTGACCGACATGTTGATGCTCTCACGGCTCGAAACGACCGACAGGCCGATGGATGAGCTGCCGATCGATATCGGGCGGATGTTGCGTGAGGTGGTTGAAGATATCACGGCCCTGGCGCCGGATAAGCAGCTTGATCTGCAGCTAGAGGTCGATGAGCGCTACCTGCTGCGGGGGCAAGAGCATGAGTTATTGAGTGCGTTTACCAATCTGGCAACCAATGCGGTCAAGTACACCCCTGCGAAGGGGCGGATAACGATCCGTTGGGAGGTTGATGCTGAAGGTGGCCATTACGAGGTATGCGACACTGGAGTCGGCATTGAGACCCATTATCTTGAGCGGTTGACCGAGCGCTTTTACCGGGTGGATGATAGCCGATCCAGCGCCCAGGGTGGCACAGGGCTGGGGTTAGCGATCGTCAAGCATGTCATGATTCGCCATGGCGGCGTGCTGGAGGTTGATAGTCTTCCGGGCAAAGGCAGTTGTTTTCGCTGCCACTTTCCCGCCAAGCTGGTTCAGCTTAAACAGGTCGATCTAGCCGCAACGGATGGATAAAGAAACGGATGATTAAACAAACTGATCGCTAAAGAAGCCGTTGTTAAAAACCTATCCCCCAATCAAGCTGTGTTACAAGCCGCTATCGGCGGCGAATCAACAGCGCCCATGAGCCTATCAGAGCGCGATGGTGATCATTCGCATAGCAACCATCGTCGTTGATTTAACAGACTGATCAGCCCGCAACTGGTTAACGCAACGCCCCGCTGCAGGAGTGCGGGAAGGTGAACCAGGCCACTGGAGAGCACCGCCATTGTGCTCCAGAGCACAATGGTGATCAGTGCAAAAATAATCGATTGGGCTTGTTGGTTCATCAGCAGGTCGTCTTTTGCTCAACGGCATACTCTTCGATCCAGAACAGCGTGGCACCTATTACCGCGGCAGGCATGATCAATAGATTCAGTAAGGGCACCAGCATCGCTAGCGAGACCAGTCCGCCAAACCCCAGTGCGCTCAGGCGTTGCTGTTTGAGCAGTTTCTTCATCTGGCTGAATTTGATTCGGTTATTGTCCATCGGATAGTCGCAGAACTGGATTGCCATCATCCAGGCGCCGAATAGAAACCACAGCAATGGGCCGACCAACGGCACAAAAGAGAGCAGTAGCAGGACAATCAAACGGGGTAGGTAATAGCCCCATTTAGCCACTTCCCGGAGCAGGGCACTGGGGATCGACGCGAGTAGACCTTTCCAGCCGTCGTCGTTCGGTATGACGCCGCACTGGCGTTGCTCTACCCGTTCTGAAAGCAGGCCGTTAAAGGGAGCGGCAATAAAATTGGCGAAAATGGCAAAGCTGAAGTAGACCCCGATCATCACCAAGAAAGCGAATAGCGGCCAGAGCAGCCAGTTGATAAAGCCTAACCAGTCAGGAATGAATCCCAGCCAGTAGTCTATCCAGCCGGAAAAATACTGGCTGAGCAGGTAAATCGCGAGCGAAAACAGCAGGGTGTTGATCAGCAAAGGGATGATGATAAACGGCCGCAGATCGGGCTCTGCGAGCAGTTTGATGCCACGAAGCAGGTACTGCGATCCGCGAAGGGGGTTTCCGGCCATAGGGCTCTCCGATTGTAGAGCCCGGTATGCCCTGATCAGTCAGGGCGGCAGCAGCTCGTTAGGCAACTATCCAGGAGTTGCCAAAACGCAGCATGATACCCATGAACATGATGATGAGGCCAATCCTATTGATGATAAATTCACGATGATTAAGCGCCATCTCAGCTTGCCAGAAGCAGAGTACCGCCTTGTAGTGGCTGGTGCGTTTCAGATACAGATATATAGAGCCAGCTAGGACTGCAAATCCGATTGATAACAGGGCTGTTTCCAGAATTTCTAGAATCATGAGCAATTCTCCGGCGGGGGGTTATTATTGTTAGACGCGTAATGCCAGTGATATTACCCAAAACGCGGCTTCGATGACATGGGACGATGGGCGAATGCATCGCTATGGATCCATAGCGATGTCCAGGGTCGCTGCATGAAGTGGATATCTGCACTATTAAGCAATCGATCTAACAACAACCGTTCTAACAACAACCGATCTAAAAACAACGTTTCTGAGGATTAAGGCGATGCAAGCGATACAACTTCATCAGTTTGGAGCTGCTGATCAGCTTCAATTAGAGCCGATTGAATCTCCGCGTCCGGGGCCGGGCGAGGTAGTGATCAATATGGTTGCTGCAGGGGTTAATCCAATCGACTGGAAAACGCGCCAGGGAGGTGGCGCAGCTACATTTCAAGGCGAGCCGCCACTGGTTTTGGGCTGGGAGTGCGCGGGGATTGTGAGTGCCTGTGGCGAGGCTGTAACCGCTTTTGCCATTGACGATCGGGTGTGTGGGTTACTAAATTTTCCCGCGCCGGGGCGCTGTTATGCCGAGCAGATACGGGCAAAGGCCGAGCAACTGGCAAAGGTGCCCGAGGGGGTTGATCTGGTTGCTGCGGGTGGGTTGCCGCTGGCAGGTCTGACCGCTTGGCAGGCGTTGTTTGATACGGCCAAGCTGCAATCGGGGCAGCGGGTGTTGATTCTGGCGGCGGCGGGCGGCGTCGGTCATCTGGCCGTGCAGCTGGCAAAATGGAAGGGGGCGGAGGTGATCGGCACCGCGTCCCAAGCAAATCAGACGTTTTTGCAGCAGCTGGGTTGTGATCAGGGGATCGATTATCGAAGCCAGACTGTCGCTGAGAGCGTTGCTAATGTTGAC
>TARA_R110002167_G_scaffold29062_2_pt1 | contig 12038 bp, 11 predicted proteins | sample TARA_R110002167 | Tara Oceans TARA_R110002167 (sample SAMEA4398238) | marine metagenome | biome: Polar Biome; feature: [MES] marine water layer (ENVO:01000295) within the mesopelagic zone...; material: water (ENVO:00002006), including particulate matter (ENVO:01000060) such as...... | reverse complement strand
CATGAATCATATATTCCCCAAACAGACAAATGGAGAAAAGATAAATTGGGTGAAGATTATATGTTTAATAATAAATTAGCATTTTCTTCTGTACCTGATAGAGGTTTGTTTTTACTCCAGGATAATAATATTAAATATACTTTTAATGAAATGGTAGCAATACAAACACATGATGGATTATATGATTCAGCAAATGATAAATATTTAAAAGGATGGATGCCAGAGCAAAAACCAAGAACATCATTACCTTTTATTTTACATCAAGCAGATATGATGGCAGCTCGAATTGAATTTGAAGTAGAATGGTTACCTAAATTCAAAAGTGATTATAAAAAATCAGATAATTTTACAGTTAAATCAAATAAATCAACAAAATCTAAAGCACTTGGTTCTATATCAAGTCCAGGATTAAAAAATATGTTAGCTAATTTATAATATGGAAACAATAATAATATCAATTTTATCAATGTTAATAATAGTATTAGGTTTTGCTGTTATGAATTTAGTTAGGAAGAATGAAAAACAGGAAGATATATTAGTAGAATATATGAAATATCTTAATAAAATATCTCAAGCAATTGAAATATCAGATGCAAAATTAAAAAAATTAGATTCACAGGGAAGGTTTGAAAGTGATGATGAAATAGGTTTTTTCTTTAAATCAGTTATGGCTATACAAGGAATGTTAAATGAATTTAGGATTAAAGACATATAAGCTATGATTACATGGATAATATAATAAGGGCAGCAAAGAAAAAAAGACAAAAAAGAAATTATTTTACTCAAGAAACAGAAAATGCTATTGTTAAATATAATTTAAGTAATGATAGTGAATTTAAAAGTACTATATACTCAGCAGAAATTCATTACCCATTTTATAAGTTAACTCAAAATATAATACATACTTTTAAGTTTTATTATACAGATGGTGTTGAAAATTTAGAAGATTTACAACATGAAATAATGGTTTTTTTATTAGATAAAATTCACTTATTTGATCTTTCTAAAGGTGCAAAAGCATATTCTTATTTTGGTACTATAGTAAAAAGATGGTTAATAATTTATAACCAGAAAAATTACAAAAAACAAATAGATAAAGTATCAGTAGATGATATATCTAAACACCAAAATTTAGATCTTTTAGATAGTACTTTTTTCATACCAAATGAAAAATTAGAACAATCATCACAAAAATTTATTGAGGTTGGTGATGGGTTTGAGGGTGATCCTTTACATGCAAAAGGATATAAAGAAGGAGATAGATTATCTATCTTTGTTGATTTATATGTTAAATTTATGACAGAAAACATATATATTTTTTTCCCTAAAGAATATGATGCCCAAATAGCGGATTGCATTTTAGAATTATTTAGAAAGAGAGATGCTATAGATGTTTTTAATAAAAAAGCACTTTATATTTATATTAGAGAAATGATTGATGTAAAAACTCCCAAAATAACTAAGATAGCTAATAAACTTCATAAGGTATTTAAAGAAAAATATTTATTCTATCATGAAAGGGGATATTTCCCATCTTAAAAACTTATATTTCCAATATTTATAATCAAAAATTATGGGACAATTAGATTCAATAGTGTTTGGTAATAAAAAATTCTCAGATATTTTACATGAGATATATGATAATCAAACAACTAAAAAACAACAAATATCGGCTTTAATTAGTGAATTAAAACCTTTAATTCAAGAAATAGGTGACGCAACTTTAATAGTACCTTTGATTAAAGAATATCTAGAAATTAGTGTTAAAAATGATGAACAACTAATAAAAATGGCTACAATAATACAGCGGGCTGTTCAAAATACAAGTGAAGATAGTGAGTTTAGCATTTCAGAAGAAGAAAAAGATGCATTATTAGCTGAAATGGATAAATTAGAAAGAGTATCTAAAGAATTAAAAAAAGATAAATAATGTCTGGTAAAATTCCAACGGGTTTAAGTTCAATATTTCCAAAATCTACAACTTCTCAAAATATTCAACAAATTCTACCTGTAAGAGTAAAGTTTGTAGCTTTAAATAGTGACAGCTTTCCATTAACATGGAAAAAATATGGAGAATATTTAGGTATGGGGGGAATTTTATTTGAAGAACTTAACAACCCAGGTAATACTAATTTAGAATCATTAACATTTGCTACTCCTTTACATTCTAATTTAAAAACACTCCCCCTTATAAATGAAATAGTATATATAATCTCATTACCAAACCCATCAGCCCAAACTGATATAAATAGTGGTTATCAATATTATTATTTTCAATCTATTAATATATGGAATAGTGTACATCATAATGCTTTACCAAATTCTTTAGCAAATGAACCTACTAAAGCCCAACAGTATGAAAGTACAGAAGCAGGACTTCAAGTACAATCTTCTACTTCAGAAACACTAAACCTAGGTAAGACATTTAAAGAAAAAGAAGTTAGAAATCTTCAACCTTTTGAAGGAGATATTTTATTAGAAGGAAGATGGGGGAATACTGTAAGATTTGGTAGCACTGTTAGTGATAGTATCCCTCCTAATCCGTGGTCTAATAATGAACCAGATGGAGAACCTATTATAATTATAAAAAATGGTCAAACAGAATCAACAGATGATGCTTGGGTACCACAAGTAGAAAATATAAATAGTGATAAATCTTCAATTTACTTAACTTCAACACAACAAATTCCTATTGATGGGGCTTCTATTAATTATGATTCTTATGAAACACCCCCTGAAAATCCAAATGAATATATAGGAGAACAAGTATTAGTTAATTCTGGAAGATTATATTTTAATGCAAAAAGTGATTCTATATTATTAAGTGCAAATACATCAATTAATTTAAACACACAAGATACAGTTAATATAGATTCAAAAAATAAGTTTATAGTTGATACTAATGAAATATATTTAGGAAGTAAAGATGCTACTGAACCTATAATATTAGGTGATAAATTTTTAACAGATTTTAAAAAATTATTAGAAACTGTAATACAATTAACAACAGCACTACCAACAGTAGGTACTCCAATTCCTTTTATACCTAATATAACAGTTGCTCAAACAGCTACTAAAGTTGGACTACAAGCTCAAACTATGTTAGCTTCTATTTCATATTATAAATCTAAAACATCAAAAACTTTATAATGGGCTTAGCGGGATTTATATCAAAAATAGTAACTAGTATAACTAGATCTACTTTTAAATTTAATAAAACTTTAGATGATTTAATATTAAAATTTAAAGATGCTTGCCCTACAACAGCAGAATTAAAGGCATTAATACAACAAAAAAACCAAATAAATGGGGCTTTAGTACAAATAGAACAAAAAATAGCAACTTTAAATAAAGTAGCTATAGGTTCTGAAATAGCAGTAGGGGCATTAAAAATAGGAGTTACATTTATCAAACAACTCCCAATCCCAACATCATTCCCACCAGGTGTAGGTATACCAGTAAGTATTATTAATAATTTTTCAAGTGCATTAGATGATTTAGGAACATTAGTAGATAAAGAAGAAGCTTCTATAGAAACTATTCCTAAAGCTTTAGATTTAATTTCAGAAGATGTTGGAGAAGTAATTACTAAATTAAATGATTTAGATGTTGTATTAACTGAATGTTTATTAAAAGATCCTAATATAACTCAAGATGATTTAAATTCAATTGATGATGATGCTACAAATTTTGTAGGATTAATATCAAATGATGAATTAAATAAATTATTAAATGAACCTCCTGGACTATTATATGGAGATTATTATTTAAGAAAACAAATAGTTCCAAATTTATTAACATCAAGTTCATTAATAAAAAAACAAATTACAGCCCAAAATAAAGAATCAGTTATTGAAGGTGATTTTTATAACCCGGGGGCTCCAATAGAAACATTGTTAGGAGATGAATCTTTTTCTTCATCTAATGTTGTATTAGTAGATGAAATGAAATGGTTAATAGATACAAAAGATTTAGTTTTCCCTCCTCCCCCACCTGCTGTTGACCCTTTAAAAGAACTATATAAATCAGGACAACTTGTAATATTAATGAGTATTTATGGGGCCAATGCAGAAGAAGCTGATGAAATATATGAATTAGCTTGGGAATTATCTCAAGGTAAAGGACCTAATAAAGGATATTTTGATACATTAGTTCAAAAAGCCTTTGATAACTCAAGAACAGTTTTAGAACAAGCTGTAGCTAATGAAGGGTATGAATGGAAACAAGGTGATAGAGTATTAGATGCAACTATTAAAACTCTATTTCTATCAGATTTTGCTAAAACTGCAAGCGAGCAAGAATTAAAAGGAGCAATTAGTCAATTAAGAAAAGCAGGAAGGAATTTATTAGAAAAAGCTGATGAAATTGGTGGAAGTTATAATTCTGATGGTAAAAGATGGAATAATGATGGTGATTTTGAATATTCTTTAAATACTGCTTTATACCCGTATTCTGAAAGACTAGCAGCAACAGCTGAAAATAACCTTAACGATTCTAATATTGGAATTGAATATGTAAGTTTAAGAGAGGAAATGGCTAGAAGAAAACCTCTTATGCAAGCTATTTTTGAAGCAGCAAATGCTCAATTTTTAGCAGGTAGACCTTATATATTTAATGATCCTTTAAAAGAATATTTTCTTTCAAGAGATATAGGTTATAACCAACCTATTATTAATAATGTAGCAATAAGTGGAAACGCTAATGAATCAATAACATCAGGAGAAATAAATCAAATATATGAGATTGAAAGAGATTCTGCAGAGACTTATTTTAATTTAAATAGAATTGCTCCTAATTATGATATAACTGCAGATGGTTTAACTTGGGATCAAACAAGAGCTTATTCAAAAACTAAAGTTTTCCTTAAACTTAAAGAAGTATTAGGAATAGTATGGTATAACCAAAATGCACAGGTATCATCTGAATTACCTTTTTGGTCAGTTGGTGGGGGTAATCCTCAAAGTTTAACATATCAACAAAATAATGTAAATAATCTCTTAACTCCATCTATGCCTTGGTATTTTGAATTTGGTAGAAACGGATTAAATATACCTACAGGATAACAGCTAATATAAAAAACAAAAAATATTAATATTTATAATAAAACTAAAGATGAAATTAGAAGCTTTAAAAAAAATTTTAAAAGAAACCGTTAGAGAAGTAATACAAGAAGAATTAAAAGACATTCTGTTAGAGGCAGTTAAATCCCCAAAAGTTATTACAACTACACCTATAGTTGAATCAATTTCAACAACACCTGTAACCCCTACTATAACAACACCAACATTATCTTCAGAAGAAAAACGTGATGCTTATAGAAGCATTTTAGGGGAAACTGCAAATGGTACTTTTAATAGTAACCAAGCACAATCTTTTAGACCTAACCCAGGAATGGATGTAGCTAATGGATCATTACCTAATGGAAATGTAGGTATGGATCAAATAATGGGGTTAATGAACACCAATAAATAATAATGGCTCAAATAATAAATAATGTTTTTCCAACACCTAATAGTGGCAGTGCTGCTTTAGGTTTTAGTTTTCCATTTTCGGGAAGAGCCGTATTTAATCCAACTTTTACAACTCGTGAAGTAATAAAAACAAATTTAATTAATTGGTTATTAACTAATAAAGGTGAAAGAGTATTTAGGCCTAATTTTGGTGCTAATTTAAGAGCTTTATTATGGGAGGGAATTAATGAAGGAACAAATTTAGCATTAGAAAATACTATACAAGACAACATTGCATCTAATTTTCCTACTATAGAAGTTAATAATATACAATTTAATAACCAAAATGATAGAAATACTATTAATTTTATTTTAGATTATGAGATCCGTAATATAGGACAAACCGACCAAGTTAACATAGAACTACAATAATGGCAGATATAACTAGAAATATAACATATACTAATAGGGATTTTAATACTTTTAGAAATTCTTTAATAAATTATTCAAAGACATACTTTCCAAATACTTATAATGATTTCACTCCAGATTCTACAGGAATGTTATTTATTGAAATGGCCTCATATGTAGGAGATGTTTTATCTTTTTACTTAGATAATCAAATACAAGAAACATTCATTCAATACGCTAGACAGCAAGAAAATTTATTTGATCTAGCGTATATGTTAGGATATACACCTAAAGTAACAACAGCTGCAACAGTAGATATTGCTTTTTACCAACAACTACCATCTACAGTAGATAGTAGTGGAGCTACAGTACCTGATTTTACTTATTGTTTAAAAATACCATCAAATACACAAGTAACTTCAAATGAAAACCCAGCAACAAAATTTATTATAGAAGATGTTGTAGATTTTTCCAATTCATCTTCATTAGATCCCTCAGAAATATCTATTTATAGTTTAAATGGAAATCTTCCTGATAGATATTTAATTAAAAAAACAAGAAAAGCAATTTCATCAACAATAAATGTAGAATTAGCAACTTTTTCAGCCCCAACAAGATTTAATGTTTTTAATATTTCTGCTCCCAACATTATAGGCGTATTAGATGTATTTGATAGTAACGATAATGAGTGGTATGAAGTAATGAATTTATCGCAAGATACAGTGTTTAATACCATTACTAATGCAAGCTATAATGATCCTAATGCTGTACAAGATGATGCTCCAAATTTATTAGAATTAAAACAGATACAAAGAAGATTTACTACTAGATTTTTAAATAACACAACTTTACAATTAGGATTTGGTGCTGGAACTGTAAGTGATACTGATGAAGATATTATACCTAACCCTGATAATGTAGGAACAGGTTTAGCTTTTTCAAAAGATAAATTAACAGCTGCTTATTCACCATTAAATTTTATGTTTACTGATACTTATGGTATTGCTCCTTCTAACACAACTTTAACAATCAGATACTTAACAGGAGGAGGATTATCATCTAATGTAGCAGCAGGAACTTTAACTGAATATGATGCATCATCAATAGTTTTTGTTAATCCTAACATTGCAAATTCAGGATTAGCTGATATTATATTCTCATCGGTAGCAACTAATAATATTTTAGCTGCAGATGGAGGACAAGGTGCTGATACTATTGATGAAATTAGACAAAATGCTTTAGGTAATTTTCAATCTCAATTAAGGACTGTTACTCAACAAGATTATTTAATTAGAGCTTTAAGTATGCCTGCTAATATTGGTACTGTTGCTAAAGCCTTTATTCAACCAACAAAAGTAGCTGAATATGGATTAGGAGAATTACCTACTATATTAGATATGTATGTATTATCTTATGATAGCAATCAATATTTAAGAACAGCATCCTCTACTCTAAAACAAAATTTAAAAACTTATTTATCTGAATATAGAATGATAAATGATTCTATTAAAATAAAAGATGCTTATATTATTAATATTCAAGTTGAGTTTGATATAATAGTATTACCTAATTATAATAATAATGAAGTAATTTTACGTGGTATTGAAGCAGTATCTAATCACTTTCAAACAGATAATTGGAATATTAATCAACCTATAATGATTAAAAATCTTCAAATTTTAATAGATAAAGTAGAAGGAGTACAAACTGTAGTAGATGTAAATATAAAAAACTTAGCAGGAGCTAGTAGAGGATATAGTGATTATTCTTATGATATAGCAGCTGCAACAAACAAAAGTATAATTTACCCATCAGTTGATCCTATGATTTTTGAATTAAAGTACCCATCATCTGATATTGTTGGAAGAGTAGTACCATTATAAAAATAAAAATATGAAAAGTCTATTAGAAATATATAATAACCAAAACGAATCACAACCTATAGATGGTACTCCTGTAGATGGAGGAGCTACAAGTGACCCATCATCAAATTTTACTCAAACATATTCGTCAATAAATCCTTATTATACTAGACAAGAAGGTATAATAAGAGCTACGAATGGAGAATCTGCATTAACTAATACTTTAAAAACAACAGCTTTAGATATTGAAAATCCTGAAGCAGGAGTAGAACAAGGAGGAACAGGAGGTCCAAATAGAACAGCAATTTCTAATGGTACTAAATCATCTTTTATGCTTAGTGGTGATTATAAAGTTTTAAGATATCCTACTAGAGCAAGATTTATTGATGTTATTGAAGGAGATGAAGATGCAGGTACTTTAGAAACTATGACATTACAACAATATACTCCTAATAGAACATATTTAGAAGTATTAGCTGATCCAAGTTTAGAAATTGAAAAAGTAGCAGGAGTTGGATCAAATCAACAACCAGGTCAAGGAGGAGTACCCGCAAATGTAGATGAAAGTATTATTCCTAAGGATGCAGCCCCTGCAATAAAAGATTTGAAAAACTTTAAAATTTAAATTATGGCAATTTACAGAATATTTCCCGAAAAAGACGCTACATTATATACTCAATATCCAACAATGAATACTGGGTTAGATGAAATATTAGAAGCTTCAACTTATATTTTTAACTCAAAAGCTCAAACTAGTAGATATTTAATTAAATTTTCTCAAAATGAAATTAATTCTATTTACACCACATACATATCAGGTTCCGGTATAAGTTTTTTATCTACTTTAGATAATTCTTTAATGAATTCATTAAATACCCCACCATCTCAAAATCCAGTAGATTTGTCAGATGGTTCTTATTTAAATGTACCATTTACTAGTTCAACGGGAGATGGAAAAGGAGCAATTGGAAATATAACAGTGTCAGGAAATACTATAACAGGTATTACAATGATAAATAGAGGTATCAATTATAGATTAGATAATACAATAATAACTCCACCTCTTTTAACTACAAGTAGCCTTTACACTACGGCTTCAATACAATTACTTAGTGGGGCCTTTAGAAAAAGAAATTGGAATGCTATTTTAAAAAATTACGCTGCTGTAGTAACGAATTTAAACGCAACATCTTATCTAAATATATACCCAATATCACAAAGTTGGGATATGGGTACAGGAAGATTTGGAAATACACCTATTACAACTAATGGTTGTAGTTGGTCTTCATCCACACCTGAAAGAGAATGGTTTGCAAATGATGTATCATTTTCAACATTAACAACAGGTTCTTTTAGAACATCAGATGGAGGTCAAGGGGGTGGAACATGGTTTACAGGTTCAGCTACTGGAAAAGAAGTAACCCAATCACAAATTTTTACCTATTCAAACCCAATAGATTTAAATGTAAATGTAACAAAAACCGTAGATGTTTGGTTTAGTCAATCTTATGCTTTAGGTGGGGACATACCAAATGAAGGGTTTATAGTAAAACAAACATCATCAGCTGAATTTGTCCCATCAGAATCATTTGCATCTACATTTAAATATTATTCTGTTGATACTAATACAATTTATCCTCCTATATTAGAATTTAAATTTGATGATTTTTATTATGGAACATCATCTTTATATTCAACTTTAGATAGATCAGAAGCATTTATTTCAATTTATAATAATACAGGAACTTTTTATTCTGAAAGTGTACAGAGATTTAGAATAGCAGCTGTACCTAAATATCCATTAAGAGTATTCCAAACATCCTCAGGTTATTTAACAAGTTATTATTTACCTAAACAATCTTTTTATGCTATAAAAGATACAGAAACAAATGAATATGTAATTGAATTTGATGAAAAATTTGCTAAGATCAGTGCTGATGAAACTTCAAGTTACTTTGATATTTATATGGGAGGATTAGAACCTGAAAGATATTATACTATTTTATTAAAAACAAAAATAGCAGGTACAACAAAAGTATTTGATGAAGATATGATGTTTAAAGTAATAAATGGATAATGGCAAATATTACATTAAAAGCTCAAAGATTTAATAAATCAAAATTTAATGAAACAGTAAATACAGAATTTACTCAATTAAATGTTGTTCCTGATCTTTCATTTTTTGATAGGGACTTAGCTGATTTAGATGATTTTTGGTATTTATATGAAAAATTTTTCTATATTATACCTAAACTTGGATTAATAGAATCTCATGAGTACCTTGCTAAAACTAGTGGTGAATATGCTGATTTTAATTCAATAAGTGATGAAATACAAGCTTTATTAGATGAAATAGCTGAATTAAGAGCTGAAAATTTACAATTAATAAAAGATGCAACTAACATAGACGATGCTTTAGATCCAAATGAAGGAGGTTTTGATGGTACAGGAAGAAACCAAATGGAAAATACTCCATCGGCTGATAACTACTTAATGGGAAGATAAAAATATAAAATAAATGGCAATACCAGTTTCATCATCTATTACACCAATATTAGCAAATACATTCCTTCAAGAAGGATTTGAATTAAGTTTAGATGCTATTGTGCCTTCAGTAGATTTAACAGGTTCTTTTATACCTGATACTAGTAAAATGGAGTTTTATATTTATGATTACTCCAAAACTTTATTATATGAAAATTTAAATTATTCTATTAATGGTTCACATATATCATTCCCCCCTGGAACTTCAACTTCTACATCAACATCAAGTTATAATAGAGTAGAATTATCTCCTATTGATGATGTGTATAATCAAGGGTTTTCAAACGGTGATTATTTTGCTCTTTATAATTTTGTGGATTATGAATTAGGATCTGAATTACAACCATTACCTTCTAATCCTACTACAGGTGGGGTGAATGGATTATTAGAAACAACACAATATGATGGTCATCCTTATTTTTTAAAAGACATATCAGGTGATAGAACTGAATTAAGAATACAAAATAATTTTTTAAGTGCTGCTAAAATTGAAACTTTATATAATGTATTTACTAATAAGTTAAATTCAAGAAATGATGCAGATGAGTTTTATGTAGCTTTTGGTCAAAATAAAAACTTTATAGCTGTCAATAGTCAATTAGAATTACCAACATCAGGTTCAACTACACCAACATCTATATTAATAAAACTATATAAACCCTTACCACCATCATATGAAGTAGATCAACAAGTACAAATAATTTCTAAAGTAGCTGAAACTCAAGCTTATAGTATAGAATTTACTCCTAATTTAGAATTTATTGATAGTTTATTATCTTTAAAAGGACCTAATTATAATATAGATATAAAAGATCAAATTAATAATTCTACAAACTATAAAAATTTAAATGATTTAATTAATGCCAATTCATCCCAATCATATTTCCAATTTAATTCCTTACAGGATGAAACTGGAGTTTATTTAAGAAAAAATTATGGAGAATATAAAGAATTTATAAAATATTCATCTGCAGAACAAAGATTAAATAATTTTTATGATAAAATGGTATCAATTGAAGCCTATGAAGCTGAGATTTTAAATTTAGATACAATATCATCTGGAACCCAATTAACTGATACTTTTTCTTCAAGTTATAGTGCAGTTAATAATAACATTAATGATATAATTAGTAAATTTGATAGTTATGAATATTATTTATATTATATAACAGGATCAGAATCTTGGCCTAAATACGACTCTACCTACCCTTATCCTAATTATTCAGTATCAAGTTCAGTGATACAAAATTGGTTTGGAAGTACAGATGAAATAAGTGCATATTATAATTCAGGTAAAAATCAAATATATTCTGCTTCACGTTATGATAATGATAATCAAGACTACCTATATTATGTTATACCACCTTTTATTACAGAAAACAGTAATAATAATCAATACATAAAGTTTGTAAATATGGTTGGTCAAGCTTTTGATGAAATGTATCTTTATACAGAAGCAATTGAACAAGTTAGAAATACAAATTCTCAACTAACTGGCTCAGTATTACCTTTACAATTAGCAGATGAAGTAATTGAATCTTTTGGTTTTAATACTTATGCAAATTCATTTAATTCAATTGGTTTTAACCCCAATACTGTTGGAATTATTCCTGCAATAGGATCAGGAGAAGAATATATTACTCGTTATATAGATATTACATCTGGATCTGTTATTAATTATTATGATCAAGATCAAACAACATTAGGTTATATTATTAATTTAGCAGACCCATCATATCCATATCCTTTAGATAATGCTTCTCAAGAAATA
>TARA_R110002167_G_scaffold14667_11_pt1 | contig 12050 bp, 14 predicted proteins | sample TARA_R110002167 | Tara Oceans TARA_R110002167 (sample SAMEA4398238) | marine metagenome | biome: Polar Biome; feature: [MES] marine water layer (ENVO:01000295) within the mesopelagic zone...; material: water (ENVO:00002006), including particulate matter (ENVO:01000060) such... | reverse complement strand
CCGCCGGCACCCGGTCAGCCGCGTCCGCAGGAACTGGCACCCGAGAGTGCCGCCCGTCAGATCCTGATGGGTCAACGCCAGGCCGTGACCCGCACCGCGGGTGAGCAGATGTTCGTCGCCCAGGCCGGCGCCGATCGCGCCGACCCGCTGGCTCGCTATGTCATCGACGATGAATTCGGTGACCTTGCCCACAAGGAAGAGAGCTTCGCCAACCGTCTGATGTTCTGGCGGAAAGACGCCCCCTCGACCCAGGCCCCCACGGTCAGCCAGACCGCGTCAGGAGCCCTGACCATCGACGCCGCCTCCGAGGCCGAGCGCCTGCAAACCCTGACCGGCAGCGATGCCCGCATCGTCATCGCTCCGCGCCGGACGGTCGGCTTCAAGCTTCCCGGCCTCTAGGATCACGCCCGGAACGGCGCTGCCCGGCATGTCCGATGCCCTTGCCGTTTCTGGCCTTGAGCAATTGCAGAGCCTGCTGTCCGGCTCGGTCCCGCCTGCACCGATCGGCGTGACCCTGGACTTTCAGCTGATCGCGCTGGAAGCGGGGCGCGTGGTGTTCGCGGGCACACCCGGATTGAACGTCTATAATCCGATGGGCAGTGTTCACGGCGGCTGGATCGCTGCGATCCTCGATTCGGCCTGTGGCTGCGCGGTCCACTCGATGCTGCGCCCGGGCCAGACCTACACGACCCTGGAACTCAAAACTGCGTTCCATCGCGCCCTGTCAGCGGACATTCCGGTGCGGGCCGAGGGCCGTATCATCCAGATGGGCGGCCGTGCCGGCTTCTCCGAGGCGGACCTGCGTGGCCTTGATGGAACGCTCTACGCCACCGCAACCTCGACCTGCCTGGTGATGCAGCCCCGGTAGAGCGCTGCCGGCCTAGGCCCTCGCCGCCCCGGCCCGCAGGCCCCGCTCGGCGACGGCCACTACGGCGACCCCGCCCATGGTCATGGCCGCCCCGGTCAGGATCTGCACCGTCAGCACATCACCGAGGAACAGCCAGCCGATGGCAATCGACACGACCGGCGTGGCCAGCAGATAGGGCGTCACCCGCCCCGCCTCCCGCCGCTGGACCAGCCAGAACACCAGCGTTGTGGCGATCACGGACGAGACCAGTCCGGCCCACAAGACACAGGCCCAGATCAGCGGCGTGGCCGCCCGCACCGCGTCCATCTGCCCATGTTCGAAGATCGCGGACCCAAAGGCGAGGGTCGGCAGGGCCACCAGCGACAACAGGCCCTGCATCTTCAGCGGTGGAATCGAGGTTGTGCGTCGGGCAATGACCGTCGTCAGCGCCCAGCAGGCGCTGGCCGCGACGCCGACGGCGATAGCTTTCCAGTCTTGCAGCACATGGGGGTCCCCCAGCATCCAGGCGACGCCGACAAAGGCAATCACCATTCCGGCCAGGGCATATTTCGACAGTCGCTCGCGCAGCAGCAGGAAGGCGAACAGCGCCGTGAACGGGATCCACAACTGGGTCGCCACCGAAACGGGGCTGACGTCCTGCGCCAGAGCAAAGGCCAGAAAAATCAGCCCATAGTGCAGCGGACCACCGACGAAGACGATGATCAGCAGGCTTTTCCAGTTGGGAAAGGGCGGCCGCACGAACGGCACCAGACAGACGGCCGCCACGGCGAACCGCATCGCCCCCATCATCAGCGGCGGCAGAACCTCGGTCCCGACCTTGGCCGCGGCGTTGTTCACCCCCCAGATCACCACCACCGCAAGGATGGCCAGGATCTCCGGCAACGTCAGGGCATGGGACGGGGATGATTTCTGGGTCACGAGCGGCCTATGACACAGCCGCCCCCGGCTGACGCATCACATCCGGTGAACACCTGTGACTTGGCCGGGACACCAACCCGGTCGACATCATCCCAGGATGCGGTCGGGACCGATACCGGGAGACAGCACGCAGACCGCGTCCCCCAAACCCAGCTGCATACGATGGCGAGCGACCCAGTCATAAACCCGGTCACGCAGCCCGGCGGGAATGACCCTGAATATCGCCAGCGGGCCGAAAATGCCGCCCAGCCCAGCCACAATTCGAAGGACAGCCTCCGAGCGCAGCCAAGCCTGACCATCCTGCAGCAGGATCATGGTCGGACGATCATCGAGATCCAGCCCGTAGTGGGCATACAGGGCGCGGCCCGGCGTCGACCCCGCCGCCATCAGCCGGAACCGGCCCCTGCGATCATGGCGCAGCACAAGACGTGCTGACCGTGAGCAGATCGGACAGTCTCCGTCATAGATCACGACCGGCCGGTCGTCGGCAAAGGCAGGAACGGCCGGGTCATCGCGATAGCTGAACGCCGGCCGCTCCATCGGGATCCTAGAACGGGATGTCGTCGTTCAGGTCGTAGCTTTCCTTGGGACCGCTGGGCTTGTTGGCCCCACCAGTCGAGAAGCCCGAGGAATAGTCGTCATCGCCGCCGCGACCGCCGCCGCCTCCGCCGCCAGGCGAATCATTACGACCGCCCAGCATGGTCAGTTCGCCCTTGAACTTGCCGACGACGATCTCGGTCGAATATTTCTCGACACCGGACTGGTCGGTCCATTTGCGGGTCTGGATCGCGCCCTCGATGTAGACCGTCGAACCCTTCTTCAGATAGTTCTCGGCCACCTTGATGATGTTGTCATTGAAGATGACAACCCGGTGCCACTCGGTCTTTTCCTTGCGCTCGCCCGAGGACTTGTCGCGCCACTGCTCCGACGTCGCCAGCGACAGGTTGCAAACGCGCTCGCCCGACGACAGGGCGCGGATTTCCGGATCCTTGCCCAGATTGCCGATCAGAATGACCTTGTTGACGCTGCCCGCCATAGCCGAGCTCCCATGCTTGAGTTTGAAGCGCGCAATCTAGTCGATTGCGCGCCGATGTTCCAGTTTTGTTCGATCAGTTCGCCGGCGGTGGCGGCGGTGCCGCGACCCCGACCGGGGTACCGTCGATCTCACGCTGAATGGCCGCCGGAATTGCCAGGCGACCGTCGCCGGTCCGCGCGAGGGCGATAAAGCGATTGCCGTCCAGCGTGCGGGAGAAGGACACGCCCACGCGGTCGATGAAGATGAACTGCCCCTGATAGGCCCCGACGACCTCGCGTCGCGATCCCCCCATCCTCAGGAAGCGCAACCGCATCTCCTCGAGCCGGGCAGCACAGAATTCGATCTGCGGCTGATCGCGGGCCACGACGCTCATCTCCGGCTCACCCTTGCCGTCGGAGGCAGGCAGAACGAAATAGCAAACGCCGGGCGTATAGGGGGCCTTGGAGGCCGTATCGCAGGCGACCACGGCAAGGGCGGCGGCCGCGACGGTGGCCAGGGTCAGGCCTCTCATCGGTCCAGCGCCGGGAACTGGCAGTTGCGATCCTGCTCGGCCAGGGTGCGGAACCGGGCGTTGTCGCTGGACTGCTCGACCCGACGCGGCACCAGCCGCAGGGTCGTGTCGCCCCAACGCCCGTACAGGGCTTCGCCCGGACGGACGCAGGTGCCGGAATACAGCGCCATCACACAGGCATTCAGCCCAATGTTCGGCGACAGCGACCGCCAGTCGGACCCGGTGTGACGCAGGCAGGCGCTGCCGGCGGCTACGGGAGCCGGGGCGGGCTGGCTGGGCGTGTTATCGGGGGTCGGCAGGGGCTCGGCCTCGGCGATGACGACCGGGGGCAGGCTCGGCGGCGGGGCGAAAGCGGCGGTCGGTGCCGCGGCCAGGGCCCCGGTCTCGTCCAGGCCGACGTCGAGGGCGTCGGTCGCCAGCCCGTTACGGCGGGCACAGTCTGTCAGGGTCGCCATACCGATGAACTGGCCATCGACAAAGCAGCGCAGCTCGCGGGTCGGCTCCAGACCCGGCGCATCGGCCACATCGACGGTCAGGCCACCCCGGTCAGCCGGCGGGCCCGCCGGCGCACGATCGGCACCACGGCTGAACACCAGGGCCAGAACGATGGCCAGAACGGCGGCGACGCCGATGCCGATCGCGAGAATGGTGCGGTTGTTGAGGGGCATTCAGGGCTCGCGCGAATGGATGGGCCCAATAACCCCGTCCGGGGCCAAGGCGTCAACCGGCAAGCCGCCCCGGATCGACTCTATCCACCCAGACGGGCGAGTGCGGCCTGGTAGTTGGCGAGCTGGGCCGTCAGATAGGCCGGGGCGGTTCCGGTGATCTTCGGCGTGGTCGAGGCGGGCGCGAGCGCTCGGTAGGCGTCGCGGACGGCCTTCATCGCCGCCTGCAGGCGCTCGCCGGTAGTCTTCAGCGAGTCCGGTTGCATCGACAGGGTGCGCGGCAGGTCCAGACCGAAGGTCTTGACGGAATCGGTGCCGCTGCTGATGCCGATGAAGCCTTGCGACAGTCCCAGACCGGCAAGGGCGTCCCGACCGGGTTCGCCGGCCGTGAGAACGGCCCCGGCCTTGCCGTCGCGCGCCATGATCGACAGCCGTTGAACGCCTGTGCGGAGCGCAGTCTGCATATCACCCGAACTGCCGGTCGGCGCGGCTTCGGAAGCGACCGTAACCTTCAGGGTATTGCGCGAGGCCTGCTCGATCTTGCGCGCCAGTGTCTGCAGCGTATCGCGCGCATCAATGGTCACCGCCATGGCCCGCCCGCCGTTCGCCGGCGACACATAGAAGCGGTCCCCGGCCCTGAGCGAGGTCGCGTCGAGCAATTTCTTGGAATCGCTCTGCTGGATTTCGCCCTTGGGCAGGCCCAGACGGTCCAGAACACTGGCCCCGCCGGCGGAGACTGCCAGCGTCATGGGCGCGGCCTGCTGCCCGTCGCCGGCCCAGGTCCGGGTCCATTCCACGGCCCCGGTCAGCGGATCGAGCCGACTCAGATAACCCTCGGTCGGATCCGTATCCTTTGCCCCCTCGGCGCGGTTGCTGATGCCGGTGACCCAGACCTTTCCGTCCTGCACCTTCACGTCGGCCGCGGTATCGTCGCCGGCGGTCCCGTAATAGCTCAGGCGATCAGCGCCCGAAGCGACCAGGTCCGTGTTCAGCACGGCGACAAAGGCGTCAGTTCCGCCGGAATGTGCTGTGTTCACCGTGCCGACGTCCAGCGCCTGGTTACGCGTCGTGCCCGTCAGGATGACCTGACCGTTCGCGACAGCAATGCCGGCGACCTCGCCACTGGCGACCCCCAGATCCCGTGTGGCCGCCAGGGTCGGGGCACCACCGGCTCCCAGGGTGAATTGGCGCACGACCAGCCGTCCGCCCTCGACACCGGCGGAATAGAGATTCGATCCGTCGATCGTGATCGCCTGCACCCCGTCGTCGGCCGCCGTGCCGAACTGGGCCGTGCCGGCCGCGGTGGCCACGGTCGGCGCTGAGGGATAGGCTTGGCTTTCGCTGAAGGCCTGAACATAGCCGTCCCAGCCCCCCGAAGCCGCCGCCCCGGGAATGGCCGACTGTGCCCGCCCGGCGACATAGACAGTGCCGTTCGGGCCGAAGCTGACCGAGGTCGCCTCGTCAGCGGCCCGTGCCCCCCGACGCTGGGTCCAGAGCTCCGAAGCCTTCGCGTCGAACACGGTGACGAAACTGTCCGCCACGGTCGCGACGTCGCCGGTCTTGCCCGACTCCAGTGCCCCGGTGACCGACCCGGCCACCGCAACGCGCCCGTCCGCATCGATGGCGATGGCATAGCCGCTGGCGGTCGAGGCCGCCCCCAGCGCTCGGGTCGCGACCAGGCGGCCCGCCGAGTCATATTTCATCAGGGCGACGTCGCGCTCTCCCTTGATCGGCTGGTTGCCCGAGCCGGCCTCGACATCGGCGACGATCCACAGGGAGCCGTCGGGCCCGGCCGCACTGGCGCGGACCGTTTCGATCCCTGCAGGCAGATTGGTCTGGACCGACCGCCCCTCAACCCAATGGGTGTCATCGATTCCCGGCTCCGTCACCGCAGGGGCGGTGCCGTTATCGGACTGGAATTTGAGAAGTTGCTGTCCGCCCGCGGTGCCGGACGCCTGCACCACATAGACGGCGTCCGAGGTCTGGGTGGCGGTAAAACCAACGGTCTCTGTCGTGTCTCCCCGGACGATGAGGGCCCACCGGTCCGGGCCGCCGGGCAGGGTTACCGTCTTGCCGTTGGCACTGATCGTGCGGGGCACGGCCTTGATCTGCTCGCGCCCGATGCGGGTGCTGAAGCCGGTCTCTTCCAGCTTGCTGTTAATGTGCTCCAGCACATTGGTGAGGGTCCGCGGCGTGGTTCCCATGTCGGCCAGGTCGATCGGGACCGTGGTCGTGACCCCAAGCTGCCGGATGGTGATGCCGAACGCCACGTCACCCGAAAAGGCCGCCACAACCGTGTCGGGCGAGCCTTCATGAATCGGGCCGGTAATCGAGGTCGCATTGTCCCGCTGTACGCCGCCGGTGGACTTGCTCAGGGAACTGGTTGTGCCCTGGACCATCCGGACCGCATTCAGTTCGGTCGCTCCGACATAGTTGCCGATCTCGGCGATCCCGGAAGTGAACCGTTTGGACAGCAGGGCCAGTTCCGTGGAGCCGACACCCTTGGTCTGCGCACGGTTCACCATGGCATTCAGCGTCTCGAGACCCTGATAGAGGGCGAAGAGCTTGCGGTAATCCGACGACGCGCCCTTGACGTCCAGCTGGGCGGCGTTTTCGTCGACGATCCGACGCCCCGCCATGGCGGCCCGAATCAGCCCGCTGGGCTCGGCCACCTTGGAGCCCGAACTCCACGGCGCAGTCGGCTGGGCCTTTTTGGCCGTTACCTGCGCGCCAACGCCCGTCCCGGACGACGCTGCCCAGTCCGTCATGCCGTACAGGCCGAGAAGATAGCTGTTGTTGATCACTACAGACTCCCGCCTCCAGTGTGGGCCGATCCACGCAACAACCTGTTAACGGGCTGCGGGGCCGACCCGACCTCAGGAGGAGGCAGGGCCGCTGCCGCCTACGCCTATTTGAACAGCGACAGGATGATCTGCGGAGCCTGGTTGGCGATCGACAGCGATTGCGCACCCAGCTGCTGCTGAACCTGAAGTGCCTGAAGGCGCGCGCTTTCCTTGGCCAGATCGGCATCCACCAGATTGCCGATACCGGCTTCCAGCGTATCGACCAGCTTGGACACGAACGTCTTGTGCGCTTCGATCTGCTTGGCCTGCGACCCCAGTTCCCCGAGCGACGAGTTGAGCTGGGTGATCGAGTTATCGAGCTTGGTCAGCGCCGACGTCGCCCCGGTCGGCGTCAGCAGGCTGTCTGTCAGCGATACTTCGAGGATCGAGCCGCCGAGCGTCAGGTCCTTGGCCCCGAGGGTCACGAACGAGGTGGCCTCGGCATTCGCCAGGAACTGGATGCCCACGGTCAGGGCACCGTTCAGGATGTTCCCGCCGTCAAACTCGGCATTCTCGACGGCCGAGGAAATGGCGCGAAGCAGGGCCTTGAAGTCAGAATCCAGAAGCTCGCGGGACTGGGTCCCCAGCGAGGTGTCCTTGGCCGCGACCACCTTTTCCTTGAGCTGATTCAGGAGGTCGGAAATGGATTCCCCGGCGGACAGCGCGACATCGGCTACCGCTGTGGCCCGGTCGAGACTCTGCTTGACGGCCCCGAGAGCTCCGACATCGGCACGCTGCCCCTGGGCAATGGCCCAGATCGCGGCATTGTCCTTGGCACCCTGGACCTTAAGGCCCGTGCTGATCCGGTTCTCGACCTCGCCCAACCGCGTATTGGTATGCGTCAGGTTCTGCAGGGCGATCGCGGCTGCAACGTTGGTATGGACGCTATTCGTCATCCGGCTCGTTCCCTCAGGATTTCGAGACAGGCTAAAGCGCGATTCGTGTGTGTATGGTTAACGGCTGATAACCACGTCATTTAACCACGCGGATCGCTCCTGCGTGGCAACCGGCCGAATTGTTCCCGCCCTCAGGCGGAGGTGTCGATCACGGCTCCCGCCGCGTATCCAGCCTGACCCTTCAGTTCGGCCACCTGCTCTCTGGGCAGCTGGCGGATCACTTCGCCGGTCAGTCGATCCAGGGTCTTGTAGACAAACGACCCCTCGCGGGATCCTTCCTCAATGACCAGCCGGTAGCGGGATGCACGTTCAGCGTCCTGCTGGGCCTTGGATTGGCTGAAGTCGCCGCTGGCGGTGGACCCGCTGGTGGCGGCAACGATGGGAGCTACGGGACCTATCTTTGCATATTCGTTCATGACTTTTGCCGGCAGCATCTCGCTGGCGGCCTCCGGTCGTCAGCGCCCGGCGGATGGTCGGGTGGGATCGCCGAAGCGATCCCACCCTTCCCATTCGTTGTTCCTAGCGGAACAGGCCGAGCAGGATGGAGGTGGAGGAGTTGGCGATCGACAGAGCCTGCACACCGAGCTGTTGCTTGGTTTGCAGCGCTTGCAGTCGGGCGCTTTCCTTCGCCAGATCGGCGTCCACCAGGTTACCGACACCAGCTTCCAGGGTGTCCTGGAGCTTGCCGACGAAGGTCAGATGGGTTCCGAGCGAGTTGGAGCCCGTGCCCAGCTTGGCCAGCGAGGCGCCGACGTTGTCGATCGAGGCACTGACCAAGGCCAGGGAGGCGGTCGCGGCACTGGCCGTATCGATCACGTCCGAAGCGCCCAGGGTGACGACCGAGCCGCTGAGGCTCATGTCCTCGGACGAAACGGTGATCGTCGAGCCGGTCACATTGGCCAGGGCTTCGAAGCCCGCCGTGCTCGAGCCGTCCAGCAGGTTGACGCCGTTGAACGAAGCATTGCTGACGACGGTCGCGATCTGGTCGCGGATCGACTTGAAGTCTTCATTCAGGGCACTGCGGGCGGAGGTGGTCAGCGACGTATCCGTCGCAGCCAGAGCCTTTTCCTTCAGCGTAACCAGCAGATCGGAAACGGACTCACCCGCGGCCAGGCTGACGTCCACGGCCGACTGGCCGCGCTGCAGGCTGTCCTTGACGGCATTCAGGGCACCGATTTCGGCACGTTGCCCCTGGGCGATCGCCCAGACGGCGCCGTTGTCCTTGGCGGTGGCGACCTTCTTGCCGGTATTGATGCGGGATTGAACCTGGGTCAGCTCGTTGTTGGTGACTTGCAGGTTCTGAAGGGCGATCATTGCGCCCACGTTGGTGTTCACGCTGTTCATAGCCATGACACGTAGTCCTTCTTCATGGTGTCCGACGCCATTTTGGCTGCCGGGAGCATTCTGCTCGGACCGTTCGACGCAAGGATGGGGCCACGGCCAGGTTTTCGGTCCAACTCGCAAGACGCTGTTTTCGCGTTGGTACTTCTGGTTTACCACGCCCGTCACCCGGCAGGACTTGCCGGTCTGGCGTTTCAACCGGCAAAATCTGCCGGGCACCCGGCAGGATTTGCCGCTTCCGGGTGGACTTCAGCGGGGTTGTGGCATCAACGACGCCGCTCCACCGTCCTGCGCCACCGCACCTGCAGCGCCCGTTCGGCCAAAAGCGTGTCGACCGCCAGCTGCCGGGCGGCGTCGCAGGCGACCAGATCGCCGCCCCGGGCCATATAGGCGACCTCCAGATCGGCCAGGGTCGGGTCCTCAGCCAGGCGCGTCAGGGAACAGGGCGTCGTCGCCGCCTCGGGCAGGATCAGCTGCGGTGGTACCGGTGCAGACGGCGGGGGCAAGCCGGCACAGCTCGCGGTCATGAGCGCGCAGGCGACGGGCACGGCGTGGTGCCAGCGGAAGGTCGGCGTCATCTTCAAGTCTCGCTTCAAGAATGGCGTGGGCGTTAATCCGGCTCACGGAGACGGTCTGGCGGTGGAACCGCTCCAGGGCCCGGCGCTGACTGGCCTCGCCCTCACGTTCGAGCCTGAGGGCCTCCGCGTCGGCCTCGGCCGTGGCAGCCCGGCTCCGGGCCGCCTCCAGTCGCCGCCCCCCGAGGTTCAGCGGATCCCAGCGCAGGCCCAGCCCGTGTCCCGTCAGGGCAATGAGCAGCAACAATCCGGCGACCAGTACGATCCGGCCCATAGCCGTCAGGGCCCGCCATGGCGAAGGGTCCGTCACGGAAACAGCTTCCGGTTCAGTTCGAAATGCGGCCCGTCGCGCAGCCTCGGCCAATCCCCGCCCCAGACGAGCGGCGTCTCCAGCCGGATCGCGACCTCTTTGAAGGCCGTCGCGATCCGCCCGTACAGCGGCCAGTCCCAGCGAACCCGCCCGTCGACGATCGCCGCGACGTCCACCGCATGGCCGGTCAGATGCCGCGAGTTCAGCGTCCGGCTGGCACCGGCCCGGACCAGGGCAGCCTGACGATCCCGCGAGCGCAGCCCTTCGGTGATCATGAAGTCGACCGGGCTGGTCACAATGGCAGCCTCCACCACCGCGACAAGGGCGGGATGAACCCCGACCAGTCGCGCGCGGGAGCGGGCCGAAAGACGAAAGCTCATGGCCGACCTCCCGCGCCCAGCCGCAGCCGCAGATTGGCCAGCAGGGTGACAAGCTGCTGCGCGGTCGGGGCCACCAGATACAGCACCAGCGTCAGGGCCAGCAGTCCCATCAGGGCCTCGACCAGCCGGGGCAGGCTGGCCTCCGGCACCCGCACCAGGCTCCGGTCCAGCAATAGCCACAGGGCGGCGCTGGCGCTGAACACATACAGCCGTCGCCACAGCCAGCGCCCTTCGGCCAGCGACGGCGTCACCTCAGCCGGACCGGTCATTGGCCATCCTCCGGATCATCAGGACTGCCAAAGCCGCGCGGTCCGTCCAGCCCGACCTCGATCAGCCACGCTTCCGGCGAGAGCCAGGCCGGGACGTCCCATGTCGATTCATCAAGGAGTTCGGTCTCCCTCGGCGCGACAAGGCGCGAACGCGGGCGGGCGCTCATCCGAACGCCACCAACCAGATGACGCCCGCAGCCCCGGCCCCGCCGACCCCGCCCGTGGTGAGTCCGGCACCGCCGCCGCCGCCGCCCGCGCCATACAAACCACCCGCGCCGCCGGCATGACCATCACCACCGGCAGAGGCGCCGCCGCCGCCGCCGCCTCCCCCGGCCCGATGCAGGGCCGGCACCGGCGCATCCGTGCCCGACGTACCCGCCACACCGCTGCCGCCGACACCGCCCCCGGCTACGATCTCCAGCCAGGCCCCGGCCCCGCCGGGACCGCCGTCACGGGCCGTGTCCGTGGAATCCAGACCGCCGCCGCCGCCGCCGCCCGGGCCGTCCGGACCGGCGTCGGCCTGGCCGGCGTCGCCCGGTGCGGATACCTTGGACCCGCCACCGGCATTGGCCCCGACGCGCCCCACGCCACCGGCCTCGCCGGTTCCCGATATCCCGTCGCCTTGCGCACCGCCCCTGCCCGGGGTCGCTGTCAGCAGAACCCGCCCGTCATCCAGAACCCGGCTCGCACCACCGTCTCCGCCCGCTGACGCATCGCCGCCGGCCCCGCCCGTCCCGACCTCGATATCCAGAACCCCGCCCAGGGCTGCGGCCGGCCAAACGCTCCGGTGGGTGCCACCCGCGCCGCCGCCGCCCCCACCGAAGCGCAGGGTAGCGCCGGGCCCTGCCGCGCCGGCGCCACCACCGCCGCCCCCGGCCACGACGATCGCCTGGACGGTCCGCGCCCAGTCGGGAACGGCATAGACGCCGCCTGCCGAAAAGACCGTGACCTCGACCCGCCCGGCCCCTTGCGGAAAACTGACCCGTCCGCTGGCGGCATCCACTACGAAGGCCTCGACCCAGTCACTGCCATCGGGACTGACCTTCAGCCGCAGGGCATCATCGCCGATCAGGCCCAGCTCGGCCCGACCGCCCCAGCCGCTCTGGAACAGCAGCGACAACACATCGCCCGTTGCTTCCTTGTTCAGGGTCAGACGCAGGTCGCCGTCACCGCCCTGCCCGACCTCCAGCGCTGTCCAGAGCGCCTTGTTGACCCGGGCCACGAACGGATTGCCCGCATCGGCCGTGGCATTGAGGCCCAGCCGCTCCAGACCCTGCACCTGTCCGAGACGGCTCCCAAGCGACAGCCAGGCCCCGGCGATCCGGACCAGCACCATCGCCTGATCCTGCACGACCGCGATCGTGCCGTCCGGCACCGGCAGTACCGTCCAGCCCCCGGCCTCGGCCCGGACCAGATCCCCGTCGGCGGCTGCGCCCCA
>TARA_R110002167_G_scaffold87583_1_pt1 | contig 12057 bp, 6 predicted proteins | sample TARA_R110002167 | Tara Oceans TARA_R110002167 (sample SAMEA4398238) | marine metagenome | biome: Polar Biome; feature: [MES] marine water layer (ENVO:01000295) within the mesopelagic zone...; material: water (ENVO:00002006), including particulate matter (ENVO:01000060) such as...... | reverse complement strand
AAGATAAATGGATAAAGTAGTATGCTAATACAAACTAATTTTATTGCTGGTAAGATGAACAAAAGCGTCGACGAACGCTTGGTTCCTGTCGGCGAATATGTTGACGCGTTAAACGTGCGTTTAGGTTCTACGGAGGCCACAGAAATCGGTGCAGTAGAAAACTCTAAGGGTAACACTAACCTTACTCCAAACATTGAGTATAACGGGAACCCTCTATCGGCCAACGCTCGTTGTGTAGGTGCGTTTGAAGATGGCATAGCTGAAACAATATACTGGTTTGTGTATGATCCAGGCGACCCTGCAACGGGGCAGGTAGCGGTAGACATGATACTATCATATAACACCAATACCAACACGCTGTTGTATCACGTAGTAAGCACCAGTGTGCTTAATTTCAACCCGACATATCTTGTCAACGCGGTAAATAAGATTGAGGATCTATTATTCTTTACCGACGACTTAAACCCTCCGCGTTATATTAACGTGACCAGGACATACCCTGTCCCTGGACAAGTTCCGTCTCTAACGGAAGAAGATATTAGCGTTATCCTTAAGCCTCCAGGATACGAGACTATAAGTACTGTCACTTTAAACAACCCATTACGCTCTCCCTTTGTAGAGTTATCTAATCAAGTAGATTTTCAAGGCGATTATTTAGAGATGCGCTTTTTAAGATTTGCGTATCGATATAGGTATTTAGATGAGGGATATAGCGCAACCTCTTTGTTTAGCAATCCAGCTTTTGAACCTAAAACTTTTGCCTTTAGTAATGAGACGTTTAAAAACGTTGGAATGGTAAATAGATTTAATACCGCGCAGGTATATTTTTCTACAGGATCGCGAAGAGTAAAGGAGATACAGCTCCTATATAAAGACACTACGAGCAATAATATTTTTATTGTAAAAACATATAACAAGCAAGATTTAGGTATACCTGACGACTCATATTTTTCTCAGCAATTTGACAACAGTAAGATCCTTACTCTGTTGGGTTCTGATGAGTTGCTTAGGCTATATGACAATGTTCCTCGAATAGCAAAAGCTCAAACTATTCAAGGCAATAGGTTAATGTATGGCAACTATGTTGATCAGTATGACATCACTAATAGGGAGGAGGGAGACCTTATCCAGATGGACTACTGGCTTAACGCAGACTCGCAAGAGTTAGGCGTGTCTGATTTCCCTACACCAGAAGGGTCTTCAGGAACTTATAGTATAGACCCAGCTGCCGCAGGAACGGTAATACCTGACGCAACTATAGGGTTTGACTTATCTTCTATTACAGAAGACATCGTTGCGGGAACTACATTTCGTTTTCAACTGGCTTTACAAAACGTACAGAGCGCGAGAAGCGGAAGCGCTCAACAGCCCGCTGCAACTGTCATACCTTCGTTTGGGGTGACGCTTACTTTTGTGGCCAGTCAGACATATACATCTGTAAATCAGATGCTTTCGTCTCAAGAGTTTGCCGCAGCTGTGGGGTCGGACAACACATTTCTCCAGCTAATACCATACACAACTCCTGCACCCCCATCATACCCTCCTACAGTAAACCCCGCAAGTTTAGGGACTACGCTAACAGATGTATTTAACAACTCTCTTCCATATGCGTGGCAAAATGGAACGGATTATTTACTGCTGGTAGATACAGCTATCTCAAACACATGTGCCGTAACAGGGATGACGCCTTTCCCTCCTACCGCTCCGGTATGTACTCAACAAAGTTTTGGCCTTATAGTAGCTGGGTCTACATTTACATTGCAGGCTCCTGCGGCTACATACTACTTTAACTCTACTCCTACAGAAACTATTCAGTATGAGTACTTGGCTTTTAATTTGGGAAGCTCGGGGGGGTTTATGCAAACTTTACCGACCAGCGGAAGCCTACATAGCCATAGAGATTATGAAGTGGGGGTAGTATATATGGATGACTACGGTAGGTCCTCTACGGTATTGACAAGTCAAAACAACAGTATATTTTTTCCCGCCAGCACTTCTGTTTTTCAAAACAAGATACAGGTTCAATTACAAAACTTAGCTCCTTACTGGGCTAAGTTCTATAAATTTGTAGTAAAACCTACGCAGGGGCTATACAATACCATCTGGAGCACCATGGTGTTTCAGCAATCTGGATCTGATGAGGGGCCTGAACCTTTCATTGCAGATTCAGAAAGCTACTGGTTTAGGCTGGAGGGGGATAGTCAAAATATAGTTTCAGTAGGGGATGTGCTTACAGTAAAGCGAGACGCTAATGGAGCGGTAGGGGCTTTCCTTACAGCAGAAGTTTTAGATAAAGAGGCTATATATTCTCAGCAAATAAACTCCACCAACCCAGCGGGTATATACATGAGGCTAAAGGCCAGTGGGTGGGCTACTGAAGGGAATAACGCTCAAACTAACATATCTTCTAATGACACCGTAACCAATACAAACGGACAGGTAGAAAACTGTGATGACATTAATGATTTAGTTCCAGCCACTTCTCCGCCGATATCAGGGGAGGTTCCTGCGGGAAGTACTGTTAGGGTGCGTATACATAATAGCCGTACAGGAACAAATAACATCCAATGTACAGATAGAGTTATTATCTGGGATAGTGGAGACCAACTTGTTAATGAAACATATGCAAATATACGCGTGTGTTTAATACAGTTAGGGTTTCCTCAGTTATGCACCGCGAACCAAGCTGTGCCAAACGTGGGGGAAATGGGGTTAGAGTTTGACTCCGGTGAATATAACAATACAGAAGTAGTTCCCGTAGATTGTTTTACTTCTAAAGTATATGTTACAGATGACGGAGCGGGGAATTTTCGCATAAAGAATAAATCAGGCATACCTACGTGTACACAGTTGGTATTTCAAGAAAAAGAATCTGTTACCCGTTTGGAAGTAACTATAAATTATTCTTCAGGAACATTCTGTTTTGAAACTGAGCCCGCAGCTGTAGACCCAAATCTTTTCTACGACGCTTCAGACATGACTCCGTGCTATACGTCGCCTTTAGATGGGAACTCTTATCATGTGGCGGCACAAGAATGGGCGGCTCCTAACGGGCCATACTCTGTAGTAGCAGGGGGGCAAACCCAAGGCGCAGGGGTGCCACTTCTTACAACACTGGATTTCTATAACTGCTACACGTTTGGTAATGGAGTAGAAAGTTTTAGGATAGAAGACCGTATTAACGGAAAGTACTTCTTATTGGGGGACAGAGTTATGGCGGAGTCTAACGAAACTTTTAGCGAAGCGGATAGATTTGCGGGCATGACTTACAGCGGGGTATATAGCAACGCTTCTAACTTAAATAACCTTAACGAGTTTAATTTAGGGCTGGTAAACTATAAAGACTTAGAGACCAACTTCGGTCCTATACAAGTTTTACATTCTCGTGAAACAGATATCTTAGTTCTACAGGAGGATAGGATTTCTTACGTTCTTGCAGGCAAAAATGTCATAACGGACTCTACAGGGGGAGGGGCTATAGCTTCGGTGCCTGAAGTTTTAGGTACACAGATAGCTCGCATAGAAGAGTACGGGATAAGTTTCAATCCAGAAAGCTTTTCTGCCTGGGGACATAATGTATTTTTTACAGACACTAAGCGAAGTGCGGTGCTATCTTTAACTGGGGGTAGCACTACCTCCGATCAGCTACAAGTTATCTCACAGATGGGTATGCGTTCGTGGTTTAGAGATCAGTTTACAGAGCAGCTTACTACACAGAAGTTAGGGGGCTACGACCCCTATATGAATGAGTATGTGTTAGGAACAAATAATATTGCAGTGCCTATGCCTTTGGTGGAGCTCCCTTGTGGTCAAGAGATAAGCCAAAACGCTACCAATCAAAACCTTTCGTTTACAGTAAATTTCGGGCAGATTATAGGGCAAGTAGATATACCTTATGTTATCTCTCAGGGGTCTATTAATTTAAGCGTTACGTGGAATGGGGCTGTCACTTCTACAGGAGTAGTAAGCACTAATGGAACCCTCTCCTTTAACAAAACTTCAGCTAATCCTGCTACGGCTACTGTTGTTATTGAGGCTTCCAGCGCGAGTTTACCCGGGAGTGTCCCTGCTACCTACAGCTTGGTTCCAGGGTGTCCTCCTAAACAAAAAATTACACTTATTCAAGTAGTAGTAAACGGCAATAACTATATAAACGAATCGATACATTATGGTTTCGATTGGAGTGATGGTGTTACGACCAGCCCGATATCTTCTACACCTGTTATTATGGGAGGAGGTGTCGCTACATCAGCTTATCTTGCACAAACGGGAAATGTATCGCAAGGTATATTCCCATACGACGGAGCAAATATAACTCTTCGAACTACACAGATTCCACCGGACGATTTCTCTTTCAACCCTACCCTTCATAAGTTTAGGATACTGTCGAGCAACACTCTTTATTCCAATAACGCGGCGGATATAAGCTCTCTATTAGCAACTCCTCCTTCTGTCGTTACTCCGATAACAAATCCTTCAACGCCAGTATACGAAGCTACAGAAACTGCGTTTAGTATGCCAGGGGGCAATGCCTACCTATATCTTGTTTGGGATTTCAGAAATGCCACAGAAGATCAGCTATGCTATAGCGCTACAAGCTCTAACGACGCGTGTTGTAATTGCACGACAGCTTGCAATAGATGTTGGTTTAGCCCAGTGCAGTCGAGTCAACCTTCGGCGTGTGCGGTGGACACGGATAGTTTTGGAAGCAATCAGATTAGTTTTACTGGAGCGGGACCGATACCTGTTATAGGGGATATTGTATATGCTGCAGGGAACGTTTCTTGTCAGCCGTCAGTGGGTCTTGGAACTCCAGGGTTCTATGTAGTAGACCCATCACAACCTTCCGCTGCCAGCCCTAAGAATTGGATCCAGGTAGGGGCAGGAGGTGTAGTTACAAATTCAGGAACATGTTAAAAAATTAAATTATGCCAACTCCTTCAACTTTTTATTACGATAGTGCAGTTTTTTGTGACGCAACAGATATATGGACGGACCTCGATTTAGTCACGCCCTCTGCGGACGGGTGGTATCAAGTGGGCGGCGTGTATCGCGAAAAACTTAGCGGCGTTTTAGGCCCATGCCAAGCTTGTCCTGAGTGCGGCACAGGTTTTATTGATTGCGACGGAACTGTTTATGGAGCTGGAGCTACAGGTAAATACGTAGTAAACTTTAATGTAGGAACAGGAGTGGGAGCAGTAGTTATTGCTTTTAACCCTGTATCTCAACCCGATAAATGTACGTGGACCTATGATGGTTTATCTGCTTCAGAATATTCTTCTCGCCCTTATGGATATAGGCAGGGTGTAATAGGAGATGAAACCACTGGCGGAACGATAGGTCTTACAAATTTATTAGGAAGTAATGGGGCAACATATACTGGCAACTTGTATTACTATAACTCCTCAATTTCGTCTTTTGTAATTTCTCCTCCTTCGGGCTCTGAAACTTTAGGCCCTTATCTACCACAAGCCACTTACCCCGCGGTGGGGGGAGTGGATCTTACCACAGGAGGATACAGTGCTCCTTCGTCATTGGCATATATGGTTGTGCCTAAAACAAATCCTTTAGTAGAATTTGTTCAAATAGAAGTTGAAGCTCCAGGCGCCACTACAGTATGGAGCCTTACCGCTTATTGCCCTAAATCTCTTAACCCATTCCCATACAATCCTGTTTCAGGAAGCGCTTGCTCTCCTTTAAATAAAATTATGTACACATGTTCGGTATCAGGAAATGGAACAAACAGTATGTTGGGATTAAATGACTGGGCGTTTGAAAATTACACGGGAGAAACACCCGTATCTGCAGGGGTGTACCCTGTAGAAGATGGAGACGGTGTGACAAAATGTGTTACCGTTGATGCTAACGGAACCATTACCGCTATCAGCGCTGGAGCATGTTCGGGAACTTGTTAATATAAAATACTATGGCAGAAAAAATAGCTACATTATCATACGCTGAAGACGTTAAAGGATGGCCGTCTTTTTATTCTTTTTTTCCTGACTATATGGTCGGGATGAATGGATTTTTCTACACCTTTGGGCCTACGACAAATTCAGACGGGACAGTAAGTGGAGGGTGTTTATATCGACATAACGTAAATGAAACCAGGAACAACTACTACGGGGTTCAGTATAACTCTACCCTGACAGCTGTGTTAAACATAGAGCCTAAAACTATCAAGCTATTTAAGACCATGTCTTATGAGAGTAGCGATAGGTGGGAGTGTCAAAGTTTGGTTACTGACCTCGGGACTGGATCGATGCTAAGTACTTGGTTTGTAGAGAAAGAAGGGGAGTGGTTTACGTTCTTAAGAGAGACGGAAGGAACCAGAGATTACCGAGATAGAAATGTAAACGGTATAGGTAACGCCGACCAGGTATATGGCACCCCGACTGTAACGATTATTATTTTCACCGTTCCTGTAGGCTCTATTATTAGTGTGGGAGACTATATCTACTCTACCCCTACCACAGGCACACCGCCTGTAGCTACTGGAGCCCCTATATATGTGGGTCAAGTTACCGAGGTGGATAGCATAGGGGGTACATTTAGTGCAAATACAATATCTATAGACCCTACAATCCCCGAGCCTGGCACAGGAACGACAGGAGTTTCTCCTGCCGCGGGAGACTTTATCTTTTACTTTAAGGATGTGGTAGCAGAATCACACGGAGCGAGAGGATACTTTATGCAGTTCAAATTAGAAAATACAAACACGGCAGCTGTAGAATTATTTGCGGTTGGAAGCAGTGTCATGAAAAGTTATCCATAACTTTCACTATCTTTGTGTAAATGAAATTTACTATAGAACCATTACAAGAGGGAGACTACGAAAACATCCTGTGTCAATGGTGGAGGGACTGGAGATGGGATCCCCCATCGAAAGAATTTTTACCAGAAGATGGCACGGGAGGTTTTATGGTCTATGACGACGGAGTCCCCGTGTGTGCTGGCTTTATGTATAGGACTAACTCTAAGGTGGTGTGGTGCGATTGGATAATTTCTAACTTTGAATATAAAAACAAACAAGGTAGAGTTATAGCTATCGAACTGTTAATCAATACTATAGTAGAGTTGGCGGGTGAATCAGGAAATAAATTTATATACGCACTAATAAAAAATAAACCTCTAATAAATGCCTACACTAAGTTAGGTTTTACAGAAGCTTCTTCGTATACTACAGAGATGATAAAAAAGATTTGATATGGCAGCAACTACAGCAGCAGTAATAGGAATAGGATCTGGTATAGCTACATCTATACAGGGGTTTAACGCGGCTTCGAAGGCGAAAACGGCGCAACAAAACGCTGACAACGAGGCGAAGCGTATGATGATGAACGCTCGAAAAAGAGCGGAGCAGAATGAGTACGGAGAGCTAAGCTTACCCTTAGAGGCTTACGAAGCGGAGTTCGAAGCTAACTTAGCGGCAGATAGACAGGCTGTAGAAGCCCTACAAGAGGGCGACTCCAGAGCTTTAGCTGCGGGTGTAGGTAGGGTCGGAGCTCAACAAAATCAAGAGGCGCGGGCTACGTCAATAGCCATGGGTGATGAGATGTTCAATATGAACAAGATGAAGGCTGACGCAAGAGAGCAGCAGAAGCAGCAGCTTATTTCTATGGATGTGGGGGAAGCTAAGATGCAAGACCAGAAGGCTCGTGAAGCAGCAGAAGCAAGGCGCATGAGTATAGAGTCTGGCTTCCAAGGTATAGGCCAAGTCGCTCAGGGAGTAGGAGACTTAGCTCCACTATATGGTAGGAGCATGAACGACAAGAGGGCTCAAGGCTTGGTAGGTAACAATAAGTTTTTGCAAGGTATGGGAGTAGATCCTTCTAACCTAAATTATGAGCAAAGAATGGCTCTTATGGATAAAGTTTCAGGGGTAGAAATTAGCGGCCAACAATATCGTCAAGGGCTTAGAAATGACTTTGAGGATTTTGACTTCTCAATATTCAATTAATAATGGCAAAAGATTTTAGCATATCGAGTAAGGTATTAGATACCGACAAGTACGTATATAGAGAAGAGAGAGACCTCTCAAAAACACAAGTAGATTGGGGAACCGTAAGTAAGGAACTTACCACCACGATCAATAATGTCCGTGACGAAAGGGAAACTCAGAAGGCGGAGATAGAGAAGGCGAATACCGAGTCGATGAACCGCGCTGGAGAGTTCGATCAGTACAATAGTAAAAGCCTTAATGAGTCTGTGTTAGAGGGTAGTGAGTGGGCAAAGAATGCTATGTCGGTACAGATGGATTTTGTGCGTAGAGGTCTTATTACTCCCAGTGAAAATAAACGCTATCAGCAAAGGGTTAGCGATAGTTTTTCTTCTTTGAAAGGGAACCTTAATAAGTTTGCTGCACACTATGATGAAGCAGCAACACGGACGCAAGAAGGGGTATCAGTTATAGGCGAGCAAGCTATTAATAATACTACTGCTGGGTTAGCAAACTTAGGGCAATACGAGCTGAGTGGCAACCCTGCTACAGGAGAGTTACACTACGTACATACTGGGACTAATCCTAAAACTGGAGAACCATACGATCCGAACAACCCCGCTAATCAGATTAGTTTGTCTGTAATTAACTCACGGATGAATCAAAAAATGGACTACGTAGCTACATCTGATTCTGCACTGGGAGAGGTCGATAAGTTGGGAGAAGTTATCGAATCTACTTTATTGAATAACCAAGCTGTACGTACTGTAGAAGATTGGAGGCAGTTGGAGGATAGTGAAGAAATGATGGACCGTATGGTGGGTGTAATAGCAAATACTCCTGCACAAAAATTAAGTATACTACAAGAAGCTGGTTATACAGCTGAGGATTTTACTGAAGATCCCAATACGCAAGACCCATCACATAAAGACTATGACCCCTCCAAAATATTAATGGTTCCTAACCCTGATAAATCAGGCGGGTTTGTTTTTGAGTTTAACGAAGAGCAAGAAGCAGAAATTGAAAAGAACGCAAGGTTAGCACTGGAGGCACAGATAGACAAAAAAATAAAGACGGTTAAAGGGTTTGCGGAGCAGAAGCAATCATCTCTTGAGGTAGGGCAAGAAATTAACCTCGATGAAGGAAGAGGATACTTTAACTCTCTTAGAGACTTTGTTACAGGAGGCGGAACGGCGGCTGGGTCGGGAGCTCAGAACTTGGTTAACGAGTTTAATAAAGCTCTTCCTGAAGGAGAGATGCCTTACCAGCAGGTTAAGAGGGTTGTTGATGCTGATGGAAATATCATATCATTCGAGCTTACGCGAGAAGATGGTACACCTTTACCAGTAAATGTAGAAGGGCTTAGTACTGTAGACGCAATGAGAGAGCTATGGGGTGCAGCAACACCAATTGGTTCTATGAAGTGGGAGACTTTACTACGTGAAGATCCAACTATCCTTGACAACTTCCCAGAAGAGTACGGTACTGGAGAAGCTTCAGGACAGGGACAGCTCGATGAGTACGGAGTGACTGATATAAACAGTACGCGCGAAGCTCTGGACGGTAAGAGCCCGCTCAAGTATATTCAGGGAAAGTTGGGAGGAACATTAGCGTCAGAAACAGACCCTGAAACACAGGTGAAAGAAGTGTACGAAAATGTTATTAGCGCCGTTCTTCCATCTCAGATGTTCGACGATATCCAAGGTAGTCAAGGCATTAAAGTATCGGTGGAAGGTAATAATGTTTTAATTCAAGTGGGAGAAAGTACAGCTAAAATTGAAGATGCATGGGGTGGTGGAGAACAAGACTACACCATAGACCAACTACAGGTTATAGAAGATCTTATTGGTGTAGAACGCCAAAGATTAAAGGATAAGAGAGCGGGTAGAACATCCTCACCACCACCACCACCAATGACATATGCGCAGTGGTTGGTACAAAATCCAGGCGGAACGTTTCAACAATATCAAGATTACGTAAACTCTCTATAAGATGGATGAAAATTTAACAGCCCTATTTAATATCTTTAAAGATAAAGGTTTCTTTGAGACTGAAGAAGAGTTCTTAGGATTAATTAATAAAGAAGGTGTAGGGGTTTTATATCCTTCTATGCCTGAAGGTATGTTTGAAACGCAGGAAGAATTTGTAGCAGTGTTTGCTCCGTCATTAAAAAAAAAAGACGATTCTCAATTTACTTCTCCAGATCAGCAGTTGGAATCCGATATTCCAATGGTCCAAGATCCTGGATCTTCGGATATTTCTCAGGAAGAAGTTGACGCTGCGTTAGAGGGTGACCTGGAGACCATAATAGGTCAGGTGCCAGATGAGTTTGGAGGAGGAGATGTAACACAGTTCGAAGCAGGGCGTAGACGTAGGGGTCAGCAAAGCGCGATAGATAAATCCGACAGGGATATGGCTGCGGAAAATAGAAGGCGCCGTGATGAGGGCTTGCCTCCTATAATGACAGGGGAAAAAGATACGTGGCTGGAAAGGACAGTAGGAAAGTATGAGGTAACGGATTTCTTCGGAGACCTATGGAGGGCAGGAGCGAAAGGGTTTGAAACAGGGAATACTGTAGACGAAGCTTTAGAATTATCCCTTAAAGGGGCGTCGGCTTCTAAACAAGATATAGCAGATTTTATAAGAGTAAATGAGCAGTTAAATGCAACGGGTCCTTCAGATGAAATGAAAGCTTTTAATAAAGCTTACAGTGCAGCGGGGGGAGGAGCATGGGGTTTTATAAAAGGCATTATGGCAGCGCCTACTTCGATTACAGAGATAGCTGTAACAAGTGTAGCTCAGATGGTAAACCCTGCGGTAGCGGCGGGAGCTGGAACAGGAGCGGCAGGTGGAGCGGCGATAGGGTCGACGGGTTTTAGTGCTGGACCGCTGGGTGTATTTACCACAGCAGGTGGTGCTATAGCGGGAGCTTTAGGTGGTGCGGGAGCTACGTTAGAGGCAGGTCTTTCTTTCTCGGAGTTTCTTCAAGAAGAACTTTCTGAAAGGGGGTTAGAGTTTAATGAAAAAAACGTAGGTAAGATATTGCAGGATGAAGATGCTATGTTTAATATACGCACCAGGTCGGCAGGACGAGGTGCAACGATAGGAATTATAGATGCTTTTACGGGGGGTATTGCAAGTAAGGTTTTTAAAGAAGTAGGGGGGGCTGCTATTACAGCGGGGAAGACAGCGAGGAGAGCTAACCTTAAAGCTTTAGGTGCGTCTACAGTGGTAGAGGGCTTGGGGGGTGGTGTAGGAGAGGCCACGGCAAGAGGGGTTGTAGGACAAGAGATGGATGCGGCAGAGATAGGATTTGAGATGGTAGGTGGTGGACCTGGGTCAGCCATTACTATGCTACGTAATGTGGCAGGAAGAGGTAAGTATACTATGGGGCCCGATGAAGCTCCTGTAACTTTTGAGCAGATGGTAAAGATTATCGAGGAGACCGATGATGCTACGTTTGCTGGGATGAAGTTAAAGATAAAAGGGGATGAAGTGTTGAAGGGCATGGCAGAGGGGAGGAAGGATAAGCTTAGACAGAAGAAAGCCAAGATAGAACAGCTTGGGGAGGATTTAGATAACCTCTCCGTGGAAGATGCGGAAGCGGCTATTGAGTTAGAGACGGAGTTAGATAAGGTAAGTGGCGGCTTAACTCGTGCAAAGAAAAATAGAAAGAAAGAGATAGAATCTCAGCTCGATGAAATATACAGTAGGAGACAAGAGCCTGCGGCAGAGGCTGTTGTAGAGGTGACGGAGGCGGAGGTTTTTAATGAGCTACGAAAGCGTGCTGAGGAGGATGGAAGATCGGGAGATATTACAACAGCAGAAGAGATAGAATCAGTAAGACAAGAACTACTAAAACAGAAACAAGATGCCATTCAAGAGTCAAGCGCAGCGGAAGTGGATGTACAAGAACAAACCCCAGATGGCCAGCCTGTGGGAGATGGAGACTCCGAAGGGGGAATTACCGTTGAAGGTGAAGGCGAAACCGAAGGGGCTGCCGAAGCAACGCAGGAGGAAATAGAGCAAGGGGCCGCAGACCTTGAGGACCTTTTATCTGGGCTAACCGACAGCCCTGTAAACTTAGGGGACGGAACTCGTGGTCGTAATAGCACCCC
>TARA_R110002167_G_scaffold92232_4_pt1 | contig 12058 bp, 9 predicted proteins | sample TARA_R110002167 | Tara Oceans TARA_R110002167 (sample SAMEA4398238) | marine metagenome | biome: Polar Biome; feature: [MES] marine water layer (ENVO:01000295) within the mesopelagic zone...; material: water (ENVO:00002006), including particulate matter (ENVO:01000060) such as...... | reverse complement strand
GGTAGGTCAATAGGAACTATGTATTCTACTATTGCAAATACAGGCACTGCTACCGCTACTGTTGAAACAAACGGAGATTATCCAAATATTAGTAAGTATATTTACGTTTCAGATATTCTTGAAACTCCAAATTACTCAGACAGTTCAGGAAATGTAAGGGTTGCAGCCTACACAGCAAGTCTTCCTATGAATACTACAGCAGGTACCTCATCTAAAGGATTTTTGGGAGCAACGGGTGTACTACCTGCTGGCGCTAAATTCGGTAAGGATATAACCGCCACCTCTATTCAAGGTAATGTAGCACATGAGTATACTCAATCATTTTATCTACTAAATGACCCGGCATACACCTACACTTCTATAGCGGCACCTGGATTAAATTATAAAGACGATTCAGCAGAGTTAAATATTCTATTAACTAATACTAAAACAAGAGCAGATGCTTTAGCTGTAATTGACCTAACAAAATATAGTGATGAGTCAGTTGCTGAAGCAGTTACTCAAGCAGGGGCAATAAATAATTCTTATTCGGCTGCTTATTTCCCTTGGATGCTTTGTAATGATCCTTTAACAGGAAGATTGAAGTGGGCACCACCTTCTACGTTTATTCCTGGAGTATACGCTTATAATGACAAGGTAGGTGAGCCGTGGTTCGCTCCGGCGGGGTTGAATAGAGGCTCGTTACCAACGGTAGTAAAAACATCTACTAGTTTACCTAAAGCTAGTAGAGATACACTATATGAGGCAAAAGTCAATCCAATAACTTCTTTTCCAAACGCAGGAGTTGTAGTATTTGGTCAGAAAACTCTTCAAAGTAAGGCATCTGCATTAGATCGCATTAACGTTAGAAGGTTATTAATTACTATTAAGCAATTTTTAGACCAACAAGCAGGAAATATTGTGTTTGAACAAAACACAACAGCTACAAGAAATAACTTCTTAGCAATTGTAAATCCCTACCTAGAATCAGTACAACAAAGACAAGGTTTATATGCCTTTAAGGTAGTAATGGATGAAACAATAAACACACCAGCGGTGATTGACAGAAATGAATTAGTAGGTGAGGTATATTTACAACCTACTAAAACAGCTGAATTCATCATTCTTAATTTTAACGTCCAACCAACGGGAGCTACATTCCCAGAATAAAGGATAATCATGTCCCAATCATTAAAAAACAGATTCTCTAATATTTATAATAAACAACAGCAATAATGGCAGTATTAGATTCAAACGAAATTTTCTTCACAGCATTTGAACCCAAACAACAAAATCGGTTTATACTGTATATGGATGGAGTACCTACTTACATGGTAAGAGGAATATCCTCAATAGGGCTTACTCAAAATAAAATTACTTTAAATTACATTAATGTTTTACGTAATATTAAAGGTAAAACTACTTGGGATGACGTCACTTTAACACTTTATGATCCAATCACACCTTCAGGTGCTCAAGCTGTAATGGAGTGGGTACGTTTAGGACACGAATCTGTAACAGGTAGAGATGGTTATTCTGATTTCTACAAGAAAGATTTAACATTAAATGTGTTAGGTCCTGTAGGAGATGTAGTTTCAGAATGGGTTCTTAAAGGAGCTATGATTACAGCTGCCGGATTTGGTGATTACGGCTACGAAAATGTTGATGCTATTCAAGAAATTTCACTTACTCTTGCTATTGACTACGCAGTCTTAAACTTCTAATACAAACCAAAATATTATAAAGAAAAGGAGTGCATTTTTGCGTTCCTTTTTTTTTCTTATATATTTATATCAAACCAAAAGTTATTAACAATGAGTGATGAAAAATTTAAGTTTCCAAAAGAAATAGTAGAATTACCTTCAAAAGGTTTAATCTACCCTGAAGATAACCCTCTATCAAGCGGTACTATTGAAATGAAGTACATGACAGCTAAAGAGGAAGACATCTTAACCAACCAAAATTATATTAAAGACGGAACTGTTTTAGATAAGTTAATGAAATCTTTAATTACATCTAAAATAAATTATGATGACCTTATAGTAGGGGATAAAAATGCTATTATGGTAGCTTCTCGTATTTTGGGTTATGGTAAAGACTATACTTTTACTTATAAAGGAGAAGAACATACAGTTGATTTATCTGCTTTAGAATCTAGGTATTTAGATGAAACTAAAATTACTAAAGGTGTAAACCGGTTCTCCTTTGTATTACCTACTACCAAAGCTAAAATAGAATTCAAATTATTAAATAATAGGGATGAAAAGGCTATTAAAAATGAAATTAAGGGTCGTAAAAAAATAGATAAATTGGGTTCTTATGAATTAACAACTCGTTTGAAGCATATGATTGTTTCCATAGAAGGAGATGAGGATAGATCTTCAATTAGAGAATTTGTTGATAGTTATATGCTTGCCCGAGATTCTAGAGCCCTTAGGAAGTATATTAGAACTTTACAACCAGACGTTGATTTAACATTTACATATGAGAGTACAAACGGCACCTTGGAAGAAGCAACTCTTCCAGTGACCGTTAGGTTTTTTTGGCCTGACGCTTGAATATAGAAAATCTTTATTTACCCAAATACATGAAATAGTTTATTATGGGGGAGGGGGATATGATTGGTATACAATATATGAAATGCCTATATGGCTACGTAAATTTACATACCAGCAAATTAAAGATTGTAAGGATAAAGAATTTGATAAGGCTAATAAAAAATCTTCAAAACCTGGCAACACTCAAATCGATTTAGCTAAACCAAATAAAAGATCTCTTCCGGATTATGCCCAAAAATCTCAACCATCAACCTTTAATACAAAGACATCTAAAAAATAATATCTTTGAATATTTATATGCATGGCATTAGACCCCAAACTAGTAGAAGAATATGCTAAACGCGTACAGGAAGCGGAAGCAGCAACCAAAAACGCAGCAGCATCAACATCCGACCTAAAAGAACAGTTACGAGATGTTTTATTCTTCACTCGTGATTATGCTGATGAAGCCCGAAAGGCATCAAAAGAAGTTAATGGTAGTACAATTGCGGCATCCGAAACTGCAAAGGCATTTAAAGACGTAGCATCTGCTGCTAAAAAAATATCAGATAATTATGCTGAAGTTTTAACAGGAGAAAAAAAATACAAAGATCTATTAAAAGAACGTGAGGCGTTAAATAGCGCTCAAAGAAGTTTTAATACTGAACATGAACAATTCCTAAATACCCTACAGATGTCTCAGGAAGACATTAATGGTATTTTAGATGGAAGTATAGATACATATGAAGCCATAGATAGAGCAGGGATTTCTATGAGTGACTCACAATTGAACTTACTAGAATTATACAAACTTCAAAATGAACAACTAGAAGATGAAGCAGACAATATTGATGAAGTAGCTAAAAGGGCATCAACAATAGAGGATGCAATGGGGGGATCGGCAGTGGGTCTTGGAGATCTTGCTTCGGGTCTAGATGGAGCTATGAAAAAATCAGGATTGGGAGACATAGCTGATAAAATGGATATTCAAGGAGCAATAGGTGAAGCCCAAGAATTTGCAGGCAGTTTAACTGAGGGTGGTACTAAAGCCGCGGGTATGGGAGGTAAGATGAAAGTTGCTGGAAAAATGGCATCATCTATAGGTAAAAATCTAATGAAGTCTTTGGGCCCCGCCGCTCTACTTGCATTTGCCATTGAAGGATTAGTCAATGCCTTCAAGATGATAGACGGAAAATCTGGTGAATTAGCTAAAGAATTTGGTGTATCCGCTAAAGAAGGACAAAAACTAGTAAAATCAGCAAATAAAGCAGCAGGGGCATCCGGGGATTTACTTACAAGCACTACTGATCTTATAGTAGCCCAACAAACCCTAAATAATCTATATGGTACTGCTGTGGAATTTCCAGCAGAAATGGCAACAGAATTTGCTATGATATCTGAACGTACAGGATTATCGGCGGATGCGATGAAGACTTTCTCTTCACTTGCTTTAACTACAGGTTCTACAATAAAAGATCAGTTAAAAGATATCACACTTACTACTTTAGAAATGAATAGTCAGAGTGGGATTTCTTTAAATATGAAGCAAGTTCAAGAGGGTATATCTAAAGCTTCAAGTTCAGCACTTCTAATGGCAGGTAGAAGTACTAAAGAACTTACTAGACAGGTTTTTGCAGCTAAAGCGTTAGGGGTTGAGCAAAGTAAAGTAGAAGCTATAGGGGATAGTTTATTAGATTTTGAGAGTTCAATTTCAAAAGAATTAGAAGCAGAACTTTTACTAGGTAGAGACTTAAACTTAGAAAAAGCTAGAGCCGCGGCTTTGGATGGAGATCGAGCTACAGTTGCTGAAGAAATTAAAAAGCAAGTTGGGTCAACAGCCGATTTCATGGAGTTAAATACCATAGAAGCAGAAGCTTTGGCTGCAGCAGTAGGTATGACTAGAGAAGAACTATCAGCTTCTATGATAGAAGCAGACAATTTAGCAGCCCTCCAAAAAAATGGATTTGATTCTATATCAGATGCTCAAAACCAATACAACGCTTTAAGGGCTGAAGGTTATTCTGAAGAGGAAGCAGCATTAGCTATTGGAGATAAAGCTCTTGCAAACCAATTTGAATCTGCTACTATGGCGGATAAAATGGCAGCGGCACAAGAAAAAATCCAAGATTTATTTGTAGCGATTATGGGTGCTTTAATGCCAGTATTTAACATTTTAGTTGATATTTTAGAAGACGTTCTTAATCCAATAATGGAAGCTTTAAACCCTATTTTAGCATTATTTGGGGAGTTACTTGGAGCTATATTAATACCAATATCAAAAATCCTCCAGGCGGCTATTAAACCTATAATTGAAACTATGGTTCCAATAGTTGATGAATTAGTTGCAGCCTTTGCAGAAGTAGGAGAGTCATTAAGTGGTATTTTTGGAGAAGCAGAAGAAGGATCAGGAATTCTCGAAACTATAGGGGATATTATAGGTACTATAATATTAGTTCCTATGCGTGCAACAATGTACACTATTTCTCTTATTACATCCGCTTTGTCAGGTTTAGCAGATATGTTCAGTGGCATTGGAATGATGATTGAAGGAGATTTTTTAGGAGGATTTAAAAAAATAGGTCTTGGACTTATGAGAATATTAACAGCCCCATTTCAAGCTATGATAGACGTTGCAATTGGAACTATTAATGCTTTAATTAGGCTAGGTAATAAGATTCCTGGAGTTAATATGTCTGAATTTGGAGATGTTGATATAATGGAGAGTATGGGAATGGGGGGTGAAGTTGATTCAGTTAAAGAGGAGTTGGGTGGAGGAGAGGAGGAGGAAGAGGGTGAAATAGGATTAGCAAGAGGGGGTATTGTAACATCTCCTACAAGAGCTTTAATTGGTGAAGGGGGTGAACCCGAGGCTGTTATTCCTTTAAGTAAGGCAAAGTCAATGGGATTTGGAGGTAACGAAAAAGTAATTCAATTGTTGGAACGCTTAATATCGGTAGTAGAAAAAGGAGGAGTAGTAGAATTAGATGGTAATAAAGTAGGAACAGCCCTCGGGATGGTCTCTTATAAGACCCAATAATTTATCATATTTATAACAAAACACATTATTAATTTTAAACACTAAAATATCATGTCAGGACCCGGACTCTTAAAAAAATTACTAGATGGTGACTCTACAATAAGCACCCATGGTTTAACTCCAATTATTAACACTGTAGCTGGTGAAAATGGCGTTGAATCTTTATTAGATGAATCAACTCTAGATTTAGATGGTGTTAGACCCCCTACTTATTCTGATAACGCTCCTGAAGGTCAAAGCGGAAGAATTTAATGCCTTTATTGGAGATGACCTCGGATTTGACCTCCTTAAAATTTGGGAGGGATAGAAGAGGGGGTGGCTGGAGTGGACAACCTTACTTCACAAAAGACATCCCTGAAAGGCTACAGGCCATTGATATGGCTACTAGTTTTTTAGGAAATGACTTTTTAATCCGTGGGGGTGTAACATCAGGTATTAGCATCCTACAAGATGAAATACGTTTAACAAAATTTCTCTCTAGCTTTAATTCTCCCAATGGGTTACTATTCGTAGCTAAACAACAACTTCTTTCTCAACAAAACCCATTAACAGGGGCAGCTCCCGGAAGATTTTATCTACCTACTAATACTTTAGCTCAAGCTGCAGTAAATCCTATAGGCATACATTTAACTAAACAAGGTAAAAAACTTAAACTTGATGATGATGAAAAGTATTTTGGGTTAACTAAAAGTCTATATAATACTAATACCTTAGGTGCAGACAATAGAAATAAATTATTACTTTTATACGAAACTAAAATTATTTCACCCACAGTTGGAAACTTAATCCCCCCTGCAAACGCAGTAGATCAAGCTATGGGAAGGGCTGCTTTAGCTAATGACTTTTCGGCTTTATCCCCTGCAATAAAAGACTTATCAGTTGGACAAAACGGAGTAACAGCATTCGAAACTAATTTAAGTAAGTTTGGCATATCCTATGAACCTACTTTACTACAAAACTATCAAGGAGGCCCTAATTCGGTTATAGGAGGTAAAACTGTTATTCAAAGAGTATCTAATACTCAAGATGGATTAATTACTAATAAAAATGTAACTGCTGACTCAAATAAGTTTTTATTATACACCCCTAATTTAACAATTAAAAAAAGAAATGTAGGTAATTCAAAAAATACTGGATTTGGTAGCACAGGCCTTTCTAATTTTGAATCTACCTTCCTTACCACCCAAACAAAAACTGAAACTAATGTTAGTGATGATAGGAGGAAACAATTAATAGGTAAACCCGCTGACTATACCAAATTTAATAGAAATTTAACTTATGGAGAAGGAGATGTAGGCAACGAATCCCTAACTAGAGACAGATCAGTTTATTATGATATAGATTTAAAAAATAACTTCTTAACAGGAACCGAAAGGGATAAAATTTTCCGCCCGGATGAAATAAATGCAGTACCCTTATATTCATCAACTGATGAAAGTGCACAAACCGGAAAGGGGTTTGATGATATAATAAAATTTAGTATAGGAGTACTAGATTTAGACTCTACAGGAGAAACTCGTAATACTACATGGATTCACCTTAGAGCTTACATTACAAATTTTGAAGACAATTACAATTCAAGTTGGAACCCTGTACAATACATGGGTAGAGGTAATAGTTTTTACAAATACGAGGGGTATGAAAGAGACATTTCATTAGGACTTAGAGTTGTAGTTCATTCTAAATACGAACAATCAATTGTTTATGATAAATTAAATTATCTCGCCTCTACACTTGCCCCTAATTATTCTTCTGGTGGATTTATGAGAGGCAATCTTATTAAGTTAACAGTAGGAGACTATTTAAATAATCAAGTAGGATTTCTTGGTGGTTTAAGTTATAGTATACCCGAGGATTCTCCTTGGGATATAGGAAGGAATTCAAAGGGTGAAGCGGATGATAATTCTCTCCAACTCCCTCATATAATAGATGTAGGAGGATTTAAATTTACCCCACTCCACAACTTTATCGACAGATCCATCTCTCGCTCTTACATTACAGAAGGAAAAGAAAAACCAGACCAAAGATTTATTAATTTAGGAGATGGTGGAAAAGGATATAAAATCTCCCAAGAGCTAAGAAAAGTAGCGAATGAAGTAAAATCTGAAAATTAAAAAGGTTAATGTCAAGATATTCAAGCACACCCATAATAAAAAATCCCCAAGAAAATAAGGGGGCTAGGTTTTATTCTACTACAACTTACCCTAAAATCCCCCTATCAGTAAATGATATTTATGTATTAACTGGAATAGGAGATAGATTAGACTTGCTAGCCAACCAATTTTATGGAAACCCCAACTTATGGTGGGTTATTTCTTCTGCTAATGGAGAAATCCCTAAAGATTCCTTAAATATACCTCTTGGTACCCAACTTAGAATCCCTTCTACCCCAGGTCAAGCTATAAATCTTCTAAACCAACTAAATTCATAATGGGCATTATAGGAGAAAACATAGCATTAGGTCTTTCTAACCAAATAAAAATTCGCCAAGAAAAATTAGGTAATCCAACCCTTTCTACGGATGATATTATATATAATAATAGCAAAACTTCTTGGCTCCGAGTTGCATCCAGCGTTAATGTAAGAAATGCTAAATCTGCGGGGGTGGGGGATATGCGTATTCCCGAAGGAAATAGTTTAGCAAAAAACCTAGTTTTAATGGGCCCCGCAATTGACTCAGAGGGCAACATCCAAAGTAAAATATACCCAACAGGACCCGATATTGGTGAATTTGCCCAATCTTTACTAGGAGTTGGAGGAGATACCTCAAAATGGGGTTTAACACCTCCCCCAGGAGTAGAATCAGTATCAATTCAAGCCTTAAATAGGGGAGCTATACGTAAAGCCCAAATAAAAATTAAAGCCCACTCCCCCGATCAGTTTAGGTTAATAGAGGTTTTATATTTGCGTTTAGGGTATACTATATTGGTTGAATGGGGACATTCTACATATTATGATAATGACGGTACCCTCAAACAATTTGACGGTTTTGCTACATCCCCATTTACTAAATTTATAGAGGGTACTGGGGATTTTGACGAAATTAATAAAGAACTCCTAACAGAAAGAAACAAAAGAGATTATAACTATGATGGATTTTTGGGTTATATAAGTAATTTTAATTGGGGATTCAACCCAGACGGTTCTTATGACATTTCTTTAGATGTTATTTCTAGGGGGGGCTTAATAGATTCTTTATCTACTAATAAAGCTGGAACAAATAATACTATTCCTGCTACGCAAGGCAGTGGAACTATTCTTGGGGATTATTTAAAAAATTTCTATACTGTATTTAAATCCGCTGCTAGAAATCAAAATGATGCTTGTGACGTATATCAATCCAAGACTAGAAATGGTCAAAAAAACCCAAAAATAGTCCATAACACTGCAGACAATGATGCTGAGGTATTACTCCTCTTCCCTATGGAGGAGTTTGGTGAAATTGAAAGATATGCTATGCTTAAAAATGATGCGAGTATAGCAACATCACAAGGGCAGGAAGTAGATTTTTACTACATAAGTATGGGAATGCTTTTAAGGTTATTAAGTACAAGATGCTTAGTTTATCAAGAAGATAAAACAACTCCTGTAGTAAAAATAAATAGTGAATATAACACACACTGGATGTTATCTCACCCTTACCAACAATCTATAGACCCTAGAATTTGTAGATTAAAGAATTCCCTCCCTGTCACAGTAAACACACAAAAGGATGACTTATCAGATTGGGCTGCAGCACTTGGTTGGGTTTGGCCCGTATTTAAAGATAATGGGGGAACAACAACCCCACCGGGCGTCCAGTCAGATTTATTCAAACCTGGTTATGTAAGAGGTGAAGCCCCTTCAAACCCCTATGCGGGGGATATAATGGGTATTATGTTAAATCTTAGTTTTATAATTAATGCTATAAATAAAAATATTGATGAAGAAAGTAATTTAGGCATAAAAGACCTTCTAACATATATATTAAATGAAGTAGCTAAAGCTACAGGAGGTATTAATAAATTTAATGTATCTTATTCGGAAGAAAAAAACGAAATTATTATATATGATGATAATACCATCCCCCAAAAGGGGGGAGGAGCTAATAGTAGAACTCCTCTACATGTTTATGGTTTATCTAACGGGGGTGACGGTACAAGCCAAGGATTAGGAAGTTTTGTAACTAATTTAAATTTTAGTAGTAAAATATTTCCTAAACTCCAAAATCAAGTAGCAATAGCGGCCCAAAACCCCGAAGTAAAAATTGACCCCGAAACTGGAGATGAAACTCCAATACCCGTAGGTGAAAAAATCACATCCTTTCAAAGATTAAATAGAGGCATAGTAGATAGAACTAGTAGGGGAGCTAAAGGCTATTATGAAGGTACTGATAACGCTACCCCCCTTACTACTATGGAAAAATTTAATGATGAAATATGGGATTTAAATGAGTTTTTTGAAAGGATTTATATAGATAGAAGTTTTACAGATACGGATGAGGAAATAGAATCTAAAAGAGCAGCCCTTAAAAGCATACTTGAATACGATTTTTCATGGAGGTCAGGTAAAAAAGAAATTGCATCTCCCTATTTCATCCCCGTAGAATTAAGCCTAGAATTAGAAGGCATATCAGGTTTTAAATTATATGAGAAATTTGACATATCTCCGGATTATATATTACCCCTTGCTTATCCCAATAATCTTAATTTTATAATTCAAGGAGTATCCCATGATTTAAATGGGGGTAAATGGACTACAAAACTCCAAACTTTATCTTGGACAGCAGAAGAATCAAATGACACCCATTTTTCAGGTGAAATTTTATATGGTGCCAGTAAAGCACCAACAACACCTAACAGAGGAGGAGGAGGTAGTAGTAGTAGTAACTCGGATACATCCGACATATTTACTGACCCTACTTTAGAGCCTAAATTAAAGACCATTTCTAATTCTATAGCCACGAATTTTGGAGTTCGCAAAGGTACCTACTTAACTACAGACGAAGCAGTACAATTCTTACACCCAAAAGTAAGATCTACAATGAAAGGATTCTTAGAAAATGTAATGAAAGATCCTCGATTAAAAGGATCTACAATAGGAATAACATCTAGTTTAAGAACATTTGAACAACAACAAAGGCTTCATAATCAAAAACCGGGAAAGAATGCTAAAGCCGGTAGATCAAAACATAACTATGGATGTGCCTTTGATATGGTTATTTTAGACCAAAAAACAGGTGGAGTAATAGCGGGGAAAACGGTAGTAGGTACTGATGCCGAAATAAAAGCAATGTGGATAAGATTGGGGGTCCCCGAAATCGCAATTCAATCAGGAATTCCAACATGGGGAGGGGATTTTAGAAGCTATTTTGATCCTGTTCATTTTGGAGTAGATGTTAATGTTTCTGCTTCTTTAGAAAAAGCAAAAGAATATGCTATAAATCATGATATGGATTATAAAAAGTTTAAACTTGAGATATTTGATGTAGATATATCAACTGCATAATTAGATAATGTACTACCCTAAATCTCAAATACAAACTAACTTATATAGTAATGGGGAACTTTCCATTCTATCTACTAAGCAAGCCTACACCGGGTGGTATTGGACCACATCAAGTGGTAAATGCTTCTCAGGAAGAAACCCAAGCAGCAAACCTCCTTCTTTAGCTTTAGGAAAAGTAAAAAATAAGGGGTTTAATTTAAATGATAATGAACCGGCGGCACAACCTCCTTCTTCATACATAGCATCTTCTTTAAATACATTACAATATTCCCAACTTATGGGTGTTGATTTTAGGAAATCTACAAGCATCCCTACCTATAGTCCTCCCAAACCTTCATTAAAAGATTACAAAAATAGATTTTTTACTCGATTCTTATGTAGGAAAATAAATGAATCTTTATTTATAGAAATTAGTAGCAAAGAATATATAAAATTAAAAAATGAGGATGAAGACCTACTATATGAACTGTATCCTCCTTTTAAATTAAATTGGGTTATTACTGGTGAACTTAGTAAGGTTATTAATGAAAATAGAATTTCTATTGAATATTTAGAAAATACCCAAGGGTTAGTAGGATTAGGGGATTATCTTAGACATAACTATAAACAACTTTATGGGTTATATACTAAAGGTGGAGAATACTTACTTCCTAATGGGAAGGAATACACAGGCTTATATCATTTCAATTCCAATAAAATACCCATGGTAGGAAGAACCCATATCTCCTCGAAACACAACAAATTAACCCCTATAGGAGATATTATACCCCCCAATATTTATAATGGACCTACACCTCCACCTACACCTACGACTAATGGGGGATCAGGTTACTAAGAAAAAATGGCACAAAGATTTGCAATAGATGGGAATTTTACCCAAAGTTTCGTAGGTACTGTAAGCCTTAATGCTCAAGCCTGTCCTAGTAATAATTCCGAAGATTTTGCTTCTTTATTTTATGATTTAGACACAGGTACGGTTTGTTATATAACATCATCAACTGATTTTTGTTATGAATTT
>TARA_R110002167_G_scaffold103452_7_pt1 | contig 12059 bp, 16 predicted proteins | sample TARA_R110002167 | Tara Oceans TARA_R110002167 (sample SAMEA4398238) | marine metagenome | biome: Polar Biome; feature: [MES] marine water layer (ENVO:01000295) within the mesopelagic zone...; material: water (ENVO:00002006), including particulate matter (ENVO:01000060) such... | reverse complement strand
GTATCCGTTGTTGCGGTTTCCCAAGTCATCTGGATACCAGCCGCCGTAAGGTTGCTATCCACGTATGCTTTGATGGACTGTTGAGTTGCAAGTTGAGTTGCGCTGTTAGTCCCCATCGCATCCTCGTCGAGGATACCTGTAACCGTAGAACCTGTGGCTAGGGCAAGAGAGGTTGCAGCGGTGATAGTAGAAAACGCACCAGTGCCAGCGGTAGATGCACCAATGTTTGTGGCGTCAATTGTACCGCCGTTAATGTCTATTGTAGTGACTGTACCAAGATCAGGTGACGTGCCAGAGAATGTTGCGCCTTCAGCTAGAACTTGAGCGTCTGCGTAAGTAATGTTGCCAGTTGACGCACCCGTTGCCGTAGTCGTGCCAAACGCAAACTTATCTGCGCTTTCGTCCCACCCCATAAACGCATTGTTTCCAGTGGAGCCTCGCTCCATGACCAAACCAAGATCGTTAGCATTAGAACCTGCACCGTTATTTAATTCAATCAAAGGATCAGCAATCACCTGATTAGTAACGTTATTCGTGACAGTCGTGCCGTTAATCGTTAAATTTCCTGTGACAACTAAATTTCCAGCAACATCAAGATTGTCAGTAGTTTGGATAGCATCAACCCAAAGTTTTTTCCATCTAACGCCAGTTGTTCCTAGATCGTCTGTGCTATCTGTATCAGATACTACATTTCCACCGTGAGTAGTTACGCCTACTAATTTAGATGTGCCCCCAACAAATAACTCTTTAGCAACTCCTACGCCTCCATCTGTATGGATAGACCCAGTGGTTGCCGAAGAAGAAACGGTTGTATCATCTACAGATACAACACCACTTGTTGTGACTGTTGTGAACGACCCAGCAGCAGCGGTGTTGGCTCCGATAATACCGTCGTAATTAGTAGACGTTAGCTTACCGTTAGCAGAATCAAACGTTAAGTTAGTGCCAGTTTTGGGTAGCTGTGATCCTGTAGCTGCAGTGACAAACAAAGGGAAACAACTAGTGTCTGAGCTTTCATCAGCGGTGAAAACATACCCGTCTGCCTCAGTTATACCAGCGGCAGTTAGCCGTAGCTCGATACGGTCTCCAGCAGAATAAGCTCTCGCAGTTGTGCTCTCTGCGCCGCGAACGACGGTTAACGCATCTGTAGACCGCGCAGTACACTTAACAATCTCTAAATTATTAGAAGTGTCAATTAATGTAGCGTAAAAATAATCGCCACTAGATGGGTTAGGAAACAACGCCCCATCGTCAGTGGCTAATGTTATAGCTGTTGCTGAGTTGGAAATACCACTAGCGAGTGTGCTAAAGGCGTTGTTTGCAAATAACGCTTGTACCATGTTTTAACTCCTTAACACCATGCAGACTGCCGTACAGTAGGTGCAGCCCGCCCTGCGCCTATATTTACACGCGCCCTGCGCTCAGTCACTTTAAATACAAACTGTTTCGCATGGTACGCAGCTAATTCCTTATCACTCCATGTTCGCTCTGGAAGCGTTAGTAACTGCTGTAAAGCGCCGTGCATAATGGCGTCCTCTACATCGTCCATTACCGCCTCATTCATCCCTGTAGACGCCCTACTAGGCCGTTGAGATACAAACATATTAATCTTATCAGCGCTATTAATAGGCACTAATGCTACATGAAACGTGATGGGGCTAATCTGGAAAAAATACTGTGGGGTTGCTCGCTCAGCGGTGACCGCAGATGGATACTTAGGGTACAGGCTATGGAGTGTCTCGAGTGTAATTGGGCTAAGCTCATTACCATTAATGTTGGCTGTAATAACGCTATACACCTCAGCGCCTGACTCAGGAACAAATGCGTACTGATACGTGCCCGCCGTCATAGTGATAGCAGCTTGTTGATACCGCCAAGCATTAGTCCGTTCACACACATCAATAGCAGCATTACGAACATATGTTACAATAACAGGCTGAGGACAACCCGGCACACTGGGTGCAATCCTATTTACAAGGTCAGAAAATAATCGCGTCGCCATTATACTACCTCAATTTGAAGGGGCTGACCTGCGTTTTCTGTGTCTGTCACAGGTAATGATGCTGTAGTAGCACCAAGCTCAGACATAAATAAATCCATATACATCTTAGCTCGCCCATTCGTAACGTGTTCATTATCAATTGATTCTGCTAAGAATACTACAACATCTATTAAAGCAGGTACATAGGCATCTGGCAGCAGTGTAACAGTAGCGCCACCAGCGTATGTAGGTGGAACTTGTGAGTACTCTACAGTGAGGGTCTGGTTTGCGGGAGCCTTTGGGTATATAAAAAATTTATTTGGGTTACGCACATGGCGCATCCAATTGATAGCAGCTCCTGCGGTAGTATTTACCCATGTAGGGATAGTCTGGTCAAGAACCTCACGGTCCGCCTCAACTAGCCCTGTACCACCGACAATGGAATAGCACTCTATTATACGCAGTGAATCGCTAGGAGCAGATTGAATAACTGCGTTCTCAACACAGGCTACAGTACCAACATAAGAAAAGAGGTCCGGGCGTAGTAATTGTATCCGCTTTAGTCCTTGGTTACAAAGATCAAGAAGAAATACATCACTATACCGGTAAGCAACAGTTTCATCTTGGATGATCCGTCGCACCGCTGTAACTATGTCGTTTAGTATCATTTTATAGTACCGCCTGTAGCACTAACCTTAAGACCTGTACCTTTTTTAGGCTCAGTCTTACTAATAACAACTTCATCAGTAGATAGGTCAACTGTAGCCTTACGACCAACTTGCTTTGCTGGGATAAATTTCTCAGGGAACGCAATCTCTTCTGAAACTTCTTCTACAGCAGAATTCTTACATAAAGTATCATTGTAGTTATAGATCGTACCGTCAAGTTTGTGTCGAAGCCAACGTCCCGGGTGCCCCATAATAGCCATGAGTATCTCCTAAAAGTGAGAGAAAGGGGGGCAACTTAGCCCCCCAATCAATTACGAACAATCAGCAATAACTGCCCATACTTTAATCTTAGCAAGATCAGTTACAGCACCTGATACACCAATAAGCATATCAATAGTGTCTGCAGCCGCAAGATAGTGAGTTTGGTTATCACCATTCAAAAGTGCGCCAGTTGATTGAGTGGTTCCTGCTGCGTTAGCATTACCCCCATCAATAAACCCATCAACGTCACCACCGGTAAGACCGATGTCAAATGTTGATGCCGCACCTTCAGCGGTTATAGTAGTTGCACCAACCGCCATTATTAGCGTGTTAGCTGGTAGCGAGAGTACTTGGAGAGAGTCACCAGTAGCAAGCGCTGTGGCACCTGCTGTAACTCTATCGGCAGTAATCGTAGCAAAGTCTAGTACGACTTCAATGTATCCAACCCTGTTAATACCTTTAGCAGGGTGTGCTGCAGAGCCTTTATTAAAGCCATGCGTGTCTGTATAAGCAGCCATGATATATTCTCCTTCCGCTTATGCGATTGTGATGATGCCAGCAGTGATAGCTTCAGGCTTAACAACCTTAAAACCATACACTTGCAGACCACGGATGATATCCCCGAAGGTAGTTTCGGAACGCAGAGTTTCCATGTTGGTCATCTGCGAAGCGAAGGTCAGTCCCTTCTTATGTCCGGAGAAGATGGTGAACTCACCACTGGCTCCAGTTTGGGATAGAGGCAGGTTGTGCGACACATAAATCATGAAGCGATCAATCATACCAAGGCGGCCATTACGTAGCGGGGTAGAACCGTCGCCAGTAATAGAAGCGTCTTTTAGGTCAGACTGTTTAATTAACCCAGCCATTTTAGCAGGGATAACCATCCAACGATCTGACTCAGGAACGTTTGCTTCATCAAGAACCGTACCGTGGTTAATGATTTCAGTTAGAACATTCGATGTTGTCAAAGCGTTAGCAGTGCCTGTAACACCCAAGTCAATAGCAAGAGACTGCTCACCAGCGGTGAGACCCTTGTTAGCGGCAGGGACATCAGTAGCAATGTTGCCAAGAACATCAGTATCAATGGTGATCTTCATACGCTCAGAAGCGTCCTTAGACCAAGTGTCCATCATAGCGATGTCGGACTGAACCTGATCTACATCATCTTCAACACAGGCAAAGTACTTACCTTTGTCGATAAGAAGCTGCAGCTTAGGCTTATCAGGGTTTTCGACGGCGAGAGTCTGACCCTTGACATAGTCACGGATCGTCAGCTCAGGGGTCGTACGGATATTAACCGTGTCACCATGAGATTTAATATCACCCTCGTAGTCAGTGTTGGCGATAGCCGACAACACAGTAGCGTCGTAAAAGTTTTCAATGAGTTTTCCGCTCCAGATTTCTGGAATGAAATTCCCGGTGTAAGCCGGATGACCCGGTGATGTTGCGTATGCCATGATTGGCTCCTTTATTAACTACGCGTGGATTATACGACCATCGCTTTGCGCTGCGAAAATATCGCGTTCAATTCCGTCCCGCTCCTCTTCGTTACCCTCGAACCCACCCGTCCGAACCTTCTCGAAAAAATCCGTGATGTCCTGCGGCGTGTAGGTTTTAATTTCACTAGTTGTAGAAGCAGTACCACTGCGACCTTTACCCGGTGAAACTTGTTTCTCAAGTTCAGAAGCGGTCCGATTAGGTTGAGCTACTACGGCACCAGTTGCCGATTGCCAAGAGTCAAAGAAACTAGCTACCCGTTTCATGTCCAGATTGCGCTGAGCATCATCGAGATATGTTTGACGAGTTAATCCAGAAAGGGGGTCGGTCTCTAACAACCAAGTTTGAAAGTCCTTGGAGTCATTAATCGCCTGCCAATTTGGTACGCTGCTTGTCAGATCAGCCCAGAAGGTTTGCTCAGCACTATGCGCTTGCTGGCTAGCAAGTTGCTCAACACGAGGCATAACTGTGCCTTGTAGCTGGTCAATTTTAGCCTGCATGTCAGACAGTTGTTGCTGGTACTGACCAGTAATTTCCTGACTAACCTTACGCATAATGTCAATAGACTCCCCGTATTCCTCTACTTCGTCCTCAGTAAGTGAACTGACTGGAGTAGGGGTGGGTTCAAGAGTAGGTGCGGGTGTAGCCTGCATAGTTGCAACGAGTTGCTCCATCTGCTGACCACGTTGCGTCAGCTCCTGCACTTGAGAATTTAAGCGAGGAACATCGGCGTTGTACATACCTTGAAGAGTCCTGTACTTCTGCTCGAAAGTTTCATCTTGGTCGTTAACGCCCTGCTCGGCTGGCGTTAACTCTGGGGCAGGTTCTTGGACACTGTCGGCGGGTGAAACTACTTGCACAACAGGCTCAACAACCGGCGTTTCACCATTCTCAGGCGACTCAGTGGTGTTGACATCGTTATACAAGGCTTGCACTGCCTCAGTCTGTTTACGAACTTGCTCTGGTACTGCCATCTTACGCTCCTATCGGTATGCGTTGGTTAATAAAGTAGCTATCCATTGGACTGTGCCACTTGTGGGGAATCGGCAAGAAGTTTACACAACTCACCTAAAACTTGGCATCGCCCGGAAGCGATACCCTGCTTATCTCTTGCCGTTACTGGCAAACGCTCGAGCTCAGCATGATACTGCTCATCGAGAAACTTTGCCACACGGGGTACATTTTGCGAAATATGCGCAAATGCTTTAATTGTATCAAGGTCAGGCTGTATCATACTAGCTTCGCTTCCTGACCACCTGCTGGGTTACCAGCTTGGTCTAGTACTTGGGGCTGCGGACCTGTGCGTCCACCATCGGGTGGAGTGATTGCAGCCTGAGCCTCACTCTGAGCAGCTCGTTTATTAAACGCAGCTTTCTCACGAGTCGGCACAACTTCATCTTCAGGCATCTGTAGACCTTTAGCAACTTCCCGAAGAATCGCTGCCCGTCCATCTGCCCCCATGATCTCCATATCAAATTCATTAGCAGTAGCCTGTAAGAACTCAACACGCCGAGAGTTAACAGTGTCCTTGACAGCTAGGTTAATAGCTCCACGAGGTATAATCTGAGCGTCGCCCTTAATACTTTCATCTTCATCATAGCGCATGTTGTACACGAACATGCGGTGCACAACAAGTTTTGTAACGTCTGCATCTATATGCATAACCACTTGCCGGATACTCTTACCAGCCGAACCCATAAGCATTGATAGGCCAGAGGCTGTGCGGCCCGCACCTTTCACGTTAAGATCACCTGATAGATAAGATGGTATGCCACTGTGATCATCAGCGAGTTTACTAAACTGCTGATACACTGACATCAATGAACCAGAATTATCATTAGGCTGGTTAAAACGGACAGCAGGGGCAGAGCCACCGAGCGGATCGTTAAGTACTTGCCATATCCGCCAAGGGTGCATTTGGGTAATATCCTCATTTGTAGGAATACGTTCCAAGTTAACTTCGACTTGGGGTCCAGAGGCGATACCCATGTTATTGACGAGAGAACGCGCAGAGGCGTTACACACATTCTGCACATCTTCAATAATTTCTGGAATACCTTTACCCCAAAATGCACCGGGGCTTTTAATAAAGGAAGTAACTGCATAAGGTTTCTCCCCTAGGGGATCATAATTAAGGATAGCTTTGATAACATAGTTACCTACTAGCCATACGTTTGCATCATATTCTTTCGTAGGGTCTTCAACTTCTTCTTCAGTTAAACCCCACTCAAGCAGCATCTTACCACTAACTTTACCCCAGAACTCAAGGGCATCGTAAATTTCTGTGGGACGTTGCTCAGTGCTGTGCTTACGCTCTAGCTCATCTTTCTCTTGGTTAACGTCGCTGTTGATCCAGCTCTGCCCGTTACCAACATCTAGTAGTTCGCGTATAGCTTCGTCATCATAACCGGGCACCCCAATAAGTTCCGACAATGCCATTCGAGTAAGGGGGTGGTGTTCGAATATATACCCGTCGTTAACCTTGGATATGCCCGGCTCCGGGTAGAACCGGAATGGATCAACTCGCTCAAACTCAGGAGCAAGCTGTTCGTCTGCTACGGCAATAGTATTGCCTTCAGCATCTACATCCCATGATAACTTGCGCTGCCTGCGCACACACGGGCCTTTAAGAATAGCGGCTGGGAATGTAACAAGATCAGTAAGAAACTCATTAAACCCTTCAGAGAATCCACCCTCAGCAAACTGGTCAGCAATCTTACGCTTCATACCATCTGTGCGATTCTGAGCATCTTGCAATACGGAGAACCGTAGCTCCTGCGCAACAACTTCTTTAAGCTGCGCAACTTCAGCAGGAGTAGGAGCTTGCCCAAGCTGCTCAATTAATCCGGTAACCTTCTCCCCAAGAAGTTGATTTATAATCTCATCACGCGCATCTGGTAGATCAGGTATCGGGGTTGGCTTTATATCCCAAGGTGGTGTCCCAGTATCCATAAGGATGTCCCGCAACCAGCTTTCGGCTGCACGGCACTTTACCTCAGTTATCATCATATATATTTCCGAACCGCCTTGCTGCTGTATACTAGCAAGTTTAGTTGGCTCGTACTCACCATTGCGTTGGCGTAAAGCCTTAAGCATGGCCCGCTCAATAGGGTCTTTCGCTCGTTTAGCTGCGTCAAAAGAAGACCGTAGATACGCAGACAACCCTAGCATTAAGGGCTCAGCCTGACGATCTGCCATCTCTTTACGCGCGTCTTCCTCATCGCTAACAAGCGTAGCGTTATCAACAACTCGTAGAAAGTTAAGACCTGCCATTTAGTTGACACCTTCGTTACGCTTGTTGCGTTTAGCTGCCTTACGGCCTGCGCGAGAGGCCCGCCCTTCGCGGTCATCACCACCGAGAAAAATCTGGTTTACCTTGGACGCGACCTCATTCACCCGGTTGAACGCCCGACCAACTGCCCACGCCTCTGCGGCAGTAGTGTTCTTCACAGCACGAGCTTGGCGGCGTTCAGCTGGGGTTTGGTTAGAATACTTACGGCCTGCCATTTAATCTTTCTTCTTTCGGGCTTTTTTAATTCTGGAGGTTTTGATACCAAGACGGATTGCGGGGGAAAAAGTTCCTCCCTCCACAGCGCTTAGTGCTAATTTGCCTCGGTTAAGGGCTTTACCTAAAAAACCGCTGCTTTCATTACGCTCTGCAGTTCCTGCAATGCGGTTTTTGGTGTTCAACATACGTGTGCTCAAACTATCAATGTCTTTACCTTTACCTGTGACTACCGTAACAGGGAGTACGCGCTTTTGTTTACTACCGGGGGAATACTTACGATCAGACATTTAGTTAGCTTTTCGCCATATGCTTCTGTTTATTGCCGGGGGAATACATGGTATTGCCAGTGACCTTGCCACCATACATGTAAGAATTTCTTTTCTTACCAACCATGCCACCGCCCATATAGGACTTTCTTTTCGGCCCCTTAATGTTATTACTGACTGCGCCCATTGGTGGCCCCCCCGAGGAGGCTCGACCCATTGCTGCCGCTGCCATTGGTATTGCAATAGGGCTGTTAGCCCTAGCAGCAGCTTGAGCTTTAGCTTTAGCGGCAGCTTGCATACCTTTTTTATCGTACGAAAACATTTTACCATCTACATTTGGCATAGTAATTATCCCTCCAAAAATTAGTTGGAGCTTCAATCTAACTTGGCAGAACTTATTATGCAATAGAAAAAACCCCCACTGGCTAGGAGTCCAGTGGGGGGAAGTACACAACATGGGAGGTGGGTTATGTCGGACCCAATGAGACTATATGGTACCGTATGGGACAACGCAAGTGTAATGTTACGTCCAACCGACAGCACTATGCGATTTAATTTCTCTCCGCTGCGCAACGACTGAGCCGTCACTGATAGAAGAGATATGTAACATAAGATACTGCAACGCTTCAGCTACATGACTATGCTTGTTTTTCTCAATGGCACCCGTCTTTGGATGAAAGCGATATCCCCCCATCATTGCAGACTTAAGCGCAGTGCAGCTTGGGTCCAATAAGAACGCGCTATCCCCATCTGCATGGCGCATAAGATACTCGTCCACTGCGCTAAGCCGAGGTGTAACGTTATTAGTTTTTGCTGCAATAACTTTCATACCCTCAGCTTTAATAATATCAATGGCACTACGTTCATCCGTCTGTGCTCGCTGCACTCCAGCAGGGTCAACAACGACAATAACGTTTGCCCCGCTGAACCTCTCGAAGAGTAGCGGCTTAAGTACTGTCCGTACAAAACGTTGCACCCCCATATCAAAACTTACAGCCTCCGCGTATATGAGGGCTCGTCCCCTTGGATCACTCTGACCAATGACTGCCGCAGGTGTAAGCCCAAGGTCCATACCAATAACAACGGGACGAACACCATTAATAATAGGCTCCAGACGCTCAGTAGCCATATGATAGTCAGGACGAAAATACTTATACACAGGCTGACCTGCAGAGCTGAGTCCATACTCTCCATCAATGTATACCCTAACGTACTCTTCACTCCGACCTTGTGTGTCATAATATCCCTCCGGCAAGTTACTAACGTTCTCTGCCAAGAGCCCCCGCCCTGATGGCTGTTTAAATACTGCCCATCCGTTGTCATTAGGCGACACGCCGTCCTCAGCATTAAGCCCTTCCATCTGATAGTACCACCATGTGTCTTGGGTCGGCGGGTTAGTGTCCCCCCACATCCCATGCCATGTTGGGCCACCATCTTTCTTACTGGGGTAACGTCCAACGCGCTTGGACATAGCGTCAATAATGTCCGGGTGGATATCCCGACACTCGTTGAACCACGCAAATGTAAGCTCGAGTGAGTTAAGGTTCGCTACGTCATCCGCGTCATCAAGCGCCCGAAACATTATTTCGCACTCGATGTCTCCGACTTTGAAGAAGTAGGTTTTGGTTGTTCGCATGTATCGTCCGCAGACTCCGGGTGGGAACCAGTCGAGGAACGTTTTGATCGTGGTATCCATGAGCTGACGCGCCGTCTCGCGGACAATAGCCGCCCTACTTTTCCGTATCCCTTGTTCATTCAGCGCTTGCTCCCCCGCCCTGCGAATAACCTCAAAGGTGCTGGTCACAGACTTGCCACTCCCAACCGGCCCCATAAGGACACGCATCTTGGAATTGTTTGCCATGAAAGCACCACACACTTTGGTAGGTGTATAGTTAATCTCGTATGCCATTAGTCACCCACGTATATTCTAATGCGCACAGCCATTGGTTTCTTTGTGCGCTTTGGATATGTAATGATCTTAGCAGAGTGCGACCACCCTCCGCGAGCTAATAGTGTTAGAATCAATCGCGCTCTCTTGAGGGAGTACAGCACCTCAACCATGCTCAATAACTTTGGCAACAGGTACCAAAGTAGTTACTGCTGATTCTTGGGAGGGGAGGTTAATCTGTATGGTAACACCACCGCCCCCTGTGCCCTCAGCTATCGCGTCTTTCTGTGGTTCTAGGTTCCCCCACTTAACCGTAGACTTTATAAGATCAGCCTTTACCGCCGCGCTTACATCTGGTGCATGGATCAATGTCCAACTTGTTGTAAGTAGTTCTTCTGCCTGCGCCTTTGCCTTGAGCCGGAAGGTCATGCCCTTCTCTTTAACTTCCTCACGAAGATGCTCCACCTTCTTAAGGAACATACTATCTTGGTTGTAAGTAATGAGTTCGCTTTGGGTTATCGCATGACGCAACATAATATCTGGCATGGATTCACCTGACCCTTCAAGAGCAAGTGCGATGTCCATTGCAAGCCGGTCAGACCACGGATGATATTTCAACGGTAGATTATCCATGTGAGGTATTCTGTAATAAGTTGTCAGGGGTGTCAAGCTAAGTAGTTGTATATTAGATAAACGCTAACTATACACTAGGTATTTTTGGGGCTTGCTTTAAGCGATCTACCATTATAGGGGGCGGCATGCGCATGGTAGTCCATGTCCCCCCCGTCAACACCTATTGATCTGTGCCTTAGCCCAAATAAATCAATGCTTTCAATAGCTTGCTAGACCCTAGCAAAACTCCCAAACTTTACATTCTGGGGGGGATGTGCTTTAATTCAATCATCGAAACGCAGCTACCCACTACCGCTGAGAAGCGAAAGAGCGCGGAGAGACGGGAACTTCAAGAGCATTTGCTCCCCGGTGAGAGTGACCCTTAGATACTTAGGTCGGCTGGAAAGATAGCCTCGCAACTTAAGAACTCTGGTTTAGGGCCTTAAAAAAACTACCCACCGGTCACTCGGTCGGTGGTAACCAAGCTAGGAGAAAAATCACATGAGTGATTTCGTAAAAGGCTTTGTCAGTGCCAAACTGGCTACCGTGTCCGTCAACTTCGTAGCAAATCACACCCCTAAAACGGGGACGCAAGCTGGGGAGTCACAGGGTCCGACGTTGTTTATCAACAAGGGCACTGCGAAGAAGCAGCAGTTTTCAACAGCTAAGGAAGCTTTGGAAACCTGCATCAAAGACGGCGACCTGCCGAAAGCAACTAAAGTCTACGCCAATGGCGAAAAGATGACGCTTCCGGCAGCGGCCAAGCTGGACCTTAACGGGTTCCAGTTCTGGAACTCGAAGTACTCGCTAACACCGAAGTGGAACGTCCAGTTTATGACAGACGCTTTCGCCAAGGCTAAGAACGCGGCGTACGCTCAAGAAGAAGCAGCTACCCCAGCGAAAGCGAAGGCAGCACCTGCGAAGGCAACTAAGAACTTGCCTCTCTTCTAGAAACTCTAACCCGGGGGGACTTCGGTCCCCCCAACTGGGAGACTAAATATGTCTGATAAGTATCAGGTAGTCTGGACAGACAACTCTATGTCAATAATGAAAGTTAGATGTCCAGATGAAGCAACAGCTAGAACTTGGTATGATCTACTCACAAGCTTACAGCAAGCTGGAGAGAAGATTTCCCGCATCAAGTTACAGTTTGACAGTCCTTACTAGAGGCTAACTCTAACCCGGAGGGGCTTCGGCCCCTCCACCTAGGAGATTAAATATGTTTAGTGGAGAATTTAAGATCAGACACCTTATCATGTACTCGGTGCTTGTAAGTGTATACTTCATTGCAGCGATGATGATCCTTATCATACTAGATGCGTACTACTACTAAGACTGGGGGGCTTCGGCTCCCCTTTCTTTTTTGTTTTCTTTTTGA
>TARA_R110002167_G_scaffold272074_1_pt1 | contig 12070 bp, 9 predicted proteins | sample TARA_R110002167 | Tara Oceans TARA_R110002167 (sample SAMEA4398238) | marine metagenome | biome: Polar Biome; feature: [MES] marine water layer (ENVO:01000295) within the mesopelagic zone...; material: water (ENVO:00002006), including particulate matter (ENVO:01000060) such as...... | reverse complement strand
CTTGGCTCCAGCTATCGTCAGCGGTGCTATCACACTAGGTGTCATGCAGCAGATACTACGTGCCTTTGGACGTGTTGAAGGCTCCATGATGTACTTGTTTAAGTCATGGTCAACCATCATCGAACTAATGTCTGTGTACAAACGTCTTCGGGAGTTCGAACGTAAGATCGACTCTTGACACTAACACTACTAAATGGTATACTATAGATCAGGTCTCAGAAAGGACTAACTAATGTTTAAGGAATTACTTAACGCAGCCCCGAAGAAGAAGACACCTGCTAAGAAGCCAGTAGCAACCAAGGAGAAGGCCCCTGCTAAACTAGCAGCCCCTACTGTCTGTTGCTGCAAGGAGAAGGAGAAGCCACCAGAGGAAATGAAACAACTCGGTAGCTACCTCCGTGAGAATGGTATCCTAATGCTGGTAGATAAGTTCGATCAAGAGAAGATCATGCCTCTTGTTGCAGCCATCTACGAGTACAACCTAATGCCTAAGGAAGTACGACCAGAGCAACTAACCCTGATCATCAACAGCCCCGGTGGTTCAGTCCACTCAGCCTTCCACCTAATCGATGCTATGATGATGTCAGAGATTCCCGTCCACACTATCGGTAAGGGTCTCGTAGCCTCCTGTGGTGTCCTTACAATCATGGCCGGTGATCGTCGCCTCCTAACCCACAACACATCAGTGATGTCCCATCAGTACAGCTGGGGATCAAAGGGTAAGGAACATGAGTTACAAGCTATGTTCAAAGAGTTCGACATGGCTAGCTCAAGGATGATAGAGCACTACAAGAAGTGTACTAAGAAGTCAGAGACCTACATTCGTAAGCATCTACTTCACCCAACAGACGAATGGTTAACCCCTGAGGAGTGTAAGAAGCACGGTCTTATAGACGAGATCGTCACCACCTATTAATACTTGACAAATGAGTGCAGCTGTGGTAGACTATAGCTGTACCTCACTGAAGGGAACATTCGGATGGTGAACAAGAAGAAGCCCCCAACTCTTACTATAGAGAAGGAGGCTAATGACTTTATTAAGACCAGAGAGATTACAACTGAGAAGGTGCTTGGAGTAGGTCTCTCCCCTACCAGAGCACAACTAGCAGCTTCAGTATTAGCTGGACTACTAGCTTCCGGTGGTAAAACACGAGCAGACGAACTCGTGACTGAGGCTTTCAGGTATGCCGACCTAATCCTCAAACATAAAGACTAAACTGTACTACTTATAACCCCCCTTCCTTAATTGGTTGGGGGGTTTCTTTGTGTTTAACGTAGTGCGTTAGAATCGATATCCATACGCTTGATGTATTCACCTGTTTCCAACTGAGTACGAAGTAATGATATCTCAGTATAGGTCAGCTCACCCATTGTCTTATCCAACTCAAGCTCACTCAGTGCTTCATCAACTTGACTTACACTGAACTTACTCATCATCTCATACTGCTGACGCAGAGTGCTCTGAGGGCCTTTGTAACGAGCTGCAAGCATGAACTTAGCTTCATCCTTGACCTTAGCTATCTGATCAGTCCACAGTGTACGTTGTACCTCTGTAGTTGACTCACGGAATACTTTGTTCTTCATCTTCATAGAAGCCCAACCCTCCATAGCTATATACACCTGACGCTGGTACTCGTTGACCGCCTCAGGTATCATACGCTTCTTGTCCTTAGAGAGACCAGCATTGATAGACCACTGATCTAGACTAAGCATGTTCATCACACGCTGTGTGTTCGTCAGACTGACTGTACGTACACCAAGGTTCTTAGAGGACTGCTGATCTAACTCACCAGCAGCACCACTGACCTTAACTGGATCAGACTTACCTAAGAGGAAGTTAGCAGTTGTGTCGATGTAACGTAGTGAGTCACCGATCACTCTGTTGCCTTGAGCTGTGTCCTTGGGACGTTGGTTAGCCCCAGCGAAGATACCAATGAACGTATCGACAGGTTCTAGTGGACGTAGGAAGCCACTGAGTGCCTGTGCTGTGATCTCAGAAGTAATACCAGCAGCCTCAGCCGCAGCCTCACCTAGTTCACCAGCCATGATAGCTGCACCTAAGTCAGCAAACTCAGCTGTTGTCTTGTTTAGGTTACGTGTGAGTCCACCACCACCGAAGTCTTTACCAATCTGGGTAATGATCTCAGCAGGTATTTCTTCACCAGCCATCTTGTACGAGATAACACGAGCAGCTGCCTTGAAGAGTGACACTGGATAGTCGTACTGTTGTGATACAATCTGACCATCAACAACCTCTTCGTAGAGGCCAAGACCCTGACGACGATTCTCATCTTCATCTTGAGCCAGTGACCACACTAGACCAGTTACAACAGCACCACGAGCCATAAGCTCCTCAGTAGGTACGTCTGCGTACTTACCACTTGCCTTTGCAGCAATGTTGAGTAGAGGTGTGTTCTTGATACCGAAGTCGATAGTGTTGTTGAAGAATCGACCAAAGGGAACCATGAAACCAATACCGGGGATGTTACGTGCATCCTCAATCATACCTGCGACTGAACCTAACTTACTGCTATCTTTAAACGACTTAGAGAAGGTGTTACCCAAGGTAGCTGTAACAGCATCCATCTCAAGTTGCTTGTACTCTTTAGTTGCCATGATCTTCACAGCCTCAGGTGAGTTGTAGAACTCATTCCAGTTCTTACCAAACTTAGTACGTAGCAGCTTGTTCATCTGGCCTACATACTCTTGGGACTTAGTGAAAGCATCCTGAGCGTGTACAAAGGTAACATGCTGCACACCATTGATGAGCGTATCAGCTTTGTTCTGTACCTTACCACCAAGACCACCTAGGTTGACCATCTGATCGATTGAGTTGGAGATGTCAACACCGCCTGATAGCGTACGTTTAAGAGTATCGAGTGGGCCTGTGGTACGCTCCATAGCACTCTTGTATGCAGCGTAGGTCATGTCAGGGTCAAAGGCGAACTTAACACGGTCAGTAGAAGCCAACAGCAGTTGCTTAGCTACGAACAGTTCCTTCTTACCAGCATCTGCGTAACCTAGTACTGATTGTACGGTACCCTTCGAGGCTTTATACATAGCCAGAGTAAGGTCAGTAGCGATATCGAGACCAGCAGCTGCACCGTAACCTAATACGTTTAGCATGGATGTTGATGGGTGTGACACAAGACTACGGATAAACTTGTTCTGTGTCTCTGTGATATTAGATACGATAGTACCGGGAGGAGATGCCTTACCCTTCACCTTGATGTCATCTATAAGGTTAAGACCCAGTGCTTCCTTAAAGAAGTCATCTAAGTTAAGGTCTTCAAGGTTTACATCAAGACGCTTAGCGACCTGCATAACACTGTTCATGCTACGAGCCGATGCATTCATCTTGTTAGCAAAGGCATCCGCAAACATATCAGGTGTTAGTTTACCTTCAACCTTTACGTTAAGAGCAGTACCAAAGGCACCCATGATGTCATCGATATCGGTCTGCTCAAGTTCTTCACGCATGAAGTCAGCAATCCAGTTAGACATCTTGTCGTCTTCACTCCGCTTAACGAAGAAGTGACCACCCTCTTGCATAGTCTGTGCTAGGCCCTTGAGTTGGACGTTACCGTCTGCGTCACTGATACCAAGCAGTAGATCGATAAAGAAGTCTGTATCACCTTCTGTTATATCCTTACCACCTTTAACCTTCTCTAACCACGCAGGGCCATCACCTAGCTTAGATGCTTGTACGTCAGCAACCCACGAGGAGATAGACTCTTGTAGTTCCTTAGCGATAGCCTTAGGTTTAGTCTTCTCGACAACCTCAGATACTAGAGCAGTACCAGATGAACCACGCTTCAAGACCATACCAGCTTGTACACCACCCATAGCCATAGACGATAGAGCAGCGATACCTATAGCACTCTTGCTGATCTCACCTTGTACGTTAGTCTCAACTAGACTACGTTGGTATAAGAACTCAACACCGGAGTTGATGACTGCATCTACCATGGTAGCGGCGCCAACCTCTTTAAGGGCAGAAGTTGTCATAAGACGTTTAACGCCCTTGTTAGCTGCCATTGTGGCGGCGAACTGTGCTACCTCAGCCGTACCTTCTACAGCTGCACTAGCTACGACTTTACGTAAGACCTCAGTGCCTGCCTTCTTAGCAGTCTCTCTGGAAGCACCAGCAAGTAATTGATTAGATACTTCACGCATAGCTATCTTCTCGACAGCCTTGGTACCGGCACGAATAGCAGTACCACCGAAGAGCTTACCGATACCCATCGTCACAAAGTTGATTGGATCGAGTATAACAGACTTTGTATAGTCTGCAACGCCTTCACCCATCTCACCCCAAGTAACACCTTCTCCTGTAAGACCTTCCATGCCTTCGAAGATAGCGTAGGCTTTACCAGCCTTCAGTAGACGACCATTATCTTCTTTAATGTCCATGAGGTAATCGACCTCAGAGATAGCACGTATAGAGTTACCAGATGCGTTACCACGTCTGTTGTTTAGGAATGTATCTACGATATCCTCACGAGACTGACCCTCTACAGCTTGTAGGCCGTAGCGGTCCTCTACGAACTCGTAGACAGGGTTGAATAGCTCAGGACGAGCAGAGATGTCATTCTCAGAGTAAGAACCCATCTCCACACCCTTAGGTAACCCAACCAACTGATTGGGGTCTCTAGGGGCCTCCTGTGCGACCGTCTGTCTCATAGGTGCTGCCCACTCAGGTACATTAGAGTCTACGGTAGTAGGAGTAGAAACTGGTTCTACATCCTGTACCGCGCTTGTAGCCCATGAAGGTATTTCAGCAGTTTCTAGTTGTATGGTAGGTTCCGTTATGCGTCTGATACGTTCTTGATCGTCTTCTAGGAACTCAACAGGTTTAGCCCAATCAGGTATACCAGCCATATCAGTTACCTACGCCTGAGGTACCGATAGCCTTCTCTACGAGCTTAGCCAGAATAGCATCAGGTAAGTCAACACCGTAATCACTTACGAGGGAAACTAGGTCATCTCTGAAGTATTTAAGTTCTTCTTTATTGGTGGGCCATTCAATACCCATTTCTTCTAGTTCAATAACAACCATATCAAGAGCTTGTGTCTCTCTTAACTCAGCTGCCCTAGAAGCACCTTCTGGAGCTACCGCAAAGCCATCTACAGCTGACTCTAGACCGGGGATACCTTCTTCGATATTTATAAAGCCATCGGCTGTCGTAGACCTATCTTCCTCCACTGGTGCAACGTAGTCTACACCGCCTTCTGCGTCCAATAGGCCATTAAACATAGCGTCGATAGATGTGTCAGTAGGTAGGGCAGGTCTGTCTGTCTTACCAGTACCAAGGAACGCTGGGTCTTTTGGTGTACTACTGTTCGCAGCCTCTGCAGCAGCAAGAGGTGCGATGTTATACGAAACCCCACCTACCGTAGCTGTACCAGAGAAACCATCGGCACGGGCAGCAGTAGCCTCTTCCCACGAAGCAAAGGAAGTAGCATCCCCGCCAGTAACGGGAGTTCCAGCACTACCCCCACCAGCAACGGGAGTGATAGCAGCACTACTGGCATCTTCACCTTGGTAGTAACTACCTATGAGCGGATGCTCCATGTAGCTTCCAGTCATAGCGATGTTACGGCCAAAGCCCATCCCAGCTAGAACATCAAGACCTTCTTGGCGGTCTACCTTAGTCTCTAGCATAGCGAGTGCTCGTTGAGCATCCACTGCTTTCTCTGGTGGAAGGTTCCTTAAAGCACGGTAACCATCCATCTCAACAGCCTTCTCCCACATATCTAGTTGTTGGGTCTGATCTGTAAGACTAGAAGGAGCACCTGTCTGTACGAACAACTCTTTAGTTGCTCTGAAGTTCTTCATAGCTGTCAAGCCTTTGATGAAGGTGTCTTTGTCACTTAGGTTAGCGTCACCGCTTATCATGCTCTCCATAAACTCTTTAGCTGCTGCCTCACCTTTACCGGGTGCAGAACCGAGATAGCTAAAGTACTTAGGCATGTCACTTAACTCAACAGTATTACCTTTCTTGGCCTGTGCTTCCATGAAACCTATGATGGTAGCTTGAGCACCGGGACTGTTAGCTGCAGCTTTGAAGAAGTCAGAACTCTGTTCGTCCTCATCCATCTCAGCCAGCTGTGCCATAAACGCAGCCGAACCAGCCTGCATAGCCTCAGAGGTGATAGTCGTATGGTCGGATGGGGTCTTAGTCGTACCACCACCTAGCAACGCTGCTACACCAGCTGGCATCAGCGCCAACATCTGCTCAGCACGTGAAATCTCTAGCTGGTCATCAGCACGATCAGCAGCTCTTTCTGTAATACCAAACTGCTTATTCCACTGGTCTACCTGTACATCAAACTGACCTAGACGATCAGTACGGGCCTGCGCAGCAGCGCTATCACCAATTACGTCACGCTCCTTGTTGTAGATAGCCTCAGCAACAGCACGAGCTTCTGTTCTATCAGCCCTTAAGCTCTCTATAGTGTAACGTTTACTGTTCTCTAGGAAGACAGTAAGGGATTGGTCAAAGATACGGTCAGCATTTGACTGAGCCTGTTTAACACTATCCTTAGTGGCATCCCACTTATCAAGCTCAAGGTTCCAGCTACGTTCAGAGTATTCTTTACTTACTTCAAACTTCCTTTCTGTGAGACCGAATTGCTTATTCCACTGAGATACTGACGTATCCCACTCAAGGACACGACGATCCATGTTAGCTTTAGCAGCTTCGTCACCTATTGTGTCACGTTCCTTTTGGTAGATAGCATTAGCAACAGCACGGGCTTCAGCACTGTCAGCACGTAGGCTTTGAGCTGTGTATTGCTTGGTAGTCGCTTCAAAGGCAACTATCGTTTGATCGAAGATACGATCAGCATTTGCTTGGGCTTGCTTGACGCTACCCTTAGTTGCATCCCACTTGTCAAGTTCAAGGTTCCAACTACGGTCAGCATACTTTGTCTCTACTTCAAACTTCTTCTCTTGTAGACCGAACTGCTTATCGAATTGGGCTAAACGATCATTACGGTTAAGCTCAGCTACTTCATCACCAACAATATCACGCTCTTTGGCGTAGATGGTATTGGCGATAGCTCTAGCTTCGGCTCTGTCAGCGCGTAGGCTCTCTTGAGTATAACGTTCGTTACCTTGGTCGAAGACAGCGATAGACTGAGTGAAGATACGATCAGCATTCTCTTGGGCCTGCTCAACACTGTCTTTGGTAGCATCCCATTTCGTAAGCTCAAGGTTCCAAGAACGATCAGCATACTTCTTATCTACATCAAACTTCTCTTCTTGTAGACCGAACTGCTTATCCCACTGAGATACTGATACATTAAATTCAGTTATACGGCGCTCCATGTTAGCCTTAGCTACCTTGTCACCAACAGTGTCACGTTCTTTAGCATAGATGTTTTGAGCAATAGCCCTAGCCTCTGCCCTGTCAGCACGTAAGCTCTCTTTGGTGTACCTCTTCTCACCAGCGTCAAAGACAGCAATAGACTGTTTAAAGATACGGTCAGCATTCTCTTGGGCTTGCACAGTGTTGTCTTTAGTTGCATCCCACTGGTCGATAGTAAGTGCCCAACCTTTGGTCTTCCACTCCTCATCACGAGCTACTTGAGAGGCTGCTGTAGTACGAGTATATACCTTATCAGCTTCTGCGGTAGCCTGCTCTGCCTTATAACGTTCCTGCTCCACACGGGTCATGTCTTCGGCCCTCTTGTCGAGGATATCATCACGCTTAGCACCGTATTCAAACGTCTTATTCTGCCAAGCCTCAGCCTTCAGACGAGCATCTTCACGCTCTTTAGCTGCATCTTTTACATTACGTTGAGCTTCAGCATCTTTGAAACCCCTTGCCATACCACTCCAAAACGACATTATACACCACCTTCTAGGTTAGACATAGGACGTGCCATGAGACCTGCAGGTGCAGCTGGCATCTCTTCGCTCATCATAGCTTCTTCTTCAACTGGCATAGCCTCTTCCATAGAAGGCTCATCCATATCATCTTCTTCTTCGTACTCAGCAATCATCTTACGAGCTTTGTGCTCATTGATCTGGTACTTAATGTCAGCACGTTCCTCTGAGTCATCAGGGAAACCCTCTTCGTAATCAAGACCAGCTTTATCAGCTGTAGTCTTAATGAACTCATGGATAACAGGAGCTATAACCAAGGAGATGTCAACACTGTGCCGACCTTCTACCACAGCACCCCGTAGGAGGCCCTCAGTGAGCGTTACAACGTCCAAACCAAGTTCTAGGGTGTCTACTAGCGCTTCAAGCCTATCTGGCTCTGTGAGCCTGTCTAGGTGCCACTCTACTGCGTCTTCTGGTGTGGTTATCTCAGGTGGGTTTTCATATGGAGCATTCTTTGGCTCCGCAGTCAGGGACTGGCCGGGAATAATCATTGTTGTCAATCCTTCTTATTTGAACTTATTATAATAGTCGGAGAGCTTAGTCCCGAACTTATCAGCTGGGTTATACTTACCACCAGAGTTAACGTACTTAATCATTCCTGTCTTACCACCTAGGTGTGCTACTGCACGAAGACCATCCTTAGACATGCCCTCAGCCTTAGGTATATCAGAGATAGTACCATCAATGTCAGCCATGTGCCACTGGAATACCTTCTCTTGTAACTTAGGGTCGTTACGGAATGCTTCTGTAGTAAACTTAGCCTTGTTAGCTTTCTTGTAGTCAGCTAGACGAGCATCACCAAACTGGTAAGCACCAGTCATCGTACGGCCATCTTCTAGTTTGATCTGTACTGAGCTATCACCACTACTCTCGGAACGCTTCAAGCGATCACGGAAGGAGTTTGCAGTACCATCTTCACGGGATGAAGGACGATCTGCTCTAGTAGGAGCAGGGGCCTGTGGGTTCCAACCTTCTGGACGAGCCTTAGGGGCACCCATAGACTCCATAAGAGCTAGGCCGATACCCGATGTCATCGAATCATCTACTACTGGTTCTGGACGTGATTGAGGACGCATCAGGCCCTCTTTCTGTATATCTACTTGTTGTTCAGCTGTAGGGCCATCATACTGTTTACCTACACGGTCTAGAACAGCCTTACGAGCCGCCTCTAGGTTCTTGCGATATGCGAATTTACCTTGTTCCATTTACTGGCTCCTACCCGAAAAGTAACCGAGAGAAAAGGTAGCCTTGACCCTCTTTATCTGCTGCACTTGAAGCTGCGCTCTGTGCTTGAGTCTGTTGCCATTTGGCTAGACCCTCTTGCTTGTCTGCAATGAAGAGACTAGTAGCACGATCATTAGAACTCTCAGACTGACGGAAGGCGTAGTCCATGATATCACGTTCACGTTGCCATACAGTGTCAACCATCTGCTGTGTCATACCATTAGCGGCTAGAGCAGCTGCACGGTTAGCTTCATTCTGAGCACCAGTGTTAACTGTAGCTGTGTTCTGACGCCACTGAGCGTTAGCTTGTGCAATCACCAGAGCATTCTGGGAGTTGAACTGATCACGTTGTACTGTCATACCAGCGTTGAACTGTTGTACTTGCTGAGCCATGTTAGCGAAGAACTGATTAGTCTGGTTCTCACTAGAAGCGTTGAACTGAGCAGCAGCATTAGTAGCAGCTTGATCACTGAAGATAGCTTGGATATTACTCTGAGCTTTGAACATCGAAGTCTGTTGTTCGTTGCTCATGTTCTGCATGTCCATGCCTAGGAAAGCCTGAGCGTTCTGTACAGCAGCTTGCTGACGATTGCTTAGGTTAGCCAAGTCCATCTGAGACATAGCAGCTGAGTCAGCCATCACCTTAGCATTAACTGCATTAAGGTTAGTGAGGTCTACAGTCTGAGCCATACGAGCATTCTCAAGAGCTACCTGCTGTTCAGCAGTGAAGTTCATGTTAGCTATGTCAGCTACACGAGTAGCATTAGCTACACGACCTTGGAACTCTTGTGTGAACTGCATACCGAGGAACTGAGCACGTTGCTGAGCACCGAACATAGCAGTCTGTTGACGGTTAGACAGGTTCTGTCCTTCGAACTTAGCAAAGGTCTGTGAGTCCTGCATAGCGATAGGAAGAGCTGACTCCATAGCGGCTTGTACAAGAGCTTGACCAGCCATACTAGAAGCACCTAAACCACGAGCAGCCATTTGAGCTGTCGCGTTACGGAGGGCACCAGCGGCCCACGCAGGAGGTTCAGTACTATCGAACTGAGCCATAAGACCAGCCATCTGACCCTGCACTGTTGCCTGTGCGGTAGGAGTAGCCTGAGCAGCTTGAAACTCAACAGCTGCATTAACAGCAGCCATATCAACAGCTGATCCTGAGATCATCTCACCGGGTTGTATAACACGAGGAGCTACTGGAGCTACGCTTTGTGATTGAGCTATCTGAGCAGCGTTAAGCTGAGTACCAGCCATCTGGGTAGGATCAGCAGTTTGACCAGCAGCTAAGGCAGCAGCAGATACTTCACCTGTTACAGCTTGGGTTGCATCAGCTACAGCACCAACATCACCAGCTACAGAGGTGGGGTCGAGAGAAGCTGCAGCGAAGGCATTAGGGTCTGTGACCTGAGGAGCGGGAGTAGTTATCTGTCCAACACTTGGATCAATACTAGTACCAGCAGCATTAGGATCGATTGCTGCAACAGGTCCAGTAGTAGCCAGTGAAGCAGGGTCTGTTACAGAAGCTGTCTGCATATCAGCAGCACCTTGAGCCGTAGCCTGTGCTTGTGCTTGTGCAGCAGCTACACGGGCAGCTTCAGCATCAGCTTGTGCTTGGGCTTCAGCAGCAGCAACCTCAGCGGCGGCAGCATCAGTAGCAGCCTGAGCATCTGCGGCAGCTTGTGCCTCTGCAGCGGCCTGTGCGTCAGCAGCAGCTTGTGCTTCTTGAGCAGCTATCTCAGCAGGAGTAGGAGCTGGAGTAGGAGCTGCAGTATCGCCTAGTAGCGAGGCCACAGGTGAATCAGAACCTCCACCACCAAAAGCCATTACCCCGTACTGTCTGGGGTGCAAGTGTCGTTGTATTGAAAACGGGTTATACATTCTTAGAACATCCTCTTGTGTAACTTGTTCCTATCGTAGAACCTGCGGAAGTGGACACTCGTTGTGGTTCCATACAGTTCTTTATATTCTTCCCTTATAGTCCTCATCATCTGACGAGCATGACCGTAGGGGGCTATGAATTCCATTCCCCAGAGCTGATAGTCTACACCGGGGTCTTCCAGCTTGTAGTCTACATCTGTAGGAGAGTATCTATCATTAAGGAAGAGATTAGCTTTATTAGGTGAGAGCCAACACCATGTTAGTAGTCCTACAGGATTATTACCTACGTAGTATATTCTAATCTTGTTATTGTTGATAGGGAGTAGGAGATAGGAGACTACTTCACTTGGAGTATACTTAGAGTGTGTATCTCCTTTAGTTAATAGTTCTATACTATCCCCTACAGCCTTATACTTGTCTATGATCATTAAGTATACCTATATATTACCGGGGGGAAACATTAAGTTTATTATACACCTATTTGACTGATCTGTCAAGTACTTTCTTTACTAAGGTTTATTAGGCCATACGTTCGTCTTAGGAAAGCCAGCTTGCTGTGGGACATCCAAGAGGGCAGTCCTGTAGGTAGCCCACTCAGCCTGCTTGTCAGATGATAGAGCAGCCCAGCGAAGGGGGTTTCCTACAAAGACATCAACCTCAAGCAATAGTTGGTCACGTTGACTGCGTACCTGTGCTGCTGCTGCTGTTGCCAGTTCTTCAGCAGTAGGGGCAACATAAGCTGCGAAGTCTGTGCCAATAAGAGCCATGACTTCATTATTGTTGATGGTTGTGTCGGTGTCACTTGGGTCTAGTGTGTAGGGTATCCAGCCGTGCTGTGGGTGGTTAATCTCTACATCCATACGGAGGTTGTCAGATTGTAGTGATGCCGCATTACGGACTTCTGTAATTGTAATGCTCATTATGATATCCTCACAAATACAGTCATTGGGTTAAATGTGTCATCATGGTTATTCTCTCCCATAGCCCTCCAAGTCCCTGACAGTGCAGTTGCTCTTGAATTAAGGTCACCATTATAAATCTGAGTAGTGTTGTATGTACCTACTGAACTAG
>TARA_R110002167_G_scaffold78210_1_pt1 | contig 12073 bp, 6 predicted proteins | sample TARA_R110002167 | Tara Oceans TARA_R110002167 (sample SAMEA4398238) | marine metagenome | biome: Polar Biome; feature: [MES] marine water layer (ENVO:01000295) within the mesopelagic zone...; material: water (ENVO:00002006), including particulate matter (ENVO:01000060) such as...... | reverse complement strand
CCGGGGGGAAATTTTCCCGTCGGGAAGTTTCCCGGGTTTCCCGAAATTCTCCCGTCGGGAAATTTTCTCCACAAAGTTGCGTTACAACATTACTCACAACTTACATACGTATAATTGATTGCAGCCGGTAAATCAAACTTTTATAAAGTTTGTGTCACGATACTTTCGTGGGAAACTTTTACAGGAAAACTTTTCCGGGAAAAAAGTGTCGCGACATTTTCTCCGGAAAGTTCGTGGGAAATTTTCCGGGGAAAAGTTTTCTCCCGTTTTGGGAAAACACGGGTGATTCCCTGTGAGAGCACCTTTTTGTGACCGTTCTATATATTGTGGTTACAACACACGTTTAGAGAGCGTGTTTATAGAAAAACATAGTATATTACTAGATAAAACCCATATGAAAACTTTACCCACGGGAAGTTTCCCGGATTTCCCGAAATTCTCCCGGGGAAATTTTCCCGACGGGAAGTTTCCCGGATTTCCCGAAATTCTTCTTGTGAAAGTTTTCACGGTGATTACTTTACATCCATAAAGTTTTTAAATATGTCACGCTGTACGTAAACGACAGACAACATTCCTAATACACCCCCGTGTATTAATTAACAACGTAGGTTTATGTTGCTTGTAATGTTCACATATAATAACCTGCTAATAACAGCCTATCCGGACCCTGTCGGAACGTATTTGATGATATCACATTTATTGTATGATTTGTGTTTGCGTAGCATATGGTATACAATAAACAGTACCGCAGGAAAGGTGTATACCTGATAAGTGGGGGATACTTTCCACGATACGAATGTGCATCGGTTAAACCTTCTCACATCATGCATTATTAAAACAAGATATAAGGATGTTACATTTATATAATTAATATATGTTTTATTTACATCCGATAGGATGTGTCACTGTTGTACCACATGTTTTTAGGAAAGGTGTATACATATTATATAAACGATTTACGTAACCATACACATTACGTGTGCGGTATACGTACGCGTATACACCTTTGCAAAGAAATGTTTTGCACTATGCAATGCATGGGAGCATAAATCATGTGGACCGTTCCTAGTTACGTATATAAGACATATACCACCAACATTACACTTCTAGTAATATGTGTTACTACATATAACTAATGTTGCTTACCTGTATACCATGGACAGTTATATCGAGTTATATATACTAGCACAAATTTGGTGTGCGTAACCCAACATACTCTACATACACTTACGCGTGGTGTTTGTCGTTTGTTATATACGTGGTATACTTGCTTACTCCAGGAAAGGTGTGTATACTATATGTCCACTTCCCCGGATGTAACATGTAAATAACGATAAAATGTACACCGACGGTCAAACACGCATATCTAAATTATATTTCATATTTTGTTGCAAGTTTACGTTATATGGATATGATGTACTTACAGGAAAGGTGTATACGGTACAGTATATTACGAAAAAGAATTGACACGGCATGTGTAGAGCACTTACGATTAACATTACTATACACATACGTACACGAAACACTATTATTAATTGCGTAGCATTATACTACGCTGGGGCTGTACTTTTTAAAAACCGTGGTATACGTAACGTAGCCTGTTACGCAATATACGCGTACACACCTTTCCCATGTTGGTAGTCGTACAATAGTAAAACAAAAAATCAACACAATAGCAACGCAGGTTAACATACTGGTAATACATTACCCGTTACGTGTAAAAATGATAATCCGGTACTTCCCTGAAACGGTGTAGGAGACGTGTTAACCCCGTATATCAACGTATACCAATATGTTGGGGTTTGTTGTTTTTTGTTATACACAACATACACGGTATGACCCTGGAAAGGTGTCATGCACACTAACGTGGTGAAGATACTAACTACACATACACCTTTCCGGAGGGTGAACTAGGTTATGGGTGTTACACTTCCACAACATAAGTAAACTGGTGTTAATATGTAACATACAGTGATGGGGTGAATACTATCAGACACATGACATGTACTTACGTAGTTTCTTTACGTATGCATGTAATTATGTCCTACGGACACACACCTTTCCGGGAAGTACCCTACCCTATGTTAATGGTTAAGCAACAAAACACATATTGGTAAAAAAAATATATGACAACCTGTAATTATTTCGTACGGGATGAAATATTATATTTTTTAGTCTTGTGTTTTGTGTAATGCATTACATGACACAGGTAATTACCCTAGGAAAGGTGTACGGGTAGGATCTTAATGCATTAAGCATTACACGTGTAAAATAAGTACGTTGTCCTTAAACAACCCACAACTTGTCGTAGAATATTATTCTGTGCAGAGGTGGTAAACAAACAACAATAATGCTGTTGTTAATAATACCTGTAAGGCTATACACCACGCTGTACGTAGCGATGTACGTAGTACTAAATACATCTCCCCGTGTGCGACATGCGTATACCAGGTGTGTACTCTATCCCCACAAAAATTATATATGTTAGACTTCGTTATTATAGTTTGCGTAAGCCTATGACGTACACCTTTCCTATAGAAGTGTATATGCTAGTGTTTACAACACAACATAAACAATACCAAAAAATAAAATGTCAATTTAACGTACATATGTATTTACTGGCAGCTGCAAATGATGTCCTTGCGTACTTTACCCCCGCGGCGTGTATACTGCGTGCAGGGATGTATGTGCATATACCTACAAAGCACAACATTACAACGTGAATCCGTTTGTGGGTAAGTGCTGTTCACACCTTTCCGTAAAAAACATGTGTACTAGTTATACACAAAAACAAAAACAGGAACATACAAAAAAGAATAGTAAAACTGTAACGATACATTGCGCACATATTACTGTGTTTTACATGCTGTGTATAACGTAGTTTATATAACTTAACGTGCGCCTTGCCCCACGCGGGGTGTTTCCCCGGGAACATACAACGCATGTCACGTGGGCATATACCCGGTGCATACTATTATGTTAGACGTGTCCCAGTTTAAAGATATACGTTGTGTACCCCTGTAATGGTGTATGATGTAAAGCATTTATTTCGTTATATTCGTGTTTACATGATATGTAACGCAACGCACCGCGGGAAGCAACTTCCTTGGAAAGGTGTTTTTGTTTTTATACATATTATACATGAATACACTTGACGTGTCGTAGAACTATCAAGATTAACTACACTTTGTATACCGTTGTATGCTGGAACGTGTAATAACTATCGATTCACCTTTCCTAGGTTTTAGTAAACGTTAAAATATATCAAACACAAAAACAACAGTAAAGTAAACGAACGGCGTATATGATATAGGTATAAATTTAACTGGAGAATCATATATGTATTCCTGTATGAGGTTAAGTTATACTCTACTTTCCGGAGGGTTACACTATGCAAGGCCTTGTTATTTTGGGATTATATATATGTATTTATGGTAGTAACATTGATGCCGGGAAAGGTGTGTTAAGGGGATGTAATGCATACACGTAGTGAGTAACATACACCTTTCCTGGAAGAATACACATACTTATTTCACAATCACAATTCAAAACACACAAAAATAAAGGACTATAGCCTCCCCGGGTACGGTTTGTAATCGTAGGCTATACGTTGCTAGCAGCTGTATATACGGGAACTACGTATTTAGTGTACACGTAAACATACCTTTCCTGTGTAGTGCATTACATAGCTTAATACAATACAATCAAAACGGCAACATGTAGTTCGTAATATACAGCATACCCTGCCCACGTAATAGATACACATTGTACATGCGTAATACGTCAAAAAAAAAGTATACAGCGAACCCTGTAACCCTGCTAGTCAATATCACACGGTTTGATGTTGATAAACACATCGAACATGTACGTATACGTGGAAAGGTGGGTTCCATCGACAACATGATACGCGTACGTAGGTTTTGTTACACTTTATCACATGCACGTGGACCATGCGGGTGGTCAGTGTCGTTACAGTATACACCACATGTAGGTCACACCTTTCCTAAGATTAGATTATATTAATATGCATACATCAAAAACATACAAAAAAAATTTAGGCGCTGTGCATGTAACACAGTTATGTACTACATGCCTTTCTGTGGATTACATGTAACATATGTTGCGTACGTCATGCATGTACATTTCAGTAACATAAGGTTGCTACTCAGGGATTTTGTTTTTTTGTGTAAAGCATTTTAAACTACGTTAAGTAAGATCTACGTTACCCGTAAGGGCATCTGTGCGTAGTTGTCACACTATAATTCTCATAATATAAATATGCTTTTTTTGTCCGGTAGGACATATACGTATTTACTTAAAACCACGGAAAGGTGTATACATGTCTTACCTGCAATATCGATGTACGTTAGAAACGGTACTACTACGTATACGCTAGTACAAGTATACCTTCATTGCATTGTGTGTTACTATACACAGTAAGCACTTACCCTGGAAAGTTGTCCTTCATGGACGCATATAATTAACATGCAGGACGTGTTAACCGTATTATATAACCCCAGAAAAAAGCAAGGACGTGACTACACCTTAGTATATGTGTGTTGAAACATGTAATAATTAACACATAAAAAAAAGCATTACAGTGTGGTACTCACATGTGCTACACGTGTACGTAGATATAACACCTTTCCTGGTAAATGTCTACCAGGTGTAATTACAACTCAACAAAAACAAAAACAAAATGAACCGTGTATATGTCGTGGGGTTAGGCTAAGTATAATAGGTTACTTGCTGGCGTAGTCTGTACATATCGTACACATTGAAATGTAATACACCTTTCCGTAAAATTATTTGGCCACGCATATACAAAACCACACCAAACGATATTAAATAATAAAAGCTAGTACTGCTTGTGGGTATAACTATACTCCGGGATGTGATAAACAAACTGTGTATAAAAGTTATGCACGTGCTTTCTGTGTAAAACAAGTAACACTCCCCCCCTGGATGCTTGTGTGTAGACATGCATACTTGCATTATATCTAGTATTGTAAAATACACCTTTCCGGAAAACATGTTACCCCCCATAGGAAATAGGTAACAAACAATACAAAACGCTGTACGATAAATACTATACATATACTACACATGTATATACTTGATATAAAGGACTATGTTAAAATATATAACGGTGAACGTGTATACCATATGTAACTAAACCACCAGCGTATACTGAGGTATATGCTTTTGGTGTGTTACACGATAACCCGGGGTACATGCTACGTCTCGGAAAGGTTTACGGTACGATACACATTCCGTATACAACATGTACATCACCTGACAGCCCCAGTACATACAGGAACGTTTTCATTTTACGTGTTTACGGTGGAATAGCAAAATCCATAGCCTGGAAAGGTGTGTATAACTTTACACGTGTGGTAGTTATGCTATACCAAATACCTACGGTGCCGTAATACGTGTATTCACTATGCATATTATACTACTTTTTGTTTTTGTAAATTCTATAGTATATAAACATAACGGAAAGGTGTACGGCTATTCAGCAGGCATGTCCACATACCCCGTTTTTTTATACGCGGTTATACATAAAGCTTTAACCGAGGTATGTACAATACATTACACTCAGGGCGGCGTGTATCACATACACACTACGGGTATACACCTTTCCATAGTGGCTATGCGCCATGTTATTAGTTGCACACCAACAAATAAAATAAGGTGGTACAGTAGTATACTACGTATCGGTGCTTACGTATGTGTAAGGTCATGTGCAGGCTGGTGTATACTTAATGTATTTCTTTTGTATGCGTCAGCATCGTAACAGTACGGTGCACCTACATTGGAAAGGTGTATCGTATACAGGTTTTGTGATGTATATTAAAACTACGGAAAGGTGATTTTTTTTGTAAAGGTTAACCCTTTAATTACGGAAACCACGAACTACGCGTAGTGCACATAGGTCTAGACCAAGACTGATACGTATGTGAAGCTACGTAGATCTTTTTACATATAGGTCATGTGTACTCTAATAATGTAGTATGTAACATATACTATGCTTTCGAAGTTGCCATGCGTTATTGTTGTGTGTTTACATACAACATGATCATCTACACGGAAAGGTGTGTCATACATACTAATGTAGGTACAACATTCACGTTACGTCGAGTATAAGTTGTTACCTATATACTGTATGGGGTTATACCGGTGTTAACAATTTTTAAGTGTAACAGTATATTCTCGACACGTGTTTGATTACGTAGTTTTACTTTATATGGGTTTATACGTAACGGCATGTTATAGTGTACCTTCCTGGAAAGGTGTGCTCAACTAGGGATTACACCGAAACCAGCGTTGTATAGTTCTCGGTAAATAACATGTATTGCATTCCACCGTGTTTTAAAAGTATATACCGTACGTGATTGTATTATCTATGTGTCTTTGCTAGTGTGTAAGTAGTCCTGCGTACATAGTATATACAATGGGTATCTTATGAATGTTTTTGTAACGTATAATATACATAACTTAACAGGAAAGGTGTACGGTATATCATACATTAACAACACCCATTAAATTAACAGATGTATGCTAGTACGTTGTAGGTAACTGTTTACCTCACATGTGGCCAAGGACCTACACCGGAAAGGTGTATATACAATTTTAGCAACTTATTGTTATTCTGGTATGGTTTAATACCAATTATGTACCCTGCAGGAAAGGTGACCGCATGGTATACCCCCCACCGCACATATACCATTAATTCTACCTGTATTGTTGTTGTGGTTGAATATTATACTTCCGGAAAAGTGTATACATCCCGGGATATTTCCACCTGCGCAAACAGCCCAGGCGATGGACGTTAGTACGCCCCCGAAATTTTAGTTTGTATAAGAATTAAATACATGTATGTGATTACAATACAGGAAAGGTGTAACCGCGTACATAACGCGTTATGCGTAGAACGTATTACATAAGGTCTGCGTACAGTATACTTCCCAGAAAATAAAAGTCAAAAGCAAAACCGCAAGCACACATACACGTACTGCATTTGTAAACAACGCGCTACCCGGGTTGCACAGGATGGGCACACCTTTCCAGGGTTATGAACATGACATTACGCAACTACAAAAAAATTAAAGTATAGTGTTGCATTAAACCACGACCTCGTGGAGACGCGTAACGCTACACAGCTCCAGGGAGAACGTCCTCTACGTTACGTGACATACGCAGGGTGTATCTAGGGTTTAGTTTTTATGTTTGTGTGTATAGCAGGTGCACTCAAACGAATTTACTGGAAAGGTGTACATATACCGTTACACAAAACATATCATGCCCACGATACGTTGGTGGTTAACGGCTGAATTGATCACATATACGGGAACACCTTTCCGTAGAGTTACAGGCTATCCTTAATTACCACCTATCGGTTAACATTAAGTTAATGCATACAGCAACTCCTATCCAGTACGCACTGTTTGCCCGAGTGTGCAATACACCGTATGGAATGAGTGTGGTCGCGCGATGTAAACACTACCTGCCAGGCAGACCGCCGGCGTGTATCATGTATGGTATCCGACATTACATACTCGGTAAGCACCTAGACAGTTACATTAATATGTTACACATGTACCGTATGAGTCGGGAGTGATTACTACCAACGTAATATACTTTTTCTTTTTTTTTGTTTGTTGCAAGTAAGACCATACTTATCATTTCCGGAAAGGTGTGTATCCCATAACGTGCAACAAGATGCTTTAATTTTTTTTGTATAATATACTTGCCGTAACCTCGTTGTAATTTACACTTGCACCGTTATGTGTAGTTGACTTCACTAAGTACTACTATGGTTTGTAGATGCTTCCCATATATACTGGCATTACTCGTGTATACTTATATGAGTTAAAGTACTTGCGTTTTTGGGTGCATGTTGCCGTACACCTTTCCAGGATAAGTGCGTACACAATATCACGTAAAACAAACATAAACAACTTAAACGTATAACAAGGCCGGTTACCGTTTTCGTAAGGTTACGTGAACGTAGTAACAACATACTATTTGTGTACGTGTATTGTAGGTTACAATACCGCCGGCGGGAGCACCTTTCCTCGTTTATAGTAACACGTGTCTGTACACACACAACATACACGGAAATTGTAAATAGGTGTTACACTTTTCCGGTGAGATATAAATGCGCGTGTCTGTTATAATACGGTCGTTGTTCGGTTTATATGTAACGTGTACACCGCAAGGAAGATGTTGTAGTTCTGGTAACACCTTTCCTGTAGTGTACACAGCTTGGGGATTGCCAAAAACATAAAAAACGTTGGAACATTACTATACTAACCCGGATAGCGTACAACACTATATGCGTTACAGGTGATGTTCACAATGTGTTGTATTTATGCACATATGTAGGTAGCCTAAGCATAATAAATTCGCAATAGTATGATAACAACTATTAAGGGATATCGTATGGTGTACTTCGTTTTACCACGATGCGCGGTATATAATACGTAGTCATAATCTGTGTATGGCTGTATGTATACGACACCATCCATAGTATCTGTTACATGTTCCGGGGTTTAGCTTTTAGTTTGGGATGAGTAATATAACGCAAGGCAACACGTACTTAGGAAAGGTGTAACCTCGGAGGTGGTAATCCTCCCCTGTATGGTTGTTATTATTTTGTTTTGTTGTATACATTACCGAGTATGATAACTTTTCAGGAAAGGTGAAGTTCCGTTACACATAAAACATATACCCTACTGTTGTACGCATACATGATATACGTTACGGATAAAGGACATTACCTGTAATACAAACTAGGGTAACCTATTACGTAAAATATGTAATACGTTGATACGTAGTATAGCACGTTAGTTGTACGTGGGGGTAATATTATGAACCCTACTGACTGTTTATTACCAAATTGTTGTGTTGTGTTGTTTACATAATCCCCACCGAACATTTACGGAAAGGTGTTACGTGCGTAATGCGCCATGTATTTTAACAGGGCTGTGTTGTACAGGGTACACACCTTTCCAGTTGAAATACGTATCGTTAAGTAAACATAAAAATCACACAAAAAGACGAACAACGATAGACAGAGTGTTACTATGTTAAAGCATGCCGTACGCGAATAAGTGTACACTGTGTGTAGTTTACCACAATCGAAATACACGTATAACGTATAACGCATATTAGTAGTGACTATTAATGACAAACGTATACGCGCACCTTTCCATGTGTACGAGTATAATGTTTGTCACAGTTTAACAACAAAACAAAACCTAACACAGAGATGTTAGTCTATACCTTATGAGTCGTGTACAACAAGGTTAATACCAAACACGAAAAGTATTATGAGTTGGTTTTACATGAATTTTCCTCCATTTTACAGATATATGTGTACGTTGTGCTTGTGTACGTTTTCGGAAAGGTGTGTATGTTTAGGGACGCAATGCATTGATGGCATACAACGGGTACACCTTTCCAGAATAAGGGTGCAGTTAATACTATACATATATCCTTCAAAAAAACAAGACACACCTCAGTATATACGTATAATCTGCGCGTAGGGTACAACTCATACTTTGTGTAGGATGTTTAATATACTTGCCCGTCCCGTATAGTTTTGTTTGCTATGTGTTGTGTGTTGTACACGCATACACTGCACACGTTATGAAGGAAAGGTGTACATACTGTTACATCCAGTACAGACTACGTAGACGTATTATTTAAAATAAAATGGGTATAACCCTACGCGTCGTGTCGTTGGTCTATGTAGCTAGTAACATACATATATTACATAGTTGGGGTGGAGCTTGTTGCACAGAATATGATAACACTACGTGAAAAGCCCACACGCGCAATATGTTCTATGCAAGGTCACACAGCACGGGTGATCACTTACGCAACGTGGGCAGTGCCGTAATACGCTGTTGCTTATACGACATGTATTGCGGGAAAAATCTGCAACGTATTATACGTATCTTACGGGATGTATATACCGGTATGTAAGGTGTACAACATACAAGTGCACACCCGATGCAATACAGGTATATCGCCACGTACGTGATATATATTACCTATAAAAAAAATCTTTTGTTTTTGTATTTTGTGTAATGGATGTTATACCCCCATTATATAATTATCATAGGAAAGGTGCACACGGGAACGCACCGAAAGGATTACGTCACGCTACACTTGTATGATGTACAGTTAACAAAACATTGCAGGATAACAGTAAACTACTTAAGGTTGTATATATGTTTTTTTGTGTTGGTGTAAACCCTAAATGGGATTATAGTCTTACCGGAAAGGTGTATACAGGGGTTGTAATTATTATAAAAACAACAAAAATGGCAAGCAAGTAACAACAGGTTATACACGTACACATACATGTATTATATTATTATTATGTTACGCAGTTTACCGTAATATGGCCACGTACTTTACAAACAACATATACCATGCATACATATAAGGATTATGTATAGTGCGTAGTTTACGTATCCTGGGAGTATAAGTAAAACTACTGCACGCGTGGTTGCACCTTTCCTAGTAAAACTGTGCACTATAGATACACAACAAACAAAAACAAATGGGAACAAACAAGTCACACGTGTAATGTTACGTAACTTACGCTGAGGTGATTGTTGTGAGCACGCCTACCCGTAATGCATATCATTCCCCTGGTAACGTAGCGGGTTGTGGTGTGGATGCTCTGCAAATATTACGCTGTATTATTTAAACACATAGAGACAGTTATTACCAAGCATGTGTAACATGCCCCGTATAAGTCGTGCGTTATTACTTTGGGATTGTTTACTGTATTAACATAACACGTACACTAATGGAAAGGTGTATACGCCCTATGTCTTTTAATACACATAACAATATGTGTTGCGGCACGTAAACTAGCGCGGGCACACCCCGGACACGTTGTAAAGCGTATGTGTTACGCCATACGTGGGGTTTGTACGAAACAGAGTTTTGTTATGTACGTTTACAGGAATACACCTTTCCTATAAATAAAATGTACATAGTAAATTAACAAAAACCAACAAAACAAAACGTATCATGTCAGTAGTATACTTAGCATACTTTGCACATATAGAAGGCTACATGTAAGTTTGAGGTCTTCCAAAAAGTAAATTACCTGATACGTGTGTAGCACCGTTACACCTTTCCTGGGATGTACAGATATACATTATATACATAATACAAAATTAAACTATGTGAACTGTATATAGATTACTAAAATTGTTTACGTGTGTTTAATAACAGTTAAAGATTCCCTACATAGTGTGTAAGTTAATACAGTTATACTGAATAATTACGCATGCCTGTATTGCAGGCTACATTACTATGCTTTACGTATTGTTTACGCCGGAGCGCGGTACACCCACTTCGGTTAGGATCACACACCTTTCCAGGGATGTATGGATCTATAACATGCGCACAATATCCAACATAATAAACAAAGTAAACACTACATGTATTGGCACTTCGTGTTCGGGTGTAATACATATATCATTAAAATGTATTACCACCGTGCAGCGCTCGTAAAGATAGTAATATATGTACACCTTTCCTAGATGTACCGTAATATGCATAACTAATTACAACAACAAATTAATCATGCGTATAGGGCAAGTCACCTACGCACGTCACGATTAAAACGTTTGTTAAATATGAACACGGAAGTGTATTACACGTTATGTGTAACGTAATTCTCTGATAGTACAACGATCGAGGAAAGGTGCCCACGGGGGTAAGGATGTGACGTATACGTTCATGTAAATCCGTATAAACAATAAAAAAATAGCAGGTGTATATATCACATACAGGAAATGTAACCACACACCTTTCCTGTATACGTAACGGTGGTACATACAAAAAACACAATGCCAGCATACCGTATAGTAAAAGTGTTACTAAGCCCCGTTGTGTACGTTAGCTCATATTGCTACGCTGGGCAAGTTCATTATCCGAATTCATATTATAATGTTTACGTTACATTTGTATCAATGGAAAGGTGTTCGTATATATATGTCTGTGCATACAAAATTTACCGTGGAGAATTTCGGGAAAG
>TARA_R110002167_G_scaffold6249_9_pt1 | contig 12078 bp, 19 predicted proteins | sample TARA_R110002167 | Tara Oceans TARA_R110002167 (sample SAMEA4398238) | marine metagenome | biome: Polar Biome; feature: [MES] marine water layer (ENVO:01000295) within the mesopelagic zone...; material: water (ENVO:00002006), including particulate matter (ENVO:01000060) such as...... | reverse complement strand
CCAAACAGCTCAGCCGCATTAGCAAGATTGTTCAGCATATCCATGTTGCCATCACGAACGGAAACAAAGATACCTGCTACCATAGTTTCTTCAAACTTCACCTTCATCGCTGCGCCCGTTGTTCTGATAGACTTGATGTTAGCGTTGATAGCAGAAACCGCAAGGTTCTTGAATGTTACTAATTTTAAATTGCTCATCTTTAATGTTCCTTAAGTTATGAGCAAACCGACATGGCTTGCTCCTGATACGCACGAACCATACGCATTAGGAGCAAGCCAAGACAATAAAAAACGCCGCGCAAACCCCATTGTCTGCGCGGCGTGGTTGAATGATTATTAACTCATCGGTGGCATTCCGATGTGCGGGGCTATTACCTTCCGCACCAACAGCTAAAGCTGTATCGAGGGATGCTGGCTGGACTTGCCGCATTCGGGGCGATGCACTCACCGCTTTACCGTTCACTACTGATACGCCTCATAACCGTACCGGTGTATCTTGAACACCGCACCAATAACCCGATGCATCTGCGTTCGCCATACCATTGTCCTGTAGCTATACCATAGGGTTTATGACATTTAGGGGGGGTATGGACAGGGGTAGCGGCGCGGCTCTATATATTATGTACCTCGCACTTATATCCTGTAAAAATGAAACGTACGTACATTAAAAATATTTTAAAAACTTCTTGCCGCGTTTCATTAATACAGCTACTATACGTATATGGCAATTTTCAATCATCCCAATAACAAGGTGGCTAGGTCACCACATATACAGAGATACGATATGGCTAGACCGAAAAGAGACTTAACCCGCATGAACTTCTATGTTCAGGATAGTATTGTTAAAGGACTTAAAGTTCTCGCAGATAAGCGCGGCACTACTTCATCAGAGATTGTTCGTGCCGCGTTACGTGAGTATGTTTTAAGAGAGTTACAAAATGAAAAAAACAATGACACCGGAGCAGGAACAGGAACTGGACCTTCAATTACTGGACTTGACATCGAATCTACCGGAGGAGATGTCAAACACGTTCAGCTTGAACTCTTCGGAACCACTGACGACTGAGCGTGATTCACAGTTAGCACTTGAAATAGTTTCTGACTTACGACCGTTTGATGAAATAGCAGCGGCTTACGGATACACTGGAGTCGAGCTAAATGAGCGTATGCTAAAACCTGCGTTCAGTAATATTGTAGACAACGCCAGAGAAATCTGGTCTTCCGATATGAATGTCAAAGAGCGCATACGTACGAAAGCGGCTCTTCTTGTTGAGGGTTCACTGCTCGACATGTATGGACTTGTATCAGACCCCGGTGTGAATGGTGCTGTCCGTAACGCTTCGTTTGTCAATCTTGCCAAAGTCGCAGAAGTTGACGGCAGTGGCAGGGGGTCAGGAGGTGATGGTAATGGCTTCAAGCTGATAATAAATCTGCCGAGCCAAGACCCAATAACCGTTCAGGCTATTGAAGGTCAAGTAGAAGACGTGTAATAATACAGTTTAACGCGCATCCCCTAGCTTCCTCCCTTGCTAGGCGTTAGCCCCCACTAGTTCCTCCCTTACTAGTGGGGGCATTTTTTTGTACAGGAGAAAGGCAATGACACTAGTTCCCTTGACTATAGCGACTGTATGTTATATCTGGGCTGCTGTTGCTCTGGCAATAGACACCAAGTATGCGTTAGGATTTACTTACCTTGCGTACGCAGCCGCTAACGTGGGTTTAATGTACATAGCAGCTAAATAGGAGAAGCCATGCGCGCCATACCAAAGCACTTTGACATATTGGGTCAGCGCATTACTGTTGAGCAGCTACCTAATTTCTCTCGTGACCACGATTGCTACGGTAAATGGATGTCGGCTAAGAATCTCATACAGTTGCAGGAGGTTGATGAGAACCATTCGCAGGATGTAATAATACAGACGTTCTGGCATGAGGCAACTCATGCTATGCTGGACATCTTGGGCTATGGCTCATGGAGCGAGAATGAGGTCGTGGTGGAGCAGCTAGGTCAGTGCATCTATCAGATATTAAAAACAAAAAGGTAGGAGAAAATTTTGTCTAACATAACTAGTCCGCAGATAGCTATTTTTTTAGTGCTGCTTGTAGGTAGCATTACTTGGTCCTACCGTTGGCTGTATAGCCGCGCTGAGAAACGTGCCTTTGGGAGAATCACTAATCCAAGTGAAGATGCCACAAAAGAAATCTCAGACTTAAAAAACGCAGTAGTAAGTTTGGAGAGAAGAAATAAAATCCTGCAAGCGGATGTTACCAGCCTTACCACTCAGCTATATGCAGTACTTAGTGACAAGTAGGTAGAGCAGAATGGTTTCAGAAAATAAACTAAAGTCACTATATGGTGGGTATAACAAGCCTAAACGTACGCCTAAGCACCCCACCAAGTCGCATGTTGTAGTGGCTAAAGAAGGTGACAAGACTAAGACTATTAGGTTTGGGCAGCAGGGTGTGTCAGGTGCGGGTAAAAGCCCCACTACTCCCAAGGAAAAGGCGCGGAAGAAATCATTTAAAGCGCGGCATGGCAAGAATATAGCCAAAGGCAAGATGTCCGCAGCGTACTGGGCGGACAAAGTAAAGTGGTGACCTTGCAATACGCCACCAAATTACGCACTATACACGTACGTAATGTGTTCTATATACATAGGGTAAACGCAGCATGAATGGTGTAAGCGCAGCGGCAATCGCACAAGCCGTAAAAGATTCAAGAGCTACCCGTAAAGGAAAAGGCGGTCTATATGGTATGAGGCAAACTGCCATTGCCAATCGGGGACTTCCTGACATTAAAGCCCTTGATGGTAAATCAGCAAATATTGCTCTGAGTAATTCTTCGGGTGGTGTTGGTCGGGGCATGGGCGGGCTTGGCGGCATACTTACCAGTAAAGAACTGCGGGTGCAGGCGTTCAGAGACGCAAACGCACAGGCAATTGCCGAAGATGAAGCGAAAGAAGCAGCGCGACAAGAAACCCTTAGAGGAGCCTATGCAACTAACAATACAGATTATAAAAGAGCTAAGCGCCGAGAGGCGGCTGACCTAGAAGCCCCTGAGATTGGCAGTGACGTGTACACCCGCGACTACTTAGACGCTGCGGGCAATCCAGAAGTTGAGTATAAAGGTCCACAGTTCGGGGACTTCGGAGGTTCTGGTAAAGCAATAGTTGGTGAAGAAGAAGAAGAAGTATTAAAAGTAGATGTCAAGCCCCCTACCGATAAAAAACCATCTGGGAAGAGAGAAAAAAGGTTTGGTGAGTTCGGTGTTAGCCCTACCGAGAAAACAAATAAAAAGTTAAAAGAGAAAGCTGCCGCTAAAAATGATATGGGTGCGTCCTCTGGACCTAAATCCGGTGGGCTGTTCGGGATGCGGGGCTGGGGTAAGTAAGTGGCAACACGTAAGCGAACAGATTTTATAGTAATACACTGTTCAGCTACCCGTAACAGCGACACCAGTATCGATGCCGATACAATCCGAGAATGGCATATAGCTAAGGGGTGGGATGATATTGGGTACCATGAGGTTATAACCCGTGATGGTACTGTAGAACTAGGTCGCCCGCTGCACACCCAAGGTGCGCATGTGTTCGGTGTAAACAATAAGTCTATTGGCATATGTCTAGTAGGTGGTGTAGATGATGACGGCAACGCGGAAAACAGCTATACTGCAAAGCAGTGGAGTGCGTTACGCACTACAGTAAAGCATAAGTTACTGATATACCCAGAAGCCCAAGTACTTGGACATCGTGATTTTTCTCCAGATTTAAACAGTGATGGGGTGGTAACCCCTGATGAATGGATAAAAAGCTGCCCGTGCTTCAGTGTCTCTGACTGGGTAAGTGCGGGGTTTAGGGAAAATGGATGAGCCTAGTAGAAAAATACGTATCAGAAATGAAGGACAGACCGTTTACAATGGTCCTTCTATGCATAGTAACGATGATGTCCCTCTCAACTTCAGTGAATTACGTACCGACATCTCGACACGACCACTTGATGCGCCACGTATTCGTACAGCAGCAGCGCCTGATAAAGACAGAATACGGGCTACACATTACAGAGCAGCGTGCGTACAGGAACTCCAAGGAGGACCAGCTAAACTTACTGCGTTTCCTCCAGTCCACAAACCCCAGCTTTCCAGAGGTTCTAGCGAACGCAAAGCGCGAGGAGATAAGAGCGGAGATAGCAGCCCACCAACAAGCTATCGTGCGGCTCTACTCTCAGCAGGAAGAGGAGCTGGAGGAGATGGAGGCTATGTACGGACAACTCCTAATACAGTCGGATACGAGCATATGGAACATGCTGTGACCAGTACCAGTACCCTAGAGAGAGTAGAGACATTAGTAGCAGTGGGGTCTTCTATATTTGTTTTTACTGGCTTTGTAGGGTGGTCCTACCACTTCATACTTAATATGTTTATACTGTGATATGAGCTTTTTAGGTAAATTATTGGGGACAGGCGCAGCAGAGACTATAGGAGCTGTGGCTGATGGGTTGGATAAGGTGTTTACGAGTGACGATGAGCGCCTGACGCATGCAGAAGTTCTGGAACGCATTAAGCAAACTCCGTCTTTAGCCCAGATAGATGTCAACAAAACTGAAGCAGGACACCGCAGTGTGTTCATAGCAGGGTGGCGACCAGCCGTAGGATGGGTATGCGCCTTAGGGCTTGCCAATGCATTCCTAGTAAACCCGTGGATTATGTGGGTAACAGGTAAGTCTGGTCCTGAATTACCACTATCAATTATGATGGAATTAGTGTTAGCCTTACTTGGGCTAGGAACCTTACGAACATTTGAGAAGCTAAAAGGACTTTCAAAGTAGTCCACTAGAGGGCATGACATGTACGGAATGAGAAAATCAGCAGCAGCAGCTAAAAAACCGGGTGGCTCTTTTAGCAAAGACTCTATTTTAGGTACAGGCGCAAAGCGCAAGTCCTCCAGCCCCAAAGCCGCTCCTGCTAAGGAAGCAGGTCCGTATGACGATATGTCATTCAAGAAAGCATTCGCTGCCGCACGGAAAGCTAACCCAAATAAAAACTTTCCGTGGAAAGGTAAGATGTATACCACGGAGTTAGCGAAGCCCACTAAGAAACTAACTAAGGCTGGTAGCACTGCGGGTACTAAGAAGAACCCGCGTTACGTAGGTGACACAACTAAAGTACTCCCAAGGTCTGTTCGGAAAGGGCGTATGAGTCCAATGCTTAAGTCGCAAATTGAGAAAGATAAGAAAAAAGAAATTGCAGACAACGCCAAGAAAACTGATACCAAGAAAACTGATACCAGAAAAAGTAGGCGGTCGTCCGCGCCTTATGATAGTAAGAGGGACGGCTTACCAGCTCAAGGCAAAATGGATAAAGGGGTTAAGCAAGACGTTAAGAAAACTGAAGGCAAAAGTAAAAAATTTGTACCTCTAATTGATAGAGTGACCGGTAAGAACAGCCAATCTGAGTACACAGCAAAACGCTTGAAAGCGGCTAAGGGCAAAAAGAGTCAAGATACCCTTGACGCTATGTCATTTAGTAAAGCATTCAAAGCTGAGCAGGCAAGGTTGGGCGAGGGCAAGAAGTTTAACTGGAAAGGCAAGTCTTATACTACGAATAGCAAAAAATGAAGAAGTCTAAGAAGGAAGAGATGGATGCCGTTGCAAAAGCTAGCGAGAATGAGGGCTTGGCTGAAAACTACTTTGAAGATGGACCGTACGGTACAGGTCCTACTATTAAGGAGAAGAAAGCGCGTGAAGACCGTAAAGCTAAAGGTAAAATGAAGAAACATATCAAAGCCAAAAAGAAAAATAGATACAACGACATCTTTAAAAATTACGGCAAGTAAAATAAACCTCGGCAGCGAAAGCTACACCGGAGAACAGTTTGGACATAAATCAGGAGTTTACTCCTACTAAGGTATGTGGACAGTTTATGCTTTCCACCGCCAGAGTCCGTGCGATAGTAGGACCTGTAGGCTCTTCTAAGACAACCACATGCCTGTATGAGATTGTTCGCCGCGCCGCCATGCAGGAACCTAGCCCTAATGATGGTAAGAGGTACACTAGGTTCGCTATAGTAAGGAACACTCTGAAGTCTTTGAAGGATACAGTCCTGAAAGATTTTCAGCAGGTCTTTGGGGACATAATTACCTTTAAGGTTTCTGAGTCCACTATATACATTAAGCATGGTGACATTGATTGTGAGATTCTTTTAATACCCCTAGAGTATGAGGATGACCAGAAGCGCCTACTATCTGCGCAGCTTACGGGTATTTACTTCAATGAGTTTTCTGAGATGTCACCAGACTTCGTGTCACCAGCACTTGGTCGTTGTGGTAGGTATCCCTCACAGCAACGCGGAAAACCGTCATGGTATGGAATCATCCTAGATTCTAACCCCGGTACTGAAGATAGCCCTTGGTACGATAAGCTCAAGCTGGACCGTCCCAGCAACTGGGAATATTTTGAGCAGCCACCACCACTTAAGTATGATGCTGAGAGTGATAAGTTTGTCGAAAACCCTGATGCTGAAAACATAGAAAACCTACCCGGCGGGTATGAGTATTACTATAATCTCATGGAGAGTGCTACGCCTGATTGGATTGGACGGTACGTATTAGGTAACTGGGGGCGTAGCTTAGAAGGCGTTCCTGTATTTAAGGGTAGGTTTGATGAGGAGTTCCATGTTTCTCAAGCCCCGCTAATGCTTAGTTATGACCATCCGATAATAATAGGCATGGACTTTTCTCGCGCCCCCGCTGCCATATTTGGGCAGATAAACAAAAAAGGCATACTTCAGATAAAGCATGAGGAATATGCTCTAGGTAAGGGTGTAGAGTTATTTGTCCGTGAACAAGTAATGCCCATCCTTATGGAGGAATGGGCTGTAGGTCGCCCCGTGTTCATCGTAGGCGACCCTTCTGGTCGCATAAAGGATAGGCGTGACATTGACGACTTCGCGTTCTTACGCAGCGTAGGGTTCATAGCTAAGCCTGCACCAACCAATAATATAGACCCACGCATAGCCGCCGTAGATAGCTGGCTGTTACAGAATCGCGCTGGTGAACCCGCTATTAAATTCGATGCTACTGGCTGTCCGAACTTAATACTAGCTATGTCTGACCATTACAGATATAAGAAGAAGCGTAACGGTGAACTAGAGGATAAACCTGATAAGCGCCGCCCATGGGCAGACCTTGTAGATGGACTACAGTATCTTTGCTTAGGGACTAATGAGCGTATGATTGGGCAGGTAATGCGACAGCTAAAGCCTAAAGCACCGCCTAAGCCAGCTCCGCCCGCCGCCGCGTGGACCTAAGGAAATGAGTTTACCTTTACAGTTACTTCATCACCAACTGACAGTAATGGCATGTCTTCGTTAATAAATGTAGTAGGGTTAGAACTAGTATAACTAGTAGGATACTTAGCAGGTAACCACCTGTATACTTCTGTTCCGTTTACGTAAACCGTAGCGGTATAGAAAAACCTATCCGTACCTGCCGCGTAGAGGTCTTCTAGTTTCATAGTGGTAGTATTGTGGTCGCCCTCTACCACCATCTTAACAAAATTAGTGCCATTAAGGTTGTAGGTATAAAATGCCTCTACTTCCCACTCACCAGCAAACTCACCATCTACATCAAAATAAGACCCTACACCAACAGCATTTAAGCCTATAGTGCTATCAAGGTCTACCGCTGTGAAACTAAATTCCGCAATATCATTAGTAGGCTCCAGAACCGGATAAGAGTTTAAATATAAAGTTGTTATAGCTGGACCTACCCCCATGGGGATGTAGGGTAGCCCTGAGAAACCGAATGAGTCTATTTCCCATGAGCGTTTCGCCGAATCTGCGTAATCTGTCACAGTATGCTGGCTTAGGTCGTAGTAAGCCGCTGAGTAACCTTCACTAATAAAAACAAGGTGAGTTAGCCAGTTCGCTGGTATAGCAGCCAAATCAAAATCAAGATAAATCCTGAACCTATGGAAGTAGCCAGCATCGGTATAATAACCGATAGTGGGGAACCCTACTGTACTGGGAGATGAGACTGCTGAATTAACTAATTTGTATTGACCCACCACGTTCGTAGAATCGAACACGCCACCAGCAGGACCTGAAACAGGTACGGCTCTAACTAAATTATAAGGAACGGCTAGAGCAGATGGTGTAGACACTAACACTAGGAGATTCCCCCACCGTACATAAGCCTGCCAGTGCTACCTTTATAATAAATGGTACATACACCGCCTACAGCTAATGTCCTGTCACCAGTCTGTATCCCTACCTCTGTTACCCATTTCATAGTGCCAGAACCTTCAGATATTGTAAGCGCATTAGAGCTAGTGTTCATAACTATTACCCACTTACCTTCACCACCCACGCCACTAGTAGTAAGTGAGTGAGGTGGGCTAGCGGCGGTACCAGTGTATTCAATTACTGTCTGTTCGCTATTCGCAACTACAGCACCATTACCACTCATAGTTAAGTGTGGCGGTCTGCGCGTGCCGATAGGTAAGTCTGTGAAGCCATGCGCGTCAAAGGTTAAATCACTTTCGGCTTTAATTTGCTTCTCGGCAGTTATATAGGAGGTTGTCATAGTTAATACTTCATTACTATCCACATCAAACCGAAGAGTAGCTACTTCCAAGGGGGAAGTTAGTCTAATATAAGTATTAGAATGATTAATAAAGCCCAGACCACCAGACCCACCGTCCTGCGCCAGCACTCTGTCAGTGAACTCCCAAGCACCATTAATGCTTTCGTCTCTGTCTATAGCGGGGTAATTCTCGCGCAACCATTGCCCCGGACCTGTTCCAACTACAGCATAATCATCAACAGTTAAGTTGCTTGTGCTATCGTATCTGTATGTCCCGGTCTTACCTACTTCCGTGAGGAAAGCCACGTCATTGTTGAAGACGTTGCCTTCTCCAGCAAGTTCCGTGGTAGACTGGTAGACTGGTAGTGCGCTTCTTGTTACTTTAGTTACCATCTGTATGTACCTAATATGTTGACAGGTTAATAGTTTACACTCATATTCGTATTATGGCTGAATCAATATTAAGAGTAGTATCTCCCGCTGACCTTGCAGAGCAAGAACGTCTAGCTAATGAATCGCCTACTGGTGAGGATGGAGAAAAAAAAGAGTTTAGTCAACTAGTAGCCTTCATTCGGCGCGAATTTCAAAGCGCCCGTGACGCTCGCTATAAGAGTGGTGTGTCTGGCAGACTAGTTGAAGCCCTACGTACATATAGGGCTGAGTACTCCGCTGAGAAACTTTCACAGATTACTCAGTTCGGGGGTTCTACAGCGTATTCCCGTGTGACAGCCACGAAATGCAGGGGGGCTACGGCAGTGCTGCGCGACTTGTATCTATCAGCGTCCGATGAGCCTTGGATACTAAAGCCGACTCCTGTACCAACAATACCTGAAGATATTACAGACAAACTTGCGCAAATGGTATTTGCTGAAGTTACTCAGCTACAGGAAGCAGGCGCGCAAATTACTGAGGAAATGATTGAGGAACGTGTTGACCAGTTAAATGTACAGGCTGAACAATACGCCGTAAAGGTAGCAGTGGAAGAAGCTGCTAAAGGCACGAAACACCTCAATGACATTCTTATTGAGGGTGGCTTTTATAAAGCCATGCGTGAGTTCTTGATTGACATGCCTATCTTTCCTATAGCTGTAATTAAAGGACCTGTGGTAGTTAATGTGGCTAGTACCAAATGGGTAGATGGTGTAGCGCAAACTGTTTATAAGCCCCAGATGCAGTGGAAACGTGTGTCTCCTATGGATGTGTACTTCACTCCCGATGCGGGTACTATCGAACAGTCATACGTTATAGAACACGTAAAGTTTTCACAGCAAGACTTGGTATCTATGATTGATGTTCCCGGTTTTGATGGGGATGCAATACGAGAAGTCCTTGATTCTTGGGATAAAGACTCACAATCGACTGAATGGCGTGGCTGGTTTGAGACTGAAAGAGAAAACCTAGAAGCTAGAGACTATTGGACTACCCGTGGCAAATTGGTAGATGCTGTTGAGTACCACGGTGTAATACAGGCAAAAATGCTAGCTGAATACGGAGTTATACCTGAAAAAGAAGAGTACGACTCTGCTGAAATATACATGGTAGACGCTTGGCTTATAGACGATAAGGTACTAAAGGTACAGATAAATCCAGCCTTGACTATGCGTCCTCCTTATTATATTACCAGCTTTGAAAAAATTCCCGGTAGCATTTACGGGTACGGGCTTCCTGACATACTAAGAGACATACAAGATGTGTGCAGTTCTACTATGCGCTCGTTAGTTAATAATGTGAGCATATCATCAGGTCCGCAAGTAGTAGTGAATGATGATAGGTTAGCCCCCGGAGAGACAGGTAATGAGCTATATCCTTGGAAGCGGTGGCATACACAAGACCATCCTGATGGAAATAAAGGGCAAGCCGCAGTATCATTCTTCCAGCCGCAGTCAAATGCCCAAGAACTTTTAGCTATATACGAGAAGTTTTCTCAAATGGCTGATGAAGCGTCTGCACTACCACGGTATATGACTGGTGGGCAAGCTGGTGGCGCAGGACGGACTGCCTCAGGACTGGCAATGCTTATGGACAACGCATCCAAGGTAATGCAGAACGTAGCTGCTAATGTTGATGATGATATACTATCACCGGGAATAGCTAGTCTTTATGATATGGTAATGCTTACGCAGGGAGACAGTAATGTACTTCGCGGTGATGAGACTGTACAGGTTCGCGGTGTAACAGTAGCGGTACAGCGTGAGACTGATAGAATGCGTAAACTTGAGTTCTTGCAAATGACAATGAACCCAATGGACATGGAAATAATTGGTGTCGAGGGTCGCGCTGAAGTACTTCGTGAGGTTTCTGATGACCTAGGTATGAATGGCTCTAAGATTGTACCTTCAAGCGCCGATATGCAGCAAAAAAGTAAGCTTAAGCAGGCGGAGCAGCAGGCGGCGCAGCAGCAGCAGCAGGTAGAAGCCGCTTCTAACGCAGGCGCTAAAGAAGGCAGTGTTAAGGGGGCGATTCAGGCTCCCCGTTCACCCGCAATGGAAGCAAGACAACCACAAGAAAACGTAACCAGAGGTATAGTTCAATGAGTACATTAGGTATTACTAATGATAAAGATTACGCAAAAAGCGGCACGCCTAAAACTGTAGGTGAAGATAAGTTTGTCCCAGCAGGTGTTCGTACTCCTGTAGGTACTGAGTATCAGCAAGTTGGCAACAATAGCGATTACCCTAAAAACAGCAAGTTAATGCAGGCTGACCACTATGGGCATAAGAACTCTGAAACTACTAAGAATGGCTTTAAAGCCAGCCCAGTAGGTACTGAGTATCAGCAAGTTACTAACAATAGTAGCTATGATAAGAAAGGTAACCGTTCATCTTTCCCATCTGAAGGTGTCGCTCCATCTATAGTTAACCATCCCAAGGTGCTGTAATGAACAACTTTAATAAGTCTAAGCAGGCTTCAAGCATGGCTAAGTCAAACTTACAGATTAAGTGCGCCTACCCAAAATTTGGTGAGGCTGCGGATATAGGTTCAGTACCACCATCTGAGCGGACAATAGATAACAATGAGTATTCTAAGGTCGCTAGCCTGCGTAGGAAAGATAGAGATACCGGGTGGGAACAACGTACTGAGACATATATTAATGGTACGTACTTGCGTTCACGATGAAACTCGGTAAAGATAGGGCTAATAGACTATCTAGTATCCCTGATTTATATAGGGATAATGTTTTAGAGCTATTAGATTGGTATGAAAACCAAAAGTTAAAAGGCATGAGTGAGTGTCCAGAAGACCAGTTAGTATCACGACAAAAGGCGGTGCAGGCTGTAAAGGAAATAAAGAAACTCCTTGAAGCAGCACCTAAAGAACTATCAACTTATAGATAAAAAGAGGAATACCTAATGAGTGCATCAGCTCAAATTACGACTCCTCCAAAGCAAGTCATGGCAGCAGTGGCAGCGGCGGAAGAACTACAGTCTCAGATTTACGCAGAAGAGCCTACGCCAGAGCAAAAAGAATCTTCTAGGAATAGCGATATTGACGCACTATTA
>TARA_R110002167_G_scaffold65864_13_pt1 | contig 12084 bp, 13 predicted proteins | sample TARA_R110002167 | Tara Oceans TARA_R110002167 (sample SAMEA4398238) | marine metagenome | biome: Polar Biome; feature: [MES] marine water layer (ENVO:01000295) within the mesopelagic zone...; material: water (ENVO:00002006), including particulate matter (ENVO:01000060) such... | reverse complement strand
GGTCTTAATTTCTAAGGGTGAAGAGGGAGATAAACTCCGAGAACTTGCCGACTTGAAAGATGAGGAGGAAGATATTAACGAAGAATTAAACGCCCAAAAGTGGATTTCTACTTTACCACTTATGGGTGATTTTGATGCCGCCATGAGTGTATCTAAAAGATTTAATATTAATGTTACCGAAGCCAAATCCCAATTAGATATATTCCCTAAAGAATATAAAATAGAGAATAAATTAATCCCTGATATTGTAAAAGATTTAAGAAAACATAGAAGAACTCTGAAAGGTCAAGAAAAAATTAATTTTACTAAGAGTATTGAAACTCTTATTGTTCATTATGCTGACCATCTTTCTAATTGTATCAAATCTATTTATTGGCTTTCACCTTATGAGTCCCCTCTTAGACAGATGAGATATACAGAATCAGATTTGAAAAAGATTCATTCTATTAAAGATGAACAGACGAGAAGAGAATTAATTGATATTCTTTGTAAATATTGGGAAGCGGATTTATATAGGGGGCATAATTATAATTCAGATTATTCTACTTTAAGTAAAACTATGACTAATTCTAAAAGAGAATTTAGAAAGGTAGTTACGAGTATTCCTAGTCAAGTGATTAAAAATAATATTTCAAAACAATTAGATGATTTTGTGCTTAAATCTGTCTGTGAAGAACAGGGTATTTCCGCAAGATTGATTTATGATAGATTACCTGCTAAATTACATAGAAGGGCTTCTCCACAAATTATTTGTAAAGTAGCCGATAAAATGAGTATAACAAATATTGAGGGAGAATATTATAAATTACCAATGGAGATTAAAAAAGACCTTCATGCATATACTGCGGCATTTATAGATTCAGATGGTTACATTACAATGGATAGAAATCTTAATCCGAGAGTAGGTATTATTGCTACAGGTAATAGAGGTAAAGCGTTTGTAACAGAACTTCATAAAGAATTAGGAGTAGGTAAATTACATCTTGACCAAAAATCTCCTCAAGCAACAAGAGCAGTTCAAAGATTAAATTTTTATTCACAAGGGGATATAATTAAATTATTATCTAAATGTAGACCTTATTTCCGTATGAAAGGAGATAATGCAGATATTCTTACAGAATTAATTCGCATTAAGAAAAATCATAAAAAGGAATCTTGGGCTAAAGAAAGGATGCAAGAATTATTTAAGTTAATGAAGTGGGCAAATCATGCTGACCACGTTAATTATGACTTTTCAAAAGACGATATAGATGTAGAAAATATCGCAAAATATAAGGAGAATAATAAAATGAGTGTTATGGATGAATTAGAAAGAGGAGTTGTTGTATAGTGCCAGAAGAGAAAAGAAGATTTTCGATTGCTAATTTCTTTAGGAAGACTACACCAGTTCCAGCAGATAGAGAAATCTATCAGATGGGAATTCAGGAAAGGCATCATCCTTTAATGATGACTGGTCCTATTGTGTATCATATTGCTGATAGTTCAGTAATTCTTAGAACTTGTATTACCCAATTAAAGAATGAAATTTTTAGGCGGGGATATGAATGGAGTCCTAAATTTGCTGTAAAATGCGAGGATTGTGGGAAAGAACATGAGCAGACTACACTCGAATGTGCTGAATGTAATTCTACTAATCTTAGAAAACCAGATAAAAATCAAAAGAAATATGCTGATAGTTTCATGCATTGTGAGTATGTAAATGACGCAGAACAAATGTTCATTGATGTTTTAAAAGAATTAGAAGATGATTTGAATATAATGGATGATGCTTATCTTGTATTAGTGAAAGAATATTTCATTGATGGTAATGGGAATATAAGGGCGCATAGAATTAAACAGATGTTTAGAGCAGACCCAGTAAGTATGGCTATTGTTTGTGATGATGAAGGAAATAAAGGTGGAAATGCATTTACTTGTATCCATCATAGATATGTTACTGTAACTGAACCTCATGAAAAATGTGATGAATGTAATGGGGATATGTATCCTGTTCATTATATTAATAGAGCGCATGGCGATGAACAAAATTTCATTAAAGGGGAAGTGTTACATTTTAGTAAATATTCCCCAAGCAGATTATATGGGACAAGCCCAGTAATTACAATGTGGAATCATTTAACAACATTACTTGCTATGGAGAATTATATTAATCAAGCATATACTAAGGCTAGAATGCCTAAAGGATTACTTGCTGTTCAAACAAGGAACATTGAATCAATGAGAACTTTTTGGAGAGGAGTAAAAGAAAAGATGGAGCAAGATGCCCACTTTATTCCCGTAATGGGGATTGAAGCAGAGAACGGTAAGGGTTCTGTTGAATGGATTAAGTTTATGGATTCATTAAAGGAAATGGATTATATTTCTGTTAAAGACGATTTGAGAGATAGAGTTGCCGCTTTCTATGGAGTAAGTAAAATATTTATGGCGGATAATTCTGCTAGTGGTGGTTTAAATAATGAAGGGATGCAAATTCTTGTAACTAATAGGGCTGTTGAAATGGCTCAAAATGTTTGGAATAAATATGTATTTCCATTCCTTGTAAAGCAATTTGGAATAACTGATTGGAATATTGTTCTTCCACCATCAGAAGAAGAAGATGAAATTGCTACAATGAGAAAGAGGGAAATTGAAGTTAATATTGCTGGTCAAATTAAGAATCTTGGATTTGAAGTTGATATGGATGAGAATGGTAAATTCACTTATAGAAAACCACCACCAGAACCTAAAGCAGAAGGTGGGGCAGAAGGAGAAGAAGCAATTGAAGCAGACCCTTATGCTGGAACCGATATTGATGCAGGACAATTAGGACAAATGATGGAGGCTGGAACTAAACCAAGTATGGCTCAAGCAGGACAACCTGCTAAAGTGAAAGCCGCAACTCCTAAACCAAAGATGAGTGTAGGACCACCTAATCGGAACAAGGGTTTACCAAAAGAAGCCGCCAATAATAATGTTGATAGAAGGACTGAAAGGAGAGTTGGATGATATGAGTTGGAAAGATACGATTAAAAAAGAAGATTTTAAATTTGTCGAAGGTGAATTTGAAGATAACACGGAAATTACTGATGCTGTTGTAGACTTTAAGAAAGAAGCAAGGGGAGAAATATCTAAATTGAATATTGATGCTTCTGCTCTTTCAAGGGTGAAGGGTTTGTTTTACAAGTTTTTAGATGAGGCAAGGGATTAAAATGACTTGGCAAAACGAACTTAAAAAGGCTAGACAAACGAAAGATGCGTTTTGGATAGACACTCGTTTACTTAAAGAAGTGAAGGAATGGTGGATTGAAAATGCTCTTAGTCGCAGTTTATATGCTAAGGCTAAGGATAGTCATCCTGAAGACAAAGATAGACTTAATGATATGAAACAGGCTTATGATGGCATCTTAAGCGATGACCTTGAAGAGTTCATACGAAAGACCTTTGAAGAAACTATTGAAACGCTTGTGGATAAGATGGGAACTGATTTTAACAAGCATGATGAATTGCTTAGATTGGATTTAGAATGGTAAGGTGATTAATATGACATGGAAAGATATACTTAAAGAAGATAATGTAGATAAAGGATTTGCATGGTTTATGCCTAAAGATAAACCTAAAGAATCTAAAAAGAATTTATTGAGTCAGTATATGTCTCAAATACATTCTGATTTAGAAAAAGGTAATGTTATTGTGCGAGTTAAATCTTCGGAACCATCAAGTTATAACAATGGAACTTTAACTATTGGTGAGGATATGTTACAGGGTAATGACCCTGAACAATTATTAGAACAAATAAAACAAGTTCCTGAATTAGAAAGATTTGAAGTTAAAGATAGTAGTATTAGTGGAGTTCCTTCTTTAACAATTACAGATAAAACAGCAAAAGAGTGGAATTATTAATAGGTGATTAATATGAATTGGGAAGATACAATAAAGAAAAAAGAAGATGAAAGTGATTTAGCCCTTGCTCTTAAAAAGGAGCCTAAAATGACTAAAAAGATGTTAGAAGACTTTTATAATGCGTTGGCGTTATCAAGAGAAATACATTATAGTCTAGGTAATGCTTCGTCTTCAAAGTTGTTAAAAGTGTTTGAGGATATAGAAGGTCTTTTTGCAGAGACTTATCCTGACATAGACTTACAAGAATACAGGTGAATAATATGACAACAAGAGAAGAAGCAACAAAAATGAGAAAAGAATTAATTCGTGCTGAAAGGATTCTAGCACAGAAAGAAAAAGCGAAACCAGAAAGGGCAGATTTTACTCCTATGATGATGAAGGAAAAGGATAGGCCAGAACCTAAAACGGCAGATGTTCCTAATGTAATTCATTTACCTAAAAGGAAAAAATCAAAGAAGGAAAACGTACCATTTTTTTGAGGGGATAATATGTCAACACTTCTTAAGACAGCATTGTTAAAAACTAACAATCCCTTTATTATGTTCAAACATTATTATGAGGATATTCACAAGGCGGATTTTAGAGATTTAACTGAGAATATGTTAGAGGCTGATGAACCTAAAGAATTATCACCTAAATTAAAAGCGTCACTTAGGCAATTAATGGAAAGTAATCCAGACTTATTCCAAAATAAAGCATGGACAACAGGACGGGAAGAAGACCCTTATGCTTATTCTTTAAGAGAACAAAATGTAATTAATTTTAGAAACTCATTAAAAGGTAGTAAGATGTATAAGGATGACCCGACTGTTCTAAATCCAATTATTGAAGGTTTAACTAAATTGATTGAGGATATATCTGTTCATCAAAGTAAACAGCCTAAAAAGACTATTCCTAAAGGAGCAGCGCATCGCCCAATGAAAGGTAAAGCGCCTACATCTGATAAACCTAATAAGGAATATATGGCTGATTTAAAGAAGACTATAAATCAATTAAATTTAATTAAAAAGAAATTAGAAACCGCTTTATTAGATTTTGATGGTGATTTAATTTATGATGAATCAGTTGAAAGAGTTATTTTTAATATAATTAAAAACAAACATGATATTGCTCAACTTAGAAGATTAGCAGGGAAAGAATTTATTGCAGACTCAGCAGAAGAGGGAGAAATAGGCAAATTAAGAATTAGCATTTTTAAACTTTTAAATCTGGAAACTACCTTTGTAACACACAATGGGGAAATTACTGAAAGATTAGTAGATGCAATACTTTACGCTTATCAGCAGAAAACTGGAGTTGTTTTAGCGGATGTTGCTGACCATAAAAAATATGAAAATAAAAAACATGCGATATGGCGAGTGCTTAATGAAGAAGGGGCAGAAGGTATTCGTAGGTTACTTGGAAGCCAGAGAATAAAAGATAAAGTTAAAGCAAGAAGGAAAAGAAAACAGACAGAAGTTCAAGAAGTTCAACAAGAAGAAGTATTAGACGCACATGCTGATTCACTTCTTGACCGTTTACTTCAAGCAAAAGATGGTGAGAAAGTAGATTGGTATGAAAATCAAGAAGATAAAAAAGAGGGTGATGAATCTTGACTTGGAAAAATATACTTAAAAACCAAAGACCTGATTACCCTGATTTAGATGGTGATGGCGATACAGAAGAACCAATGGTGGATGCCCTTGAAACTGTTGAGCAAGTTGAATCAGTTAAAAAAGAAGAAAGCACAATTCTTAATGCTTTAGATTCTAAAGAGAAAAAGAAACTCAAGAAAACAATGCAAGCGGCTGAACCCACAGAATATTTTGGTCAAGATTATACTAAGTTAGGAGAACTAATTGGAATGATGGAAGGTCTTGATTTGGTGAAGGATGATTCTAAATTAACTAAGAAGATGAAATCTATTAACGAACAGAATGTTGATATGGTTGCTACCTCTAGCAAACTCCGTAAGCAGTACGAACAGTTGTATAAACAATTGAAACAATTAGTATATCCAAAGAGCGCAAAAAGGTTAAGTGATGAATGAAACGAGGGATTAAAATGACAGAAGAAAATAATAATGAAATGATGGACCTACTAAAAGAATTAGTAGGAAGAATAAAGAAAATAGAAAAGACGGTTTATGATGATGATAATATTCTAATGAAATCGGGTATGGTTACTGTTGGTTCTCCTGTTCCAGCGATGGGTAAATCATCTGATGTTCCAGATTCAGATACCATTGCTAAGATGAGTTGGGATGATATAAACGATTTAGTTGGTAGATTAGGTGGTGAGTGAAATGACTTGGAAAGATATATTAAAAGGACATCCCGATGAAGATACTCCTGATACTTTAGCATGGCAAGCGAAACAAAATAGGCTAAGGGCGGAAATGGAACAAGGTGGGTCTGTTCCTGATTGGGGTAACAAAGCAATTGTTATGGAAGAAGATAAGGGTCACGCCCAAGTAGTTGTTGGTCAGGTCACTAATCCTCAAGGTAAAAAAATTCCTGTCTATCACCCTAATATTGTTTTATCAAGTGAATGGGGCAGTAGAGAACAAGGAACTCCTTCTGAAGAAGACTTAAAAGAAGTAAATAGAAGACTAGCCGAAGGAAATTAGCAGTTAAAAAAGGAGTAATTATTATGACAAATGAAAGAACAGATTACGCAGAGAAATTAATGAAATTCGTTATTGGCGAAGAAGTGAAATTGAAAAGAACTAAGGGTGAGAAAGCCACTATCAAAGAACTCGGAGTAGGACATCTTGCTGATGAAGCAAAAGGTCAAAGCGTAAAAGAAGGTAAAAGAGAATACGCAAGTGGAAATAAGTAAGGTGGTTTTGTGTGCCTATTTCTGTTACCAAAGATAATCCATTAACGGTTAGGGTAATTCAATTTTTTGAAAAGATGAGAATGTCTTATCTTTCTGCTTTATCTGACCCTAAAACTTACGGTAAAAAATGGATAACTGAAGTTAAAACTCTTAGAGAACAATGGGATGATATTGATGATTTCAGTAAAGAAATTAAACAAGCAATAAGTGAAAAGGAATTATTCGATGATGAAGCAGAAAATGTTGAAAGTGATAATGCCAAAAATATTTACTCTCAAATAAAAGAATTAAGATATTCTTCTGATATTGTTAAAGACCCTTTCGCAAATCAATTTGGTGAAGATGTTATTGATAAATTATTAACGGATGAAAGTATATTTGCTAAATTTATTCATTGGGCTATTAGAAGTCACGATAAATCCCTTATTGATGGGGCGTGGGAAAAACATGAATTAGAACCTGATACTATTACAGAGGGATTCAAGGGATTAAATTTAGCAAAAAATGATGTTATTGATTTTATTGTAGAACATTATGGGGATGGTAAAGATACCAAACGTATTAAAGGAAAATATAAAGCGGCAAGAAAATTACTTGAGGAAATTTATGTTGCCCATCATAGTGTATCTCAATGGGATAAAGTAGTTAGTTTAGAGAAAGCAGAAAAGGCTGATACTCATTTTTTAATACCAAATAAACCTATGTATCGTATTTTTGATATAAGCGATTTAGAAGAACTTAAAGGGTTTACTGGAAAATGGGTAGTCCAAGAAAAATATGACGGGATGAGAATTCAGATTCATAAAATAGATAGTCAAATAAAAATTTATTCTTTTAATGGGAAGGATATTACAGAAAAATGTCCTGAACAAGTCAAGGTAATGAAGGCTAAACATTTCGGTGATTGTATCCTTGATGCAGAATTAATGTTATTCGATAAAGATGAGCCATTACATAGAGCAGAAGTAGTTTCTTTAATATTCAAAGGGAAAGAATCTGAAACAGAATTAAGAGCGCATGTGTTTGATATTATAAAACATGAAGATAGACAATTACATGAAGAAGAATTATCAGAAAGATTAACAATTTTATTCAATAATTATTCTACTCATTCGGATGAAAAGTTAGCCTTCCCATCTAAGAAAGATACTCGCTATGCCGATTCAATAAAAGAAGTGGAAGAATACGCAAAAGAAATTATGGAGATTCCTACAGCCGAAGGTGTAGTAATAAAAGATATAACTTCTACTTATTTTATAGGGACAAAGAAAAACCCTAAGTGGATTAAATGGAAGAAGTTTGTTGATTTGGATTTAATAGTTTTAGATAAGAAGACTACTAAATCTAATATGTTTACATATACATTAGGTGCTGGCCCATTAACTGATAAAGATAATTTTAAAAATACTAAAATTGTTGATGATAGAAAGTATCTAAATGTAGGTAAGGCTCTTAATACTAAAACAGATGTAGAGATTGGTAGTATTATTAGAGTTAAAATTGATGAAGTTAAGAAAGATAAAGATGGTGGTTACAAATTATTCTCTGCTAAAGTTATTGAAATTCCTGAAGTAGAACTCCCAGAAAAATTAATCACTTTAGATTTGTTATCTCAAGATACTAAAAAATCCTTGAATTATGATGTTAAGGCGTTGGAAAAGGGATACACATTAACAGATACTATTCATGGGGAAACTACGGCTATTATTAAATCAGATTTAGATGGGTTTACTTTCTATGGTTTTGAAGAAAATAATTTAATGTCTAAAAACGCCCTTTTAGATATTGACATTTGGAAAACTGAAATAGAAGAAATGCTTAAAACAGACAAGGCTAAATTTAGAGTATCCATTAAAAATTTCTTATTAGATAATAATAGAAGTTCTTTTGATGAAATAGAAGAATTTGTGGAAAGGGAACACATAAAGGAATTCAATAATTTATTTGAGTCTAAGTCTAAGAAATTAAAAGATTGGCTAAAACAACTTGAAGATATTACTTATGATAGAGAAGAAGAAGTGTTTTTGGCTGAATATGATATGCTAGAGAAAGATATTGAGAAAGCCTATAAAACTCCTAAAGAATATAGACATGGGAAATTTAAACTATATTACAAAGATAATGAGAACCTTTCTATTCTCTTTAATTTAGATAAAGAAACGATTGGTTGGGAAATTGATATAGATAATGAAGAGGATATATTTTCTTTATTTGGTAAATCTGGCAAATTTCCTGCACAAATAGAAAGACATTTTAGAGAAGGTAAATTGATTGATTCGGGTAATGTAGAACTTGGGGTGCAAAGAAATGGTTATCATGAATACATATTAGAGGGAAATAAATTCGATACTAAATTTCATGTAAGAGTAATACCAGTTAAAGATAAAGAAATGTGGTTAGCGTGGACTGGACTTGAAACTAAACCTGTAGATTCAGACACAGATGCTGGCATCTGGGATATTACTAATGATAAGTTTTCTAAATTAAAAATTAGGAACAATTAATATAGTTCCGCCATAAAACAAGTTTTATGAGTTCTACTGCTGTAATGCGGACTGTTAATCCTATTAGACATGACCCATTTACAATTTTAAAATCTAACGATTTAGTAATTGGTGGATATGCTTCTATCGAAATGGTTGATAAGCAGAATGATTTAATTACATTAGAAGCATTAAAAGAATCAGTTGGTAAATATATGAAAATTACTAAATTTAGAAACGTAATGACTAATCATTCTAATGTTCAAGTTGGGGAAGTTATTCCTCAATATCGAGATAAAAACGGTAGATTATGGAAAACTGATGTAGACGATGTTGGTTTTTTTGTGGTAATTAAGATGCGAGAAGATATTGAAAAGGCAAAAGAAGTTGGTAGAGAAATTAGAGATGGTTCTTTGCGCTCTTTTAGTATTGGGGGTCAAGCCTTAGAAAAGAAAAAGAAAAACCATAAAGAATATGGAGAATATAATGAAATCTCCAAGTTAGAACTCCACGAAGTCACTATTTGTGAAAAGGGAATTAACCCTGAAGCAAAGTTTGACATCTTAAAAATGGAGAAAGGTGAGAAAATGGACGCAGTAACAAAAGCATTAGAAGAATTAAATAAAACATTAGACGGTGTAAATAATATATCTAAAAGAGCATTTTTAGAAACTTTAAATGATTATAAGGAAGGAAAGGCTAGTTTAGACGATGTAAAAGAAACAGCAGAAAAAGATATAAGCACCACTAAAGGGAAATTAGATATTGATGATTCTTGGTTAAAAAGACTAGTAGAAGAAGAAATTTTTACTAGACCAGAATTAAATAGTATGATTAATGAACATAATGAAGGTAGTTTTGGTTCTGATTTTATGGATAATAAATCAGTAGATATTAATAAAACTACAGAAAACAATATAAAGAACATAGAGAAAAACACTGAATTAACCAGCAACGGGGGAACTAAAATGACCGATGTAGAAAAAGAAGAATATATGGACACAGAAGAAGAGGATACTATTGAGGCTCAAAACCCTAATATTCCTGAAGAAGAAGAAATGAAATCAAAACCTGATTTGGCTACAGGACAAGTTGAAGCAGGGAATGCAGGTGAAATGGTAGATGACTCTCATCCACAATTAGACGCTAAATACATGGCTAAGTTTGAAGACCAATCTACTCTAGATTTATCTGCTGAGAACTTGGAGAAGGCTTATGCTGAATTCAAAGCAGAACAACTCGAAAAGATGGCTTATGAAAAGGTAAAGGGTAACTTCCAATCTCGATTTGATTCTGAAATAGTATCAAAGACAGAAGAAATTGAAAAGGCTAATTACGATGCTAAAGCAGAAGTTGCTGAATTAAGGAAGCAATTTACTGACCTATTAGAAAATCTAAAAACAGAAGAAGAAACTGTAATCCGAAAGCAAGAAGAAGTTGTTGCTGAACTCAATATTCCAAATAGTGATGAAATCGCTAAGATGGACTGGAGCGATATTAATGCTCTAATGGAAAGGCTTGAGGGCCAAATTTGAACAAGGAGATGATGACATGACAAAATATATAAACACAATGAAAGATTTAGAAGCCTCTACTTATGGTGGCTCAAGCGCAGGTAACAGTCTATTGAAGTCGGCAGGTATTGTCGGTTCAATTAACAGTGGATTTACTGGTTCTAGTGATACAGCATTAACACTTAACGGAACAGCAGGTTCTAACCTATCAGCACTTTACAATATGGTTTACGGGCAAAAAGTTTGGTCAATGCTTAACCAAGAAATAAACCCATTATCCATTCTACCTAAGAGGCCATACACATCAAGTGGATGGAGAGTAATGACCAGCAGACCACAAGGCGGTAGTGCGGCGGCGTTCTCAGTTGGAGCAGTAACTGGAACTGGCGTTCAAGGTGCGGCTTCACCAGATGGTGACTTACTTGGTGGCGTTGGAGAAAACGAGGCTTTAGATAGTACACAACTAGAAGCCCTTGCTCCTGAATACACAACTCTTTACATGAACCCAAAGATTGTCGCTCATATGTTCGATTACTCGGAACTTGCGGCAGAAATGGCTAAGATTGATGATGGTGTTGGAGACATTCGTAAATTGATTCGTGAAGATATGGGTAAATTCCATGCAGAATCTCAATCAGTTATGATTGTAATGCCTCTTGAGAATTACGATACACTTGGAGCAGATACATCTAGCGGACGAATTCGTGAGAACTATACTTCCCTAATGAAGATTGTAAGTAATTATGATGAGGTATCGGATAGCGGTGCAGAATTGGATAGACTTTCAACTGTATCAAGTGCATTGGCTGATATTGATGCAGATGTAACCACTCTTTATGGTAACATTAGCCGAGCAACAACTGCTTCTTTCATGGATTCAGTAGTTAACTATGGTTCATCTTATGCAACAGCAGGAAGAGTATTAACTCTAAGCATAATTAACAGTGTGATTCAGAGTCTAAGGTTGAACGGTGGAACTCCAAAGGTTATCCTAACTGGATATGATACCATTCAAGCAATGTCTGACTTGCTACAAAGCCAAGAAAGATTCATGGACGCTAAAGAGGTAATACCAACTCACGGTGGAGTAAAAGGTGTAAAAGGTGCAGAAGTAGGATTCAGAGTAGCAACATACTACGACATCCCACTAATCCCTTGTAAGGATATGCCTAAGACTGGTGCGGCAACTACTGGAATTTCAGATATGCTATTACTAGATACTGACCATTTGTGGTTCGCTACTATGAAGCCTACACAATACTTCGAAGATGGTATTTCTCATGGAAACCCATTCGGTGTTGGTGTGCTTGGAAACAGAGGACTTTACAGAACAATGGGTGAGACAGGCTGTACTTTCTTTAAGGGACAGGGTAAAATCACTAACTTGA
>TARA_R110002167_G_scaffold58291_3_pt1 | contig 12084 bp, 16 predicted proteins | sample TARA_R110002167 | Tara Oceans TARA_R110002167 (sample SAMEA4398238) | marine metagenome | biome: Polar Biome; feature: [MES] marine water layer (ENVO:01000295) within the mesopelagic zone...; material: water (ENVO:00002006), including particulate matter (ENVO:01000060) such as...... | reverse complement strand
CATTTCTTACCTCCGAACGTATCTTTTAATAGTGCTTGGCTTTCTTTATCGGTATGGCTTCCGCTACTGATTGCTCCCCATTCCTTCAAGACCTCGATAGGTACTACCTCTGGCATCGGATCATACTTAGCGTATATCAACCGTTGCTTGTTACCTAATGTCTGGTGGATGTAAGCAGCATCATTCAATGTAGCTGAGAAGATCCCTCGATCGAAGTCTCCGGCAAAGTCGGTTCTTACATATACCTTGTCTGCCTTCTGTCCGTTACGATGTATACGACCTAAGCTCTGTTCTGCCAGTTTAGCATCTCTGGGCCATTGTACATATCGTTCGTGTCTGAAGTGCTGTAGGTTCTTACCTGTTCCATGGGCACTTATACTTGCAACCATCATCTTGTCTTTGTGGTCGAGCTTGATGGCCTCGGCATTGTATACCTTTCCCGCAGGACAATACACAACAGGGAGACCAGCTTCTCTAAGGGCCTCAGTAAGCCAACGACCTACCTCAGCAGAGTAGTACCAGAATATACATCCTTCGCCTTCCGGTAATGTCTTTGCAAACTTAACTGCTTGGTTGATCTTGAATGGACATACTCGCACGGCCTTCTTTAAGCGTTCCAGACGGCCTTCAAAGTCACATTCCTTCATGTACATCCACGTCTCGTAAAGTAGGTCTCCTACGATCTTAGGACCGTGCACGGACATATTGTGTCCTACCAACATTGGTGTATCCAATCCTTTCTCTGAATTGTTACCGAGGAAGTCTCTAAGCTGACGTGAGAAGTCCTGATGTGCCTCATGGTATTTCTGTGATCGTTCCAGTAGCTCTTCAGCAGCATTGCCTTTGATACTACGGTACTTCTCGATCCATTCCATTGAAGGCCAGTACAACTCATTATAGAATCCTGCACCCTCGATCTCGTACAACCACTTCCATATGTGCATGGCATGTTCGAGCTCCTCTCCAGAAGGTGTGACCCACTCATCGTTTACCTGCTGAATGAGCTCTTGCATTAGGTCCCATCCCGGCTCAGTATGTGGAGCAGGGTGTGTGTCGTTAATGATGTGGAGCTCTACATCGAGGTGATCTTCACCAGAGCTTGTGACCCCCGGACCTGATACAAGTCTGTTTCTGAATGCCTTACGGAACCCAGCCAGAGATACGTCAAAGGTCTCTTCGGGAAAGTTATTACGTGCCCATTGGATTATTGGAAACAATGGCTTAGTCATCACACCGATTGTCTTGTCGTTGTCGTCGATTCCGGATGACGCTCCAGACCCTATTGCATCTGCCCACATCTGAGCCATGGTCTTGATGTTCGGCATGAAGTTGTATTCCTTAAGCGAGTGTCGAGCCAGTGAGTGATACTCCATTGGCGAGCTTCGAGTCATGGTTCCAGACAGAGCCACAACCTCTGGTCTCTTGTCGTCAAGGAAGTCGTTGAATCGTTTAGATCTGGCAGAGCTTCGTGCTCCAGACAAGTTATGTGCCTCGTCGATTATTACTGTCTCTGGTGATATGGCATCCAGAATCTCAGCCCCCTGTGGTGAAGACAGTAATGAAAATGTAAAGATGTAAAGACCGCGGCATCCGCTCTTGGCCTTGGACATCCGCTTAGTGGCACTGAGGCCTGGGATGAAGTGTACTGGTACGTTGATCAAACACTTAGATCGGTAGAATGGAAAGTCCACATCTCTGAGCTGATCTACAAGACTTGGAGGTATGACGAGCATGATCCTGTTCTTGCCGTTTCTGAATGCTTCGTTTGCTATAAGGATCGAGGTTAAGGTCTTACCACCACCAACTGTGATCGGCATGAATCCACCCCCGTACTTGGCATATGAAACGACCGCTTCTGCCTGTGTAGGGAACATTCTGAATCCGTCCTTCTTATCCATCTCTTCTGGATGTACGAAGTACTCATTGACCGACTGGAGGGTCTCTGCATCGATTCCTTGATCTATTGGCATTTCAAGTATGCGATTCATCTCTGAGTCAGCACTGGCAATTGCTCGGTCCTTCTGAAGCTGTGCAAGTCTGTGTACGTTAGGCTTCTTGATTTCTTCTACTACTTCTGCGTCTATTGGATCTGCTGATTTGATAGCTGCTTGAGCGGCTCTCATCCTCTCTATTGCGTTCATAAGAGCCTCCCTTGACCCGTTAATTCAACTCGTTAATAAATATGTCTTTCAGTGCTTGGTGGAAGTAATCTGCGGCTTTACCCATGTCCTTTTCAAGACTCTCTTCCAGTGTCATTCCATCGTATTGTTTCTCGCCACCTCTGTCGAAGTACTTACAGGCAGTGAGGATGAAGTGTATCTGGTTTCCGGTCAAGTGACCTTCCAGCTTATCTCCTACCATTTTCTGCTTTCTAACGGTCTGAATACGACCATCTCCTGTGCCGTAGTGGGAAGGTGTCTCGATCCCTGTCTCTGGCTTATCCCCCATGTTGTCCGTTGAATGGTCCCAAGTAGTTCTACACTCTACTGTACAAAACCCTGTGCTGTTAGCGTTGATGATCCTGGATTCCGCAGTAGTAGGTCTACTACCTAATATCTCATAGTCAGTGAACTTAGTGATGCATTGTTTACACATTTTCATATCGTCTCCGAATGTCAAGCACTTTTTCATATCGTCTCCTAGAGCCCTCCCCGAAGGGAGAGCAAGGTTGGTTTACTTAGCGAGTGCTTCGATTACTTGGAAGTAAGGAGCAAGTGCGTTGATAAGGATATTCATGTCAGATGACTTAGGAATATCACGGACCTGTACTGTAGATGCACCGACTTGAGCTGCGATCTGTGGAGCGTACATCTTGATCAGATCTTTACGCATGAACGAGTCAAGCTCTTCCCAGAACGTGAACGGCTTACGTGCCTTGAACTGTTGGATCTCGTCAGTCTTCATTAGAAGGTCTTTTACCGCATTCATTAGTTGCTCACCAGTGATGACAAAGGCAGGAGATCCAAGCTTTCCACGTCCTCCTGCTGATCCTTCAGTGATCGCACAGTTGATCAAGATCTTACCCTTGAATCGGTCGCTGTTAATCTCAAGCTCTTGAAGCTTCTCGGTTCCGTCTTCTGTCGGGGTAGTCGGAGTAGTAGGTGCAGGAGTCTGAGCTTTAATCTCAGCATCAGCCTTATCTTGAGCATCAGCGATCTTCTTAGCCTCTGCCTCAGCATCCTCTGCTTCTTGGGCCGCTATTGCGTCTGCCAGTTCTTTAGCGTCGGCATCTGCCTTAGCTTGAGCTTCGGCCTTAGCTTTAGCTTCCTCAGCCTCTACCTTAGCTTGAGCTTTAGCCTCTGCCTCAACAGTAGACTCGGACACTTCTTTATGTGATACTACAGCTGCTAGGTTATGTTCCAGAACCATTTCACCAGAAGAAAGCTCGATGATCATAGTGTTTCCTTCATCTACAACAACTTCGTAGTCATCGACGTTGATCCCTGCACTCTTAGAGCGAGCCCTACATACAAGACAGATCTTACCGTTCTTGATTCCCGGCACTGCTTCATTCTTACATGAACCACAACCTGCCACGAACCAAGGTGCTGCCCCTGCCGCTACTTCAGTGACTTTCTCAACCTTAGGGGCTGGTGTCTTAGCTACTGCTTTAGGTTCTGCTTTAGGTTCTACTTTAGGTTCTACTTTAGGAGTTGATCCGCTTACTGCTGCTGATGCGTTCTTCTGATTGCGAATTTTGTCCATTAGGTTCTTTGCCATGCTGCTTTCTCCGGTTTTGTTTTTATTATCGTTAGCTATTTCGTTAGCTATTTCAGTATACTTTGTTTTATTGTTCTTGTCAACTAGTCTATCCATTCTTTTCTTAAAAGATTTTGGAGTACACTGGCCTGTACATATTTCTTGATACTCACACCCTCCATACTTCTGGCAGGTTGCTGCAGGATTATCAGGCAGTGGAATAGTCTTGTAGTCTTCACATACAAGTATGTACTCTACCATCTGCTTTATGACCGGAATCATTCGATCATTTACGAATCGCTTCGCATCTGCATATCCAATCTCAACTTCCCTGCGTTCTACATGGAGTCCCTTCTCTTGCATATTTGAGAAGTAGTTATGTTTCAACCACTGTCTCGTATCCTTATCTACCTCGTCCTCTTCCCAACGGCAGTAAGCATATCCTACAAGCTGTGTGTTCTGTCTCAACTTAGCAGGACTCTTATAGTAACGCTTTGCACTCTTACTTGAAGAGCTTTTATGGTCGATGACCGAGTCTGGCTCGCAAAGGTCAATAAAGCCTCCCAGAAGCACCTTAACGCCTTCGTGCTCGCATATTACATGCTTTACTTCCTTCTCGATCTCTCGTCCGGGCATTCTGGACAGGATACCCTGCTCAATTGCTGTGTTGATCATTGACTTACAGGCAAACTTCTCGCCCTCTTTGATAGGAACACCTGACTTCTCACCTGTCCATCGGTTCGTGCTCTCTTCCCATCCATCGGGGAAGAGCTCAACTGCCTTACCTGTCTCAGTATCTCTACCGAAGTCATCTGCAAGTAAGAATCTCTCACAACATTCATGTACTACGTCTCCGAATGTAGAGAATGTCTTGGGAGGTCCCTTCAATCTCATGACTGACTTGAACCACCACTTCCGGTAACATCCATCGTCTTTAGGATCGGCAGCACTAATCTGAGATACTGAAGTTTTCAGTACCCCCTTCTTGATCATGTCTCTTGGGCTTCTCTTAGGCGTAGACTTGATCTCATTTCTCAATGCTGTCTCCCGAAGCTCTGGACTTAGACTTGCTAAGTCTGCTCTGACTGGCTTGTCTCCTATGCTCATTTAGTCCTCCAGTTTGGTTATATTTATTATAAACACATTCTCCACTACTATTTCATGTTTCTCGTAGAAGACTTCTTTGATGTATTTTTTCCACTCACAAATTTGATCCGTAGTAAGTGCATGGACGTTATGTGAATCGAAGTCGTAATGTACTTCTGACTGTGTGTCCTTGATGTATCCTTTAGAGCATATGTAGTACGTACTCATTTAGTCCTCCAGTTTGGCTTTCAAAGAATCGAAATCAGATTCTGATAACTCTGATTGAGTACGATCGTCGTAGATAGACTCCATTTGTTGCCAGTTCATCTCAGCTACCTCTGCCATAGCACTTAAGATTGCCTTCTCGTTGTCTGTTAAGTCTTCCATTTAGTTCTCCCTGTTTTTGGTTTCATATTCTTTTTTGTTTAAACGATATACCTCGGAGCATATGTAGTACGTACTCATTGTTGTCCTACCTTGTCCGTGAACGATTGAAAATCACCTTCGTCTAAGTCGAACCCTGTTCTCTCAAAGTATACCATTTTCAGTGATTCCCAGTTCTCCTCGCCTACATGGCAAAGTGCCTCTGCCACTGCCTTCTCATTGGGAGTAACACTAAGTCCGTGCTCTCCGTCCTGTATTAGTGCTGTGTGCATCTTAGTCGCCTCTCTTTAATAGTTCATATTCTTTTTGTTTAAACGATATACCTCGGAGCGTATCGGCTTCCATTCCCATACTCTCAGCGAACTGGAGTACTGCCTGACAGTCGATCTCGATCCACTTCTTATTGTTCTCAACCTTACCGAGCTCAGTCTTCATGATGTTCTTAAGAGCAAGTTCTACGCTTCTTATTCCCATACCTTTGACATCGAGGATCTCTTCGATGTACTCGCTCAATCCCATCACTGTTACGAACACGTTGAACGACTCTTTCTCTACATGCATTGTATCTGATCTGTTACTCTTAGCTTGGATCATTCTAACAATGGCCTTGATACAAGTTGCTGTAGCTGGCTGCTGTAGCATCATATCGTACATAACGTGATTACATCCACCACAGTTACCCATGACAAGTAATCGCTGACGCTTATTCGGCTCGTCTCTGTTTTCATAGAGCCAGAGGAAATGTTTAGCAACAACATGGTTACTCTTACTCCCTCCATCGTCTCCACGAATCCATCGAGCCCCTTCCTTCTCAGTGAACTCTCGTCCTCCGAGCTTCTCTATGTAATGCCCTGCTTCTGGACCTACATCGAAGTGAAGTAGTCGATCTCCTGTAGCCTTACGACTCTCAGGTGACATGTCCTTTCCTCCGGTCAACTCGTACAGCAGGTCGTGGTCGTTTGCCGTGAATACGATACGCATCGGATTGATGATCTCTGAAGTAGGTTTGAACTTCTCGTTGATCGTGATCGTATCCCCTGCAGTCAGACTCTTAAACAGATCCGATGGACTCATGTCGCTTTTGTTCTTAGGCCATGCCTCGTTAATAAACAGGAACGGTGAACGAGATAGTCCTGCGTTAAACGTACCGCAGATGTCCTTTCCAGTAGCTGATACTGGGTTCTCCATACATTCTTCCAGTCCTACTGTCAGAAGCTTCTTACCGATATTTCCTGGGCCTTTGATTGATAGAGCACAGATCGGACCATCCTCGAATGCAAGTGAATTAGATATCCACGTCATACCAGACTCATGGTCCAGACCGAACAGATACATAAGCCACTCATGGACCTCCTCACTGTACTCAGCCTCGATGTTTGGATTCCTCCGATACATCGGTATCTTAAGCTGTGGGTGCTCTCCATTCATGTCCTCAACGAACCCCTTGACTCTGAGCTGAGGCTCTTGAACAATACGCTCTACTGGTGTGGAGTGGTTGTTCTGTAACTTGGTACTGGATACATCGAGCTCTTGACCTGTATGGTTGACTTCCACTGTCTCGATCACTCCGTTAAGGTGAGTCCTTCTGATCCTTGATACGAGCTGTTCCTTTGTTACTGGGAATGTCTCGTACTCACCCTCTACTCCCATGGAGTAAAAGAACTTATTGAATGTCACAAATACATGTGCTCTCAAGTATGCATACCGTACGTCTTGATTACTTGACTTAAGGTCCTCATGATCACACCATCCTTTCATTCCTTCGACCATGCGATCCATTACCGACATCGTCTCAGATACTGCCGCAGCTTCAGCCATTCTCTCGTTGTTGAGATTGACTATTTCTTTTTCCCAGATGACAAGTAGGAAATTCCATGCATGTGCTATCCAACACGGTGTCCCTTCATCGGGCTCAAGCTTAGTCAGCTGATCGTAGAACAATGCCATGACGTGTTGTGGCGTGAGTCCTTTGAAACATCTCAGAAGCTTTGGTATCGTGATACCGAGGTATCGACCTATAAGGTTGTTACGTTCCTCGCCATCGAACATGTCTACTGATGGATCGAACAGTCCTCCGTATGCAATTGACCCTCTGAGGTTCTTCTTAGCCACTTTATAGAACGCTGTCTGAACTCTGTGGTTCGTGGTTCCGTTTACGCTACTAAGAAGCTCTTCGAGCTCGTGTTGATCGGGAAGGTCAGTGTCCTCTATCTCGACCTCTATTGTCTGGACGTTGGATGATAATCGGACCATCCTGTTTACATCTAAGAACTTGTCCTCTCTGTTGTCGATAAAGAAAAACTCAGCATCAGAAGTGTCGTACCCATCTCTCATTACCTGAGGTGCTCTGAATAGTCGTGTCCAGTCCTTACATGCCGTATCCATCTCGATGTCTTTCTGAGCCTTCCATGAGTATATCATACCTGCTATGTAGTCTTCCATATTGTCTACTGGAAGTGCTACTGGAAGCTGATATACAAGTCGGCCACCGTTGGCTGTCGTGTAGGCCATGCACCAATTTCCGAGCTCTCCATCTGTACCGTAGATCATGTCTACGAAGTACTGGAACAGTTCATCATTCAATGGGACCTTGTCTTTCGATCCTTCAGCCTTGGGAGTATCCCAGTCCAGTACGATGTACTTGGAAACGACATCCGCTCCAGCTGATCTGATACTTCGTAGTGCTGACTTATTTAGTCGTGGGTACTCATCGTCACCTACTACACTGTAGCATACAAAGTGGGCATCAGTATCGAACTTTGTCGATGCCATTTCCTGTAGAGGCATAGTATCCATGGCAATCGGGACGAACTCGTCTCCGTGTTTGTCCATGTGAGGTCCATCAAGAGACTTGATCCCTCGGAACATCTTATGGGGCATTATTCCTAGCATTGCCCTATCCCCTTTTTAAGTTCGTTTATACATATTGTTAGTGTATCTTGATATTGACTCGGTAACGGTCTATGTCCGTTAACAACCATCCTTAGTGTGCTCTCTGGGACGTTTGCAGTCCGAGCCATGTGTGCTAAATTAAGCCACTTTTTATTAAGAACGAGGTACTGTGTTATCTGCTCGCTTGTCATTCTATCCCCTTTAGTGTGGACATACAGTGCTGTATTCGTCACGTATGTCAAGCACATAACAGATTTATTTGGTATCTTATTCCTGCCGTTGCGTAATCATTAACAGAAGGATCATCGGCCAAAAAATAATGATCACGATGACCTTCAGTATCTTGTTACTTTCTGCTCTTGAGGATCGCACCGATCACCTCTGCCTTGAGCTCGGCCTGCTTCAGCTCTGCTTCGAGGACCATATCGTCCTTATCGCTGAGTCTCTTGATCAGTCGATTCGTACTTGTACACGTCTTACAGATGTAGTCCTTACCTCTCGATATTGCAGGGTTATCTGCGAACGACTCTCGGGTCAGCACCTCGTCACAATCACTGCATGTTAGGTGTGTGTTACTCATCTATTATCTCCAATGTTAGACGGAGTCCTGCAGACTCTGCCAGTTTAGTTACTGTTTTTAGCTTAGGGTCGTTGGACTGGCTCAGTACTGCATCAATTGCGTACTTGCTCAGTCCTGTTCTTGCCTGTATTGTAGTCGTATGAACTCCCTTTCTCTTGAGTTCACTGGCTATCATATTTATGAGTTCGACCTTATTCATATTAGTTTAGTATCCTGTTACCTTCGTTAACGAGACGCTCGGCCTCGCTGTTGGTTGTCTGCATGTCTGCTGCGAACTCTGTCATGTCCCTGCCCTGTGGCTTGTAGTGGTTTGCCCACACCATTGCGTAGTGGATCGCTTTACGCTCGTTGGCTCGGCCTCCTGTCACTACTACCTTCTTAGCTATTTTCATTGGGATTCCTCTTTCTCTTGTTCTAGTGTAAGTACTGCTCGGCAATCGCCTATTCTGTTTCGGACCTGTTGGAGTATCTCTCTCGGTTCTGCACCTATGGGCTTTACATGTTTTAGTGGGCAGTTATCGCACTCTAGTCCTGTACAATCCACCCACTGGCAGAGGGCAGACATCTCCCCTTTTGGTAGTACTTTTCGAGCCACTCGCATGTCGGCAACCAGTCCTCCATCCTTAGACAGGACGATCTGATTCACATGCCCTGCCTGTCGGTCTACCTCGTACGGGCTAACGTACGTCAACTTCTTAAAGAACTCTCTTATCTTATTCATAGTATTTCTCCAGTGCTAGTCTTATTGTTTCAGCTATCTTTTCATCTTTACCGCAGTCACATACCCACTCGACAGGTCCTCCATCTGAAGGCCTTTTATATATTCCCCATCCTATGCACTCGGGTTCGTCTATCTCGCATTGTATCATGTCAGCAGGGTTCTCGATTTTGATCGGTATCTTCTCTGCAGTCCATGTCTTAGGTACTACCAGTGCTTTGATTTCTGATACCCTTAGACTACGATCTTTACCATTCCTGAAGTCAGGCTCGGCCTCACTATAAGTCCCATCCTCGAACCAACAACCTACGTCCAAGATGTCGAGGCTTGACCAGTCCTCCCAGTTGGCACTGTCAAGCTTATGGTACTCACAGCACTCTTCCAAGTTAATGCGGATAATACCTGCGTACTCATCGGATTCCGGATCTTCGATGCATCGACCGATAACCTCTCCAGTGATGCTCTCTACGTAGATGTCTCCGTGCGATCCAGTGATAGTCCACTCGATGTTGTCGTGGCCCTTTCCTTCTATAAATTCGTATTCCATTATTTCACCGCCTTGTCTTTGGTCTCTTTAGATGATCGTGCCACATATAGAGGACAATGTCTTATTGCTTCATTGCTGAATGTGTTAGGTGCGATACTTAGTCGGTACGATCGGTAGGTCTGTACTGCCTTAAGTGCCTCCGCCTCTGTCTCGTATGAGTTGAACAGATCTCCCGACATGTGTCTGAATTCGATGAACTTAGTCAAGAGGTCTCTGCATACGCGAATGTCGGGCGTAGGCTCTGCAGTAGCACCACCCTTGATCTTAGTGATCAATGCCTCGATAGACTTCTTGTCGATCGTGACTCCAGTCTTGTCGTCATACACTGCTTTCATATCGGGAGCAATGTCATTGATATTGGCCAGTAGGACCTCGATGGCCTGTAGTGGCGTGGGACGCTTAATGTCTACAGTGAATACCTGTTGTAGTGTAGGCCAGCTCCAAGAGTCGAACTCCCTCTCTAGTGAAAAGTCCTTATCCATAATGAAGCAAGTAAGTGGTCCGCTGTATTCCTGTGTGATGCCTTCCCCGAAGTTCTTGACCTCCTTATAGTTACCTTTGTCTATACTGTAAGTGTAGCATGTTCCTGCCCACTCGCCATCATTCTCCATGTCCACGGCCATGTCTATTGGGCTCAACCCTGTCGTGTTTACGTTGTACATTACTACTGTCTTGTCGTTACTCATGTGAATTTCCTTGCCCAGTGGGCGTTATTTTTTATTGATGTATCTGCGTTGGTATTCGGATCTCTTCTCGCTGCGAATTAAGCCCTTCTCTTTCATTGCGTACTGACATGATGATAGTAGCTTATCCCAGTGGTGCTTGGACTGCAGGAACTCTTCTACTGGGTGCCATTCAAAGCAGTAGGCACAATACTTATGCTCTACCCCGTTGATCATTCTATGGGGTGTTCTGAATCCACTCTTACCGTGGTTCATATGGTGTGTTGCCACTCTCACGTAAGGCCCTCCCTTCTTGGCCTTCTCTATCAATTCTTGATCAGTCATTTTTGTTCTCCTTGCCCACTGGGCATTTGTTTAATTTGCTCTCTTAGTTTGTCAAAAATATCGGGGTCGTAGTCGGGACTTGATTTCTCTACCACCGAGTACATTGCGAGTCTGCACATTATCAGATGGAGCCTTGGATCGTCTATCTCTTGGGCCAGTTCTGTCAGCTCGATCAGTATGTCCTGTATTACCTTCACAGGTCCTATCCACGGATTATTGTTGCTCGGGTATCCCTCTACTATCTCTTTGAGTATGAGGGGCATGTGTACCTTCCACAGGTGGTCTGCACGATCCCCATTTATCCATGTCCGCATTTTTTGTTCTCCTTAAGTTTGTAATACTGGGCAGTTGCAGATTTACATACGCACTGCAGGCCATCCCATGTTCTCTTGTTGTTGTAGAACTCGTCTACTGGATGCCATACCTCACAGAATCCACAGTACTTAAATTCTAGGTCGTGGAACATCATATGGGGAGTCCTGTATCCCTGTACACCCCACTCCATACATGACGAAGCTACTTTGATGTTCGGCCCTCCCTTGGCCCTATCTCTGAGCTCTTGGTCGGTCATCTCTTACCTCCTGTCAGACTCATGACTCGTAGTCGTTCCTCTAGGAGCGTATCGTAGTCCTCATGCACTGTAGGATTGGAGTTGAATCCTGCCTTAATGGTCTGAGTCATCTGCCTTCTGAAGTATTTACTCCCACGGTTGAAGTAGATCCCGACGCAGGCCTTCACATCAGATCTCATGATGTACCCCATGAGGGCACTGAAGCTCGTTACAGTACCCATATGTACATACCCGCTTTCCTCTCTGAATGCAATGTACGCACTGTTAGCGTTACTGTTACGCTGAGTGTACTTCTTGAATGCGAGACCACTGCAGGACACGTTGGGACAGGCCCTGCCATCCTTCTTAAAGAAGCAACCCCCGCAGGTCACGTCTGATACCTTAACGGCTTGGTAAGTCTTACCCTCCCACTCGAACGCTTCCCCCGCTTTGATGGTGTGGTGCCCGAACTCCGCTATGTCTGTTCTGATAATCTTACTCATGTTACAGCTCCCTTACAAAGTAGTCTGAGTCCTTCATGCGATTGTACAGGCCCTCGACACAATCGTCAGTGACATACGATACTATATAAGATACTACGTCATCAAACTCATCGTCACA
>TARA_R110002167_G_scaffold98718_11_pt1 | contig 12094 bp, 13 predicted proteins | sample TARA_R110002167 | Tara Oceans TARA_R110002167 (sample SAMEA4398238) | marine metagenome | biome: Polar Biome; feature: [MES] marine water layer (ENVO:01000295) within the mesopelagic zone...; material: water (ENVO:00002006), including particulate matter (ENVO:01000060) such... | reverse complement strand
CCGCCGGCAGCGCCATGCTGCCGATCGCCAGCGCTGCACCGGCGGCCTTGAGGCGCTTGCTCAGGTCGCCGACCGGGGCCAGGGTCTTGGTGTTGTCGGCCAGGCCGTTGTGCAGCCCGGCCAGCACGTCCTGGCCGTGCTGGGTGAAGACCCGGCTGGGGGAGTTGATGCCGAGCGTCTCCGTGAACCAGCCGCTGACACTGTCAGCCGTGTCGGTCACGCCGGATTTAAGCTCACCCAGCTGACTCTGAATGCCGTTGCCCAGGCCGTCGGCGATCGCCTTGCCGGCATCCAGCATCCGCCCCGGCAGACTCTGCATGTAGTTGAGGGCCTGATCCCACTTGGTCTTCAGCATCCCTGCCAGATCCCAGCTCTCGATCATCTCGGCGATGGCGGTCAGTGCTCGGTTCGGGATCCCGGTAAACCAGCCCCAGAACTGGCTGGCGCCTGTCTTGATAGCCTCCCAGTGCTCGCTGGTGCCCAGCGAGGCCAGCCACTGGCCGAACCGGTAACCAGCCTGGGTCGCGCTGTCGATCTCCTCCCCGGTGGCCTGGAACGGCTGGAACAGCTTGCTGACCCACGCCCAGGCGTTGGCGAGGGCGCCGGTGAGGCCGTCCCAGATCGGCTTGAGCGGCGCCAGCACGTTGCCCAGGGTCTCGAATAGCGGCGCGAGGGTCTCACGAAAGGGCGCCAGCCCCTCGGTCAACCCCTGCCAGAAGCCGCCGAAGAACGCCTTGATCGGCGCCCAGTACTTGATGATCGCCAGCCCGGCGACGGCGATGGCGCTGATCGCCAGGCCGATGGGGTTGAGCAGCAGTGCCCGGCCGACGAACAGCACGCTTTGGCCGACCAGCCGCAGCGCACCACCCAGGGCGGGAAGCGCCCCTTTGGCTAGGCCGAGTAGACCAACGGCCAGGCGGGTACCCTGGATACCCAGGGCGGCCAGGGTGTAGCGCAGAATGGCGAAGGGCATCATCACTGCGGCGATCGTCAGTACCAGGGTGCCCAGCGCCAGCAGCAGCGCGCCGGTGACGACGGTAATCTTGCTGATGCTGGCGATCAGTTCGGGGTTGGCCTTGGCCCAGGCGGTGGTGCGGCGAATCAGCTCGGTGATCTGGGAGAGGGTCTCGCGCAGGGTACCGCTGTTGATGTTGGTGATCTCGATGGCAAAGTCCTGGGCGGCGCTGAGCAGCTCTTTCAGGTCGCCTGCGGTGTTGTCGGCCATCACGTCGGCGGTGCGCTGGGACAAGCCTCGCGCTGCCACGAGAGTGGCGACCCGCGCCTGCAGCTCGCCGCTGCCGGCCTCCCTGACCAGCACCGCGAGGCTGCCGACCGCCTCTTCGCCGGCGAGCCCTTTAAGCAGCTCCGTGCGTTCGGCATTCCCCATCGAACGGGTCTTGCGGTAGATCTCGGCGAGCAGATCGGGCATCTGGCGCAGATTACCGAGGGCGTCTTTGGTCTGCAGGTCGAGCCGTTTCATCGCCTCGACGGCCATCCCCGGCGGCGCGGCGATGCGGCTGTAGATGGCGACCTGGGCGGTACCGGCGCGGCTGCCCTGGATCCCGGCGTCGCCGAGCAGGCCGGTCATAGCGGCGGTCTCTTCCAGAGTGCCGCCCAGTTCGGTCGCCACTGCACCCACGTAGGCCATGGTGTCGCCGAGCATCTGCAGGTTGGTGTTGGAACCGGTGAACGCACCGGTCAGGGTGTCGCCCACCCGCCCCATCTGGGCCGGGTCGAGGCCGAAACTGGTGAGGATGTTGGAGCCGATATCGGCGGTGGCGGCCAGCTCTTCGCCGGCCGCCTTGGCCAGGTTGAGCATGCCGGGCATGGCGTCCTTGATGGCCCGCGGCGAGAAGCCAGCCATGGCCATATAGCCCTGGCCCTCGGCGACGTCGGTGGCGGTGAAGGAGGTACTGGCGCCCAGAGCGCGCGCCTGGGTGATCAGGTCCTTGAGCGCTTTAGAATCCTGGTCCAGGCGGGTCAGCGCCTGCACCCGACTCATGGATTCTTCGAAGGTGACGCCGGGGGTAACGATCTGCTGGGCCGCCATGCCGACGCCGCTGGCGGTGGCGAAGATCCCGGCGCCCGCCATGCCGGTGTGCATGGCGCTGCCCATGGATTGATGGTATGCGTGGGTGGCGGCGGTGAGGCGTTTCTGCCGCTGCGCCGCGCGCTGCTGCTGTTGACCCAGGCGCTTGAGCCGGTCTTGCTGGCGCTCGATGGCAGCCGTCGTCTTGCTGGTTTCTTGGCCCAACCGCCGCTGATGCTGCCCCAGGTTTCGGGTCTTGATGCCGGCGCTATTGAGCCTCGATCGGAGTTGCTGCAGCTGCTCGCGTTGACTGCTGTGGGCGCCTTTGAGCTTCTTCGAGGCCGCGACGGCGCGTTTGAACTCGCGCGACAGCGCCTTGGTCGGCTGCGCCGTCTGCTGCAGCTGTCCTTTAAGGTCTCGCGTCTTGTCCCTGGCTTCTCGCAGTGCCGTGGCGGTGCTGCGATGCGTCTGCCGGAGCGTTTGCGTTTCATTTGCCAGCCGCCGTACAGTCTTGAGGTTATCTTGCTGCTGATCGGTCAGTTGCTTGTACCGATCGCGCATCTGCCGGGTGGGTTTATCCGAGCTCTTGATGGCCTGATTCAGGCTGCCGATCGTCTCCTTCGACGCCTTCCAAGCAGCCGTGGCCTGTTGGTATTCGCTACGGGTCGAGCGCAGCTGCCTGTCGAGCCCCTTGTGGCTGGCAGCGAGCTCTTTGGACTTGGCGCTGGCGGCGTCATAGGCCTGCCGGATCGGCTTGATGGCCTTCTCATGGCGGGCCAGCTCGGCACCCAGCTGGCTCGACCTCTGCTTGGCCTCGGCCAGGCTGGTGGAGGTGGATCGCAAGGCGCTCTTCAGCTTCTTGAAACTGCTGACATCATCCTGCTGGCGCTGCAGCGCCCGGAGCTGGTCCTTGGCGCCCTTGAGCGCCTGGGCGGTCTTGGTGCTGGCGCCCCTCACCTTCTTCAGCGGGGCGCTGGCCTTGTCGATGGTTGAGAGGATGACATCGAGGCTGAGCCGGTTGCTACTCATTGGGCTTTATCTCCTGTCCAGCGGATCCGTGCTGCCTCGCGCCATTGCATCAGTTCGGTGAGGGTCATGCCGTCCATGGCGCCGGGCGGCCAGTGGAACACCATGGCGATATCCGCCATGGCATCGTCTACGCGATGAGGTAGGCCTGCTCCGGCTTCGCTTTCGGCAGCAAAAAACCGACGGCCACCCCGCCCAGCTGGACCAGATCGGCAGGATCCAGTTGGGCCACGTCGTGCTCGGTGAGCACCGGGTCGCTGATGCGCGGCAGCAGCCGCTGCAGGCTGCTGACATCCAGCTGCAGTATTTCGGTCAGGCTGAGGCCGCGCAGTTCGCCGGCGTTGGGTTTGCGCAGGGTGACGCGGGTGATCGCCTGGCCGCCGCGCTTGATGGGGGTATCCAGGGCGACGCTGTTGGGGGGCAGCTGCTCGGGCTCGAGGTGGCTGATCGCGTCGGTCTTGGTGGTCTCGGTGGTCTGTTTGGTTTCCATGCGTGTGTCCCTTGGTGGCTGGTTATTCGTTACAGACCGATGGCGGCGCGGTGGTCCGCCAGGCGGTCGACGCCGCCGACCTTCTCGATCATGTTGAGGATGTCGATCTCGATCAGCTCCTCGCCGTTGAGGCTGAGCTTGTAGTAGCTCAGCTCGGAGGTGACCTTGAACGGGCTGGCTTCGCCGGTCTTGGCGCTGCCCATGTCGATGGCGCTGTGCCGGCCGCGCACCACGATCTCCACCGCGTCGACCTCGGCGCTGTCGTCGCGCTGGCAGGCGCCGGCGAAGCGCAGCATGACGCCGTCGTGGGTGGTGATGCCGAACTGCTTGAGGGCGTCATCCATGATGCCGCCACAGGTCCAGTCCATGGAGAGGGCTTCCATGCCCTGGTCGGTCTTGATCGGGGCGTTCATGCCGCCACCGCGCCACTCTTCCATGATGCGGGTCAGCACCGGCGGGACCACTTCTTCGACCTGGCCGACGTAGCTGGTGCCGTCGTTGAACAGGTTCATGTGCTTCAGTTTACGGGGGAGTGCCATGGTAGCTCCTTATGGGTCATCAGGCTTTGATCTGGCTGGCGAAGTCGACCAGGTAGCGGTCGGTGATGCGCTGGTTGAACATCAGGTTCTCCAGCGGCGGCACCGGGGTGTAGTCGTAGTCGATATACAGCTTGCCGGACTTGAGGGTGACGTTGTCATTCAGGGTGTCGTCGTACCAGGCGCTGCCGTCGATGATGTAGCCCTTGGCCTTGAGCTCGCGGAACTTGGCGTTGATCCCCTCCATGATGTCGCGCACCAGGCTGGGGTGCAGCGGCTTGTCCACCGCCCAGAGGTGGGCGTCGGCGAGTGTATCGGCCAGCACCTGGGCGGTGCGCACGTAGTTCTCGAACGCGAACTGCGGATCCGCTGAGCAGGTGCGCGAGCCCCAGAAACGGAACCCGGACTTGTTGATCAGGGTGGTGACGTCGGCCTCGTTGAGGTAGCCGGCGTCGGTGGCAGGGTTCTGCAGATCCCAGTAGATGTCCTGGCTGAGGCCGGTGACGCCGTTGACGCCGACGTTGGATAGGCTCTTGTGCCAACCCACCTCCTGGTCGATCTTGGCCCGCAGGCCCAGGGCGCGGGCGGTGGCCCAGGCGGTGTCTGCGGCGTTGGCGACGCTGTCCCAACTGACGAAGTCGGGCCAGATCACCATCAGCTCGCGCTGGCTGAAGTTGTCGCGGTAGGTGACGGCCTCCTCCTTGGTGGCGGCACCGAAGGCGGACACGTAGGCGAAGCCGCGCAGCTGCTGGGCGATACCGGCCAGTTCGGTGGCGACCGCCAGATCATCCAGGCCCGGCACCCCGAGGATGCGGGGCTTGACCCCCAGCTGGGCCTGGGCGGCCAGCAGCGCCTTCATACCGGTGTACTGGCCGCCGGCGGTAACGGTGCCGATCAGGTTGGTGGTCGTGGCGGCGGCGTCGATCCCTTCGGCCACGCGGACGATCACCAGCAGCGGCTTGGTTTGGTCGGCGATCGCGTCCAGGCTCTTGGCCAGGGTGCCGGTGGTGCCGGCCTTGCCGATCGCCTCCATGATGTTGGTGACCAGCACCGGGGTGTCGGCGGGGAAATAGTCGGGGTCGGCATCCTCTGCGGTCGCCACCAACCCGATCACGGCGGTGGAGACGGTACGGATGGGGCGAACCCCCTGGTTGATCTCGATGACGCGAACGCCATGGTGGTAATCGGCTGGCATGGTTGCTCTCCTGCAGGTGTTTTCAGTGCACTACAGGGGATGATGCATAAGGGGGTGCAGGGAGTGGAGCCGGGCGAGGTGTAGCGGCGGCCTATACAGGCCGCAGGAACGGCTGCGGATCGAGCGGCACGGCGTGACTAAGCATAAGGGTCTTCTTTTTTGAATGCCACCGAGCCCAGCACCTTTCCCCGCAGGCGCCAGGTGCTGGCGTGCTTGGCGTGGCCGATCCAGGACTGCAGCCTGGGATTGATCCGGCCGAGACTGATTCGCCCCTTGGCGTAGTCTGCCGCCATCCGTCTCAGGCGATGCTTCATGCGCCTGACACTGTCCTTGCGCAGCTTGCGGTGGGTCGGCCAGATGCGGTAGCCGAGAAAGTCGAGCGGCCTGCCAGCGATGGCCCGCACTGGGAACACTTGGGTCTTGTGGTTGGTGGTGAGGCGCAGGTGGTCCCAGAGAAAGCCCTCGATCAGGCGACGCAGGCGGTGCAGGTGATCCTTGTCGTGGTGGATGATGATGAAGTCATCCATGTAACGGATGTAGTAGCGCTCGCGCAGCTGGTGTTTGACGAACTCGTCGAGCTCGTGCAGGTAGATATTGGCGAACAGCTGGCTGGTCAGGTTGCCGATCGGGATGCCGCGCCCGGCGCCGTCCTCCCAGGTGTCGATGATGCCGTCCAGCAGCGCCAGGGTGTCGCGGCAGGCGATCCGCCTGGCCAACAGGCGGCGCAGGATGGCGTGGTCGACGTTCTGAAAGTACTTGCTGATATCGGCCTTGAGCGCGCTGGCCTGGCCGTGGTTGCGCTTGACTTGGCGCAGGAACGCCTCGGCACGATCGGCGCCGGCATGGGTGCCTTTGCCCGGGCGACAGGCGTAGCTGTCGTGGATAAAGCGCGCCTCCCAGATCGGCTCGATCACCGCGACCAGCGCGTGTTGCAGCACGCGGTCGCGGAAGGGCAGTGCGGCGACCAGGCGCTCCTTGGGTTCGTAGACCCTGAAGGACCGGTAGGGACCGGTCTGGTAGCGGTGCCAGATCAGTTCGTTCTGCAGCTGGATCAGCTCCTCTTCCAGTCTGGCGCCATACTCGATCACCTCCTGCGCCTGGCGCTTACCCTTGCGGGCCTTGAGGTAGGAGGTGTAGAGGTGTTCGAAATCGTAAATGCGTGGGTACAGATTGGCGTAGGTCTTGGCCATGACTATTTCCTAGAGGGCGGTGGCGCCGAGGGGTCGGCCTGCGGCCTACTGTCCCGACGCCACCTGTTCATATCTTTCGGCGCTCGGCCGAGGACTAAGGGTCCTTTTGAGGTCGCACTGGATGCCAGCCCGTGAGCTGGCAGCTTCTGGCGCTCCCCAAGAGCGGGGCGGAAGCCGATGTTGCTGTTCGAGTTCGAGCGCGCATTGTTCAAGTTGAGCGCGAACACGCCCGCATCCGCCGCGTTGTTCCAGTTGCCACCGCGGATCGGCAGGCGCTCCAACATCCGCATAACCCATAGCCCTTTACTGATTACCGCTTACTGCTTGGTCGACCTGAGCCAGCCGCCCACCATGCGCCCGATCTCATCCAGTTGGCGAGACCAGACCTCGTACTTCTTGAACGGCAGGTAGCCCAGTTGCATCCCCAGGCGCACCTGGGCGCGTAGCAAGTCCAGTTCCGCATCGAGGTCCTGCAGGGTGGTCTTCTTGTGGTACCGCCGGTTGCAGATGATGATCAGCCGCAGCAGGCGCCACAGGGTCTGGCGCAGCTCCTGGCTGAGCACGTGGCGCTCGGCCTTGGGAAACTGCCGAACGGCGGTGTAGCCGTAGGCGATCATCTCCTCGGTTTTCTGACGGATTTTCAGGTCGTTCATAAAAAGAAACCGCGGGCTATCGCCCGCTCAACAGATTACAGACTACAGATTTCAGAGCGCCACGAAAGCGGGGCGGAAGCCGATGTAGCTGCTCGAGGACGAGCGCGCATTGTTCAAGATGAGCGCGAACACGCCCGCACCCGCCGCGCGGCTCCAGTAGCCACCACGGATCGGCAGGCGCTCCCCGGCGTTGCGCATCCAGATGTTGTCGCCACCCAGGCCCGCCAGGGCGGGGAACAGACCCAGCTGCTTGAGGCGGTCGGGAACGGTGATGCCGGCATCCGCTGCCAGGCTTTCGAAATCCACGGAGGCAGAGGTAGTCCCATCGGACTGGGAGTCCACCACGTCATCCAGTTGTACCGCGCCGGTACCGGTGGCGCCGACCGCATCATACTTCAGGGTGCCGGCGGTCCCGGGGGAGACCAGGGAGCCGTCCTGGGCGATCGCCTGCCACTCGGCGGACGTGGCCGACTGGTCCTTGGTGTTGTCGGCCGCATTATTGTCGGCCAGCACCTGGATCTCGCCATCGAGCAGACGCAGGCCGCCATTCCACTCCAAGACATTGCCGTTGAGGTCGGCGATGCCGGCGAAGCTGTGGTCGTGGCGCCAGGAGGCCGGGCCGGATCCGGACAGGACGCGCGCGCTGCCAGTCGCCTCGCCAGGATCGTAGGTGCTGCCGTCCTGGCGGGTGCCGGTCTCCCAGGTGGCGGCATAGTCGCGGCCGTAGTTGTTGTTGCCGTTGGGCAGGGTGCCGTTCTTGTAGCACCAGAGCGCGATCGCCGCCCATTCGGCATTGGTCATCAGGTGCCAGCCGGCGCCCTTGGCGGCGCAGTAGGACAGCGCCTGGTCGAAGTTGGTGGAGGTCTTCACGTCCTGGCCCGGCAGCGACAGCGCCCGGCCGTCGTGCAGGATCGCCTGATACTGGCCGATCCAGATCTCCGATTTCTCCACCCCGTTGACGATGAACGCCGGGTGGACGCCGTTGCCCAGGCCGGGGTCGATGTCCTGCAGGTTGAATTTGGGGATGCGGACCATGTGACAGGGGTAACCCTTGTCGTCGTACATGATGGTCACACGGCCGCCGGTCGCGGCCTCGACCGCCTGACGGGCGGCGTCTTTGATACTGATAATGAGTCCAGACATGGGGTTCTCCTAAGCGCTGTTGTCGTTCGTTAAGGGTCTGTGGATTTACGATGAGGTCGAGGGCTGCGCAGGCAGGGCCCAGAGGTTGACCACCACCAGGTCCAGGTTGACGGGCTGCTGCTCTAGCTGCAGCAGCGGCTCGCCCGTGGTCGGGTCGGGTTCCCCCTCGACCTCCTGGAAGTGCGCGGGCGGAATGGTGACATTGGCTACATACCAGCCCGCGCCGCCTTCCACGATCTGGCCGTCATGATCCAGAGACAGGTCGAGGGTAACCGCTTGTTGCCGCTGCCGATCGCCCAGGTCGATCTGGTGGCCGCCGATCTCCAGCAGATTGCCGTCGGTACCGACCTTGGGGTGCTTGCCTTGCGTCTGGTGTCTGATTTCGATGCCCATAACGGACTCCTTCACTTGTTTTTCTTAACGGTTGATGTTGAGCAGCGTCCAGCGCAGCGCGACATTGTCGGCGCTGCCCTGGGCGCGGATCTTGAACCCGTTCTGCTGCTTGTCCGCGACCTCCAGCGGGCCGACGGCGCCGAGGTCGGTGGCCGACTCGACAGTGAGGGCGACGTCGTAGTCCGGGGCATTGAGGGCCGGATAGGGCAGCGCGACGTAGACCTCCTGCACGCTGTCGATGGTGTAGCCGTTGTAGGCCTGCAGGGTGCGGCGATCGGTCAGGGTGACGGCGTTGAGGTTGTTGGCGGTGTCGCCGGCGGGCACTGTGAGTTCGTACAGCTTGAGGCCGTCATCGGGGATGGTCGCGGCGATGCTGGCACGGTAGACTCCGGCATCGTTGTGCAGGTAGGCCCAGTAGGTTTGGGCCGATGCGCCGTTGTTGCTGGGGACGGTGACGTGGTAATCGTCGTCGGCGATATGGCGGATCTGGCCGTCGATGTAGGCGCTGGAGTAGTCACCCGGGACGTAGGCGCCGGACAGGGTTAGATGCAAAGCGCGGATATCGCTCTTGACCAGCGCGCAGCCGGTGATCACCCACTTGTTCTTTAGTACGGCCGTACCCTGGCTCAGCACCCTGGCGCGCAAGTCGGTCAGCGCCTTGGCGTTAACGCCGCCCAGGCTCAATGCCTGGCCGATGGCGGCGACCAGGGCATTCTGTGCCTGGTCATCGACGCCGGCGGACAGGTTCGCCAGGTCCTCCTGGGTCTGTTCGACCTCACCTTTGAGGTACTGGGTGCGATTGGCCAGCTGCTTGGCCTGGGTGTTGGATACCCCGTTGGATCCACCGACCACCGGATCGGTAGTCTCCAGCTGGTAGACGCCCGCCTCCCAGGCCGCGGTTTCCGTTAGATTCGCCATCGTTGCTACTCCTTAAGTGGGCTAGAAAAGCGGGTTAGAAAATAATTGTCCAGGACCCGGCCAGGCTGATGTCGTCCCCTTTTTCGATCGCGCCGCGGGTCTTGCGGGCGATCAGGGTGCCATCGGCGGCGAGCAGGCCGAACTCCCGGATCGTCTTGCCGTTGGCCTCAGCGGTGCTGAGGGTCCAGTCGAACCGCACCTGACCGGCGACCGGGTAGCTATGCGCGGCGATCGCCTTGACGTAGCCTGCGGTCAGGGCGGCATCGTCAGGGCTGGGTCCGTTGCCATCGGTGCCGAAGCCGATCTGGCTGACGCTCTTTCCAGCGCCATCGCCCGCCAGCAGACGCGCCAGGGCATCCCGGGTGGCGTCCATGATCATATTGGGGTCGCGGTAGCGCTCGATCAGCTCGCCTGCTCGAAAGATCTGCAGCTCGAAGTCGCCGCGCAGGGCGAGGGTGTCCTTGATGTTCATGCCTGTCACAGCACTGCCTCCTGGGTCCGGATATCGCCGGCGTGATAGATGCCGCTGAAGTAAGCCAGCGCACCATCATGGCTAGCGCTGGCGTCGTAATGGGTGCCACCGTAGCGGTGGCGGTTGTCGTAGCGTATATGGCGCGTCACGGTGAGCGGCATGGCGGCATCGACGGTGGCGGGGCTGACGGCGCCGTAGCTGAAGCCCGAATAGGTCAGGCGGCCGTCGTGGCGGGCGTCGATGCCGATGCTGTCCTGCAGCGGGGTGATGGCGGCATCCATCTGCAGTCCATCCCGTTGGTTGGCGTAGGTCTCGCCCAGCTCGTCGCGGCCGTCGTGGTCGACGTGACTGTCGTACCGGTAGCGACCGTCGAAAAACAGCGGCACCGCCTGGTCGTGTTGGATGCTGCCGTCGTAGCGGCGGCCTGCGGGGCGGATATCGGTGTAGGCCGGTGCGACCTGGATAGCGGTGGCGTCGGCCACGTCGACGCTGTCCTCGACCGTGGCTCGGTAGCTGATCTCCCGCAGGTGGCGACTGATCGGCTTATAGCGGCTGATCAGCCGCACCAAGCGCTGCACATCGGCGCCGGTCAGGCTCATCTCCTCGCCCAGATCGGCGATCACCTTGAACAGCCCCCAGCGGGCGCCGGCGCCGTAGGTCTCGGCGGCCGCGTAGCTCTGGCTGCCGTCGTGCAGCAGCCGCGGCAGGCCCTCCTCGATCTCGGCATCGGCGTAGCCGGCGGTACGGATCGCCTCCCGAACCGACCAGACGGTGCCTTTGCGGCGGTGCAGTTCGGCGCTACGGGCGGTCACTTGGCGCTTGACGGCGTCGGCCCAGGCGGCGTCCCACTCGTCCACCGAGAGCGCCCAGGCCAGCCAGGGGAGCAGCTCGGCCGGGCAGGTCTGCGGATTCCAGAGGGCGGCGAGCGGTACCGGGATCTCGCTGGCCCGGGCCGTGACCTGCTCAATCTTGAGCTCCAGGGCGGTGGCACTGGGGGGCAGCAGGCGCTCAGCCATCGCTCACCTCCACGTCCAATGCAAGACAGTAGGCGGACTGCTGGGGCGAGACGGCGACATCGGCGGCGGGGTTGACGATGGTGGCCCGGCGCACGCCGGGCTGATGCAGCGCCGCGTAGAGTCCGGACAGGGTCAGCCCTTGGCCGAGGCCGCGGGCCGCATCCGCGTAGGTTTGCGCGGCGGTGGTGGCGGCGGCGGCGACGGTATTCGAGTCCGGGCCGTCGAGCACCTCCAGGGTGGCGGTGATGCTGTAGGCCAGGATCTCGGCGGGTTGCACGCTGACCGAGTCGCAGAGCGGGCGGACGGTCTCGTCGTTCAGCGCCGCCAGCACCTTATCCAGCACCGACTGGACAGGGGTGCCGTCGCCGTCGCGACCCAGAATAGTGACCAGCACCTCGCCGGCGCTGGGGCTGGAGACGTCGACGTCCAGCACCCGCTCGTCGGCGCTGCGGGCGTGGTACTGGTAGGCGCCCACGGGGCCGGCCGTGCTCAGGCCCTCTAGAGCCAGCTGGGCGCGCTCGCGCAGGCGCGCGTCGCTCTCGCCGCTGTGGCGCTCGGCACCCAGCAGCGCGGCCAGCTGATCCAGGTTGGTATCGGCGGCGTAGGCGAGCATCACCGAGCGGCCGGCATCGTTGATGCGTTGGCGCAGCAGCAGCTCGCGGTAGGCGCAGACCTCCAGCAGCTTCACCAACGGCTCGGATTCCAGCGTCAGAGTGTCGGCCAGGTCGGGGTCACGCGCCTGTAGGTCGTCCTTGAGCTCCTGCAGGATCGTCTCGTAGTCGAGCGATTCGACCACAGCGGGCGGTGGCAGTTGGGACAGGTCGATCGGGGTGAACAGGCTCATAGGGCGCCCCGCAGGGGTAGGGATGTGGTCAGTGTCCGAGTGTCGACGGTGCCGACGATCTCGATGATGGCGCTGGCCTCGCCTGGTCTGGAGACGCTGATCGAGGCGAGCTTGATACGCGGCTCCCACTTCATCAGCGCGGCGGCCGAGGCGGCATAGAGGCGCAGGATGGTCTTGGCGTTCAGCGGC
>TARA_R110002167_G_scaffold35070_4_pt1 | contig 12095 bp, 18 predicted proteins | sample TARA_R110002167 | Tara Oceans TARA_R110002167 (sample SAMEA4398238) | marine metagenome | biome: Polar Biome; feature: [MES] marine water layer (ENVO:01000295) within the mesopelagic zone...; material: water (ENVO:00002006), including particulate matter (ENVO:01000060) such as...... | reverse complement strand
GCATTCTATTCCCCAACACAATTAATGGTAGTGGTACCATATAGTAATATATTTTTCGATGGTATATTAGCAAGTGGGGCAGTATGGGCACTAAATGCTATTATAGAATGGTTTGAAGAGAATAAACCGCCTAAAGACAAATAGTAGATGCAATATACTAATCCTTATATAAAGGTAGTCTGGGAGGACACACCAGAAAATTTTAATAATGAGAGACTTAAACGGGTTAAAAGTTATTTTAAGAAAAAATACAACACACAAAGAATAAATGTAATAACTAAAGTGGCAGATACTGGCAACTCTAAAGGTAGTCTTGATGTTGGTAATAAGATATTGGATGGTGCTTATCAGGACAATTTGGTAAAAGAGTATCTAATCGAACAAGATATAGTTATAGACTGGAACAAGTTAAAAAGATTAGATAATAAAATAGAAGAAAAAGCTTTAGAGAAGTCTGGAAGTGATGTCACTAATAAATTTTGGGCCATTAAATGGATTGAGTTTGATAACTTTTTATCTTTTGGTGAGGGAAATAAGATTGACTTCGAAAAACTAAACGGGATAACAGCAATAGACTCTACACCATCTAACTTTGGAGGAAAGACAACATTAACTGTAGACCTACTACTTTTCTTATTCTTTAACTCCACCACCAAATCCACCAAAACAATTGATATATTTAACAGATACACCGATAAGAATAGAGTCTTAGTAAGGGGTGAAGTAGAAATAGATGGGGATAATTTTATAATTGAAAGAGGAATTATAAGAAATAAAACAAAGAAAGGTGATTGGACAGTAAAGACTGAATTGAATTTTAGTAAGAAAATTGGTACTGGTACCCTGCAAAATTTACAGGGAGAACAAAGGAGAGAAACTGAGAACATAATTAAAAAATCTATAGGTACACTTGATGATTTTTTATTAACTATATTAACAACTGGAAGTAACCTAGAAGAATTAATAGAAGCTAAACCTACACAAAGAGGCAGAATACTAACCAGATTTATAGGGTTAGAAAAACTAAAAGAAAAAGAGGTAATATGTAAAGAGATGTATAGTGAATGGTCCAAGACTCTAATATCCAACCTATATAATATAGTTGACTTAGATTTTGAATTAAAAAAGTTAGAACAAGAAATAGTGGAGCACAACAACACCATTAAGACTTACAAGAAAAATATAAAAGAAAAAGAAGACACTATAAAAATAACCGAGAAAGAAAGAGATAAATTAATAGGGCAACAACACACCAACATAGACCCCAAAATAGTTAATTTAGACCCTAACGAATTAGTTAGAGAAATTGAGAGACTTAATAAGGAATTAGGTAGGTACACTCAGGAATTAAATGACGTGTTAGTGGATAAACCACAGTGCACATATGATGAGAAATATCACACTATCCTTAATGAACAATTAAATGACAAAAAATTAGAAATTAGATTATTAGAAAAGGAGATAATCGCGGAGACCAACTTCGTAGAAAAGTTAAAAGAAAGTGAGATGTGCCCCACATGTAAAAGACCATTAGACGATATCAACCATAAAGAAGAGATACACAATAAAGTTAAATGTCTAAAAGAAAATAATTTAAAATTAGATTCTGAATCTATAGCTAAAGAAAAACTAGTAGTGAAGGAGTTAGAATTAGATGGGTGTATGAAAGTTTGGAGAGATTACGAAAGAAATAACCTTAGAAAAACCAAACATGATTTACAAATTAAAGATGTGAACTTCCGAATAAAAGAGAAAAAAGACATACAACTTTTATGGGAAGGGAATGAGAAAAGGATTGAAAACAATAAGTTTGTAAAAGAAAATATGTTGAAATTAAGAACCAGAATAGATACTCTGTATGCAGAAAAAGATAACCTTAATAATGAAATAAATAATTTACAGTCAATAAACAATAACCATAAAATTAACATCAGTGATAATAAAGACAAAATAAAAAAGATTAAATCTGAGGAGGAAATAGGTAAGATATTCAAATCTTACTTAATAGCGTATGGTAAAAATGGAATATCTAAAATCATATTAAAAAACACAATACCCTATATTAATAGTGAACTTAACCGATTACTTTCCGACAGTGCATTATTTACAATGGAGTTAAAAATAAACGATAGAAATGAATTAGAGTTTTGGATGGTAGATAATGGTACGTCAGTTGAAAAATTATTATCTTCTGGAAGTGGATATGAAAGAACAATTGCTTCATTAGCTTTAAGAGCTGTTCTAGCTAAGGTATGTTCCCTACCTAAACCCAATGTAGTGTGCTTCGATGAAGTGTTTGGTAAAGTTAGTGACGAAAATTTAGAGTTGGTTGGGAACTTCTTTGTTAAGATAAAAGACTATTTTGAAAAAATATTAGTAATCACTCATAATTCTTTGGTAAAGGAATGGTGTGATAATACAGTAACAGTTAAGAAAGTTAACAATGTCTCCCAACTAGACTAATTCCACCCAACGATTACAGACTTTCCTTCTAAATCAATTTGTAAATTTGTAGGTAATATAGTGTGGTATCTTTCATTGTCTTTTTCGTCTTCATAATGCCATTTATCTATGTCGTCACTTTTAAACCCACCCATTTCATCTACAAATATCTCTATTTCCTTATCCACCTCAACCTTAGTGTAGTCTTCATCATAAATCTCCACAGTTGCGTTTATTAACACACTAGTTGTATAAACACTAATATCTTTAATCCCCCAACTCCTAACATCTAAATCGTATCTCCACTTCACATAACAATTTAAATATACAACATCCATATCTCTACCTTCATATTCTGTAAAATAGGTCTCTAGTCCATAAAAATCCACATCATCTATTTCGGTTGTAAACGTATTTGGGTCTTCAGAAAATTGTTCTTTAATGATTTTTTTAATAAATTTGTTCTTTAACATAATAATTTAATTATACTTTATTAATAAATATACGTTATCTATATAAACATTACGGTTAGTTAATTTTACTTATTATATGTTTGGTAGTTTATAGAAATATACCTATATTTGTATCATTAAAATAAATTTATATGGCAAAAAAGAAAAGAACAAAACAATATATGTTATTTGCTTTGGGGTATTGGGATGACATAACTGATGTTATAAGAGAAATTGTTGAAGTTGTAAGTCCACTGACTACAGATTTTGGTGGTATGAGATACATACACTCTGAGAGCTCCATAATTTGCATGTTTAAAAGTAATGAAGATTTTACAACTATTACAAATTATATTATGGAAGAATTAAATCCAATAATTGATGTGTGTATTGTAATTCCTAAACCTTCAAAATTCTCATCAAGAATGGAAGAATCTATAGAGAATCACTTATTAGGTAAAAATAAAATAGATTTGGATAATCTAATAGTAGATGATTTGCAAGATTGGAAAGATTTAGACGATATAATAGGTAAAAACGCCAAAAACATAGAACAAAACCCACCTAAATTACGTATAAACACTAACACACCTACGGTATTTGACTTAGATACCATATTAGACAAGATTAGTGAAAAAGGGATGGACTCTTTAACAGCTTCAGAAATTAAATTTTTAAAAAATCAAAGTAGAACATGACAAAGTGTCATGTAAACAATAGTGGAACACTATTTGTATAATAATAATATAAAAAAAAACTATGGCAAAAAATAACATTTTCATAAACCAACAAGAAATACAACATTATTTAAAAGATGTTAGAAAATCTACAATATTAACTAAAGAGAGAGAAAAAGAACTATCAACTAGAATATTATCTAATAAAGTTTCCGATACCGAATTAAAGGAGATACATAGAGAATTATTAGAAGGTAATTTAAGATTTGTTATAAGTGTAGCGAAAGACTACCAGAATCAAGGGTTAGATTTAGCTGACTTAATCGCAGAGGGAAATGTGGGATTGCTTAAGGCAATCAAGAGTTTTGATTGGAGTCGAGGGTTTAGATTTATTTCTTATGCTGTGTGGTGGGTTAAACAATCTATTTTACAATCTTTAAATGATAACGCCAGGACAATTAGATTGCCCGCTAATATTATCCAGGATTTATACAAATCTAAAAAACAAAATGCAGGTAGTGACAGTGCCCCACCCAATAAGAAATTAGACAACTTACCTAGTATGGTTAATCTAAACAAACCCATAAATGACGAAGGAGATACATTGTTACAATTAATCCCCAATCTAGAATCAGAAGCTCCAGACGCACAATTTTATGATAGTGGTGCGTTAAAAAGAGAACTAATAGAAACTATGTCAGTGTTAGACGAGAGAGAAGCTATCATAGTAAAAGATTATTTTGGATTAATTGGACATCCTAAAACATTAGCTAAAATAGGTGAAGATTTTGGTCTTACTAAGGAAAGAGTAAGACAGATTAAAGAAAAAGCGTTAAGAAAATTAAGAAATGAGAGTGAAGGGCTGTTAGACTATATGAGTCGTTAATATTTATTAACAAATACGTTTATATGAAAAAAAGATTATTTCCACTATTAATTGCATTATCTGCATTATTAGTATCTGGTTCTGCAGCATTCTATTCTGTCTTTGGACTAAGTAAATTATTTGCAGGAGCAAGTACACAAGTAATCATAATGGCTGGTTCATTAGAGTTTGCTAAGTTAGTTGTAGCATCCCTTTTATATCAATACTGGGACACTATAAATAAATGGTTACGTTCATATCTTACAATTGCATGTTTTGTTCTAATGATAATCACTTCAGGTGGGATATATGGATTCTTATCCGGAGCATATCAATCAACAGCGACCCAATCAGAGTTATTAGATAAATCACTTTTAATACTTAACCAAAAACAAGTTAGGTTTGAAGAAACGAAAAAAGACTTAACACTTGAGAAGACTCAAATAAATAAATCAATTTCAGATTTAAGAGTATCGTTATCTAATCCACAACAAGTATCATGGTATGATAAAAATTCTGAAACAGTAATCACATCAACATCTAGTTCAGCAAGAAGAGCATTACAAACAGAATTAAAAACTACAATTACAGATAGAGACAATATAAATCTAAAGTTAGAGGCAGTATTAGATTCAATTAATAAAACGGATATGGTTTTATTAGAGAAGGAAATATCTAATGAATCTGAAAGTGAATTAGGACCATTAAAATACCTAGCCTCAACAACGGGATGGTCAATGGATAGAGTCGTTAATTATTTTTTACTTTTAATTGTATTTGTATTTGACCCATTAGCAATAGCACTTGTAGTAGCAGCTAATATGTCATTTGCCCAACTAAAGAAACCAGAAATAGATTTTGATTTATACAACCCACCCCTACCAAACGATAAATTAAAAAATATTGCGGAAAAATATAAAGAAATTAAGATAGAAAAGGAAGATGTCGTAATGGATGACCTAGAAGACCTACAGGATTATATAAATTACACTAGAGAAGAACCTGTAGATAATCTAACCTACCCTAACATAATAAGGTCAATACCAACACACGACCCACAAACTGGAGAATTGAATGCAGACTATAAAGAATTAACAGGTAAAGAAAATCCACTAGAAGAAGACACGTCAAGACTAACAGACACAACTAAAACTTTAATAGTGGAAAATAATCTTTCAGATGATGAAAAACATATTGAGGAGGCTGTAAAATCTTTTATGGAGGACGACTTGGTAGATGAGTGGTTAGAAGAATTAGGTAAAGAGAAAGGTTTAAAATCAAAAGAAAAGGACCTACCATTAACTAAAATACTTAGATATACAAAAAGACAATGATAGACACAGATGAAATGGTAGAAAATAAAAAGTTATATAACATTATTTTAGATGTACCTAAAACACAAATTATTTTATGCCATACAGGGAGAAATGCCACCCACTACTACAATAGTTTAAAATATAGGATGGACGGTGAGTATAGAAAAATTCCACATTATATGATAACCAAAGAAGGAAGAGTAGTTGAATTAATACCACCTAATAGTACCTCAGAATTCATAGGAAAAGAAGATGTGGACAGTAAAAGTGTATTCGTTATTCTAGAAAACTTAGGGTGGTTGGTAAGAAAACCCCAACCAAATAAATACGTCAACTGGATTGGTGATATTTATAAAGGAGAAGTTTTTAAGAAAAAGTGGAGAGGACACCTATTTTGGGCTAATTACACTACGGAACAAATAGATTCTTGTGTGGAGTTAATAGTAGAATTAAATAAGGATTTAGGAATAAAATTAGAATGTACTGGACATAATGTTAAGATAGAAAGTATTGAGAAATTTAAAGGGGTAGTAAGTAGAAGTAACTATAACAATTTTTGGACAGATATAAGTCCAGCTTTTGATTTTGAAGAATTAATAGAAAAAATAAAACATGAAAAAAATGATTAAAAGAGGAGAACAAACTGATTTAGCTTATGAGGATATGAAAAATATGATAAACCTATCCCGAGTACTAAAGGAACAAACCGAAGATGTCACTATTGATTCAGAAGAGACACAAACTGATGAAGTTACAGAAATAAAAAGAAAGGAAGAAAAGAGAAAAGAATACACTATAAGTGGTGGAAAGATTATTGTTCATGGAACTAGTGAAAAAGAATTAAATTTAACAAGTGAAGAAAAATCTGCGTTTCAAGAAACTATGGATGGATTTATAGAACAAGTAGAAGATTTAGCAGATTTTAATGTGTTGAACATTTATAATAACAATATTGAATGGTCAGGAAATTTAGTAAGATTTGACCTGGAATATTTTTACGCTGTTGGTGAAACCAATGGAGTCTACATTAATGGAACCATGATTAAAGTTAATAAAGATTTTTCTGAAATGTTAGAAAAACTAACAAGTTTCTATGACGTATTCTCCACAAAATGGTCTTCAGTTTTAGCAAGTAGAAAAACAACATAATTAAAAAATATAAAACAAATGGAATATATTAAAAAAGGGTGGAAATGGATTTTAGGGATTATAGGATTCTTTGTAGGTTTAGTGTGGGTTATGAATACTAACTCTAATAGAAAAGTTAAAAAACTTAAAAAGGATATTAGAAGTAACGAGAATAAGACCTCAGAAGTTGATGGTAAGATAAAGTATGTAAAAAAGAAAAAGAAAAATATAAAAAAGAAGATAAATAAAACCAATCAACACCTAAAACAAATAAAAAACAAAAAACCTAAAGTTAAAAACAGAACAGGTAACCAAGCAAAAAAAGCTTTAAAAGATAGGTTAAAAAAGTAAAATCCAATGAAAAAAATTATCCTAATACTTTTATTGTGTATACCATTTTGGGGTATTTCCCAATCTCATACGTTTACAGAAAGTGAAGTAATCAAGATGGACTCACTATTCCAGGTATATGAACAAAATGATAGTATACAAAAAATTCAAATCAATATATTAACTACCCAACTAACTAACTACACAAACTTACACGAATTAGATAGTTTAGAGTTACATTTTATGAATGAAAAAACAACTCTACTTAATCACAGAATAGACTTATATATCGACCTTACCAAAGAGTTACGGCCCAAATGGTACAACAAACCAATTATTCATTTTTTCTTAGGTGCCGCGACTATCACTACCGCAGCAATAGTCTTAGATAAAATAAAGTAGTTATCTTGCCTTCCTTATATTTATATATAAAATATACTAATGGCATTAAACAAATCCGATAAATTAGAAATAGAAAGAATATCAAGAGCAGAAATTAAAGACTTTTTAAAAAAAGCCACCTTTAAAAATACTGTTATTGATTTAGTAGAGAAAGAATTGAATTCTAATAGCGGTAAATTGGCTAGAACCCATAAAAAGAAAGTAGCGGCTATCAGTACGAAAGTACTAGTAGAACTCTATAAAGTATTCTGGTTACGAAGAAGTTTCTGGGAGAACCAAATAAAAAATGTTCAATAATGGCAAAAATAAGTACAGGAATTAATAAACTCACGCAACTGGGTAAAGATATGGATGACGGGATAAAAAATGCAATTTCTAAAGAGGGTGGAGGAAAAAACCATTTTAATATAAAGAATGCGTTAAATGCTACATTAGATGAAGAGGGAGGACCTATGGTACCAATAGACCCACACGCCGGAGAGTCTAGTAGTGAGTTTGACGGAATGACAAGAGAAGAGGCGAGAAAAACGATTAACTGGGCAGCCAAACATTATAACCAAACTGAAAAAGCAAGAAAAAAAGCTTTTTATGCTAAGTACGGTACTTTAAAGGGTGAAGAAGAAGACATGGAAGAAGCTACCGGAGCTAGTTCATCAGGTTCTTATAGTGGGCCATTATTTGGTAAAATGGGGAATGATAGTAAAAAAACTAAAAAGGTTAAAAAGATACCTAACTCTTACTCAGATTACGACATAAAAGAAGAGGAAGAAGAAGTGGACGAACAAACAGGTGCTTCATCTTCAGGGGCTTATTCACAACCAGCTATTTGGGCAAAAAATAAAAAGAATTGGAGAGCAGTGTCGGATAAGAAGTTCCCTAAATTAGGAGGGCCTGGTGGGACATACGTTAAAGTTAAAGACAAGTGTAAAACTTTTCCTTACTGCAATCAAGGAGATATTAACGCATTAGAATTCTATGAAGGAAATGAACTAATGGAAAGTATTGGTAGAGTTTCCAGAATAAGAGGAAAATCTAAAGCTTATATCGCTAAAGTTATTATGGAAGCAATGGACGATAGTAATTTAGGAAAGAAATTAAAAGATAAGGCAGATAGTAGAGCTAAAGAATCAGCAAAAAAGAATAAAAGAACACGTATAACAAAACAAGAGTTAGAAGAGATTATAACACGAAGTTTTTATAAATCACCAGTGACTGACCCTAAGGCTGGCATTGTAGGTGTTGCGAAAATGGATTTACCTATAGGGAAAATATTTAGTATGTCAGGAAATAAACCAAAATATGAGTAATAACTATATATTTATATAAACACAAATAATAAAATAAAGAAATTATGGCAAAACAGAAATCTAGAAATATAGAAAAAACACTACACAGTAGTGTTGAAAAATTAATAAGTAACGACATAAAGAAAGAGATGGGCATTAGTCAATTAAAGGATAGGTTAAAAGAAGCTGTAGCTGCTAAAGCCGTAACTAGAAAAAGTATAAATCAAACACCAGGACTTAAAATTACAAATAACGTTTTAAAACAATCTGGTAAACAAAATAAAGACAGTGTTAGTGCTATAATGGATAAAATTAAAGATTATCTATCTTATAAAGATAATAGTAATCCAGAATATCCAAACCAAAATAATTCAAAGACAGACCACAACTCACCAATGTATAGAAATAGTACAGACCAAGAGGAATATGTGGAAGAGTGGAGAGGTGGTGGACTAGAAGACCTACAATACCAAACAGAACCTAGTGATGAATTTAAAGAAAGATTTAGTCAATATCTAGATGGTTCTATCGAAACAGGTAATAATGATGGTGAGGGTTCAGACGGTCAACAGGTTGCAAATGTGGTACCTTCTAAGTTGGGTGAGAAGATAAAGAAAACAATGAAAAGAAAGCATAAAGCTTTACAGGGTGATGCGGGAGACGCAATTCCAAATGATTGGGCACATCATAGTAATCCAGGATATATGGGGGAAAGTAATGAGAAAAAAGGAAAACTTATTAGTGAACAAACAATGTCCCATTCTGGAAAAGATAACGATGGTAACGTAACTAAGATAACCAAAACGAAAGCAAGTGCAACAGAAGAAGATAAAATAAAAGCAATAGAAAAAATACAACAGTACTGTAAAATATCGGTAGACGGAAAAGTAGGTCCTGAAACATCAGAATGTATTGAACGTATTCAGAAAGAAAACGGCCTAACGATAAATGGTAAACTGAGTAAAGAATTATTTAAACTAGTCGCGAAAGGACTAAAAGAAAATAACAATAAAGATAACATTACTGAAAGTGTAAGTTACGACATGGAAGGAATTAAACATTTATTTAACTACAATAAGAAAACTCAATAATTCTTTATTAGTTCACATTCTTTATTATAATTTGTATATGGAAGGAAAAAGATATACACCACACGAATTTCTCAAATACATTAGAGAACCCTTAAGTCAAGACGATATTGATTTATGGATAAAAGCACATGGTCTAACTTTAGAGTTGTCTACAGTTTTTTTTGATTTTGTAAATTCTCTTTATGTTGTTGTGAATAAAACTTATTTAGGTGTAGACGTTATAAAAAATAAAGAAGACCAACAAAACCACTTTAACTGGTGTTGGACTAAAGTTATAGGCAATTTTGAGAAGGAAAGTGTCTATTTTAATATTAAGGGAAATCACTACGATTATTTCTGGACTTTTTTCTATGATACCTTTTATAAAAACCCTAGTCCCGAAATTATAAAAAAAGTAGAAGACTTTTTTAGAGATTTATTTACACCAGTATCTAGGAAAACAAAATCTGAATTAGATATTTACACCGAAATGTATAAAATGTTAGAAATTAATTTAAAATCTTGACAAGTGATATGTTTTGCCGTATCCTTAGAACAAATATTGTAATATGAGTAAACTTTTTAATTTGGTGAGTAATAATTTAGTAGTAGAAAAAGAAATACTAGAGGCAGAACTAGAGGACATCTTCAATGCACGTAAAGACCTAGACCTAACCAAACGATTAGAAAAATCAGTTCAATTAATAAAAGAGATTGCCCAAATAATGACTACAATAAGTTTATGGGAATCTTATAATAATAATAATAATTTAAAAACAAAAAACGATTAAAAATGGAAACATTAACAAAAATTAAAGAAATGGTAGAAAGTTTATCTGTAGATATGACTAAATTTTACGAAAAAGACAATAAGAGTGCAGGTGTGAGAGTAAGAAAATCTGCACAAGCAATTAAAGGTTTATGTCAAGTTATAAGAAAAGAAATTTTAGAAGAAACAAAAAAATAATAATATGGAGGGATGGGTATATCTTTTAGTTTTTGTGTGGTCTATTTTTATAATGGCTAAATATCTGTTAAGTTTTCTTCTAAGTCTTTTTAGTAACCCACCTAAAAAAATGGACCTAAATTGGAAAGATATGATTATACTAGGATTTGGTGTGTCTTATTTTTTAACTTATTTAATAATATAATGATATATTCAGAGATAAAAAATATGTTACCTTTCTTTTATGGTATTAGACTATTTGATAGTTATTTTATAATTGATATGAATATACCAGAAAGTTGGAGATATTCTGAGATGTATGGGGAAAGTGTTGCCACTAAAGCAAATGGGATGAACAAAGATGGGACACTATCAATCTCTTTATTTTCTACATTTAGTGAAGTAAGTGTAAAAACAGTCATAAGTACCGCAAAACTTATAATAAAAGACAATAAAGAAAGAGAAGAGAAAGGTAAATTATTAGAAGTAAAAAGAGTAGAACTTGAAACTTTATTTGAGAATGCAAGTTTGGAAGATTTAAAAAGAATGAACTTTATAACTAATAAAAGTAATAATAAACCAACATTAAACGATGAAGAAAAATCCAAAATCAGTGGACTGGTTATTCAGGGAACTGGACAAAGACACGAACAACATACTGAAAAACAAACAACAGTTGATAAGTAATATAAAATCATTAGGAGGTAAACAGGTAGGAAATTCAATACAAAAAAGAAAAATAAAACAAAAACAAACTCTATGGCAAAGGTTGATGATGGTAATATTGGGGAATTAAAGGAATACCTTTCATCATTCGCTGAGGTAGCAGAATGTTTAAATAAGTTAGAAGTTCCTGTAGAAGGTCTTGAAGTGATAGTCAAAGTAAGTGACATGGTTCATAATGAAATTCAAGAAGAAATATCCAACATAGGAAGACTAACCGTAGAAAAGAATAATACGTTTACGGTTAATATTTCTGGTAGTAAATTTACCTTTATAAAATAATTACTGAGTATAATGTTTATATAAGAGAGATTTTTTAAATCCCTTATTCTCTAATATTGTATATAGTTGTTTTCTTTGTATTGTGGAAAAATCAGTAACTAATAAACAGTTAGTTATTCCATTTATTCTAAAGTGAGTCGATATACATTCCATAAATCTTTTTGATTCTGAAACAG
>TARA_R110002167_G_scaffold31464_6_pt1 | contig 12095 bp, 13 predicted proteins | sample TARA_R110002167 | Tara Oceans TARA_R110002167 (sample SAMEA4398238) | marine metagenome | biome: Polar Biome; feature: [MES] marine water layer (ENVO:01000295) within the mesopelagic zone...; material: water (ENVO:00002006), including particulate matter (ENVO:01000060) such as...... | reverse complement strand
ATGGTGCTGAGCTTCTCAAAGGCTTCACAAGATATTATTATGGTGGTTTGTGATGAACCCACCTCATTAACTGATGCCTATGCTTTAATCAAAATATTAAATAAAGAGCATGGAGTATTTCGCTTCAAAATAGTAGCGAATATGGTTCGAACACCTCGTGAAGGGGATGAGCTGTTTGCCAAGTTGAGTAAGGTGACTGACCGCTTCCTCGATGTAGCACTTGAATTAGTTGCCGTTATTCCTTTTGATGAAAATGTCAGAAAGGCAGTCAGAAAACAGAAAGCGATTGTCGATGCTTTTCCAACTTCTCCAGCATCGATGGCGATTAGAAAATTAGCGAGAAAAGCAATTGATTGGCCAATACCGTCGCAGCCAGGTGGCCATTTGGAGTTTTTCTTAGAGCAGTTAGTCAGCAAAAAAGCAGTAGGCGATAATCGGTGAATAGTAAAGCCTCAGCTTACCAACAGATGACTGATAAGAATGAACTTGTTGAACGTCATGCTCCTTTGGTTAAGCGTATTGCACATCATTTGTTGGCAAGGCTACCTGCTAGTGTGTTAGTTGACGATTTAATTCAAGCCGGCATGATCGGTTTACTTGAAGCATCAAGAAATTTTGATGGTAGTAAAGGGGCGAGTTTTGAAACGTTTGCCGGTATTCGTATCAGAGGCTCCATGCTAGATGAGATACGGAAAGGCGATTGGACACCTCGTTCAGTGCATAAAAATGGACGTGCTATTACTCAAGCTATTCGTGAAGTAGAGCGAGAGACTGGCCGGGATGCCAGAGATGTCGATGTTGCCGAAAAACTGCAAGTTAATATTGTAGATTATCACCAAATGTTACTTGAAGTGAATTCAGGTAAACTGATTGGTATTGAAGATTTGGGTGTCACAGAAGACGTTGTTACAACAGAACAAACAAAGGGATCTGACGTGCCCTTTGAAGATTTGTTACAAGGTTCATTTCAAAAAGCACTCGCTCATGCTATTACTACCTTACCTGAACGAGAGGCGATTGTATTGTCACTCTATTACGATGAAGAATTAAATTTGCGTGAAATAGGTGAAGTACTGGATGTTAGTGAATCAAGAGTAAGTCAAATACATAGCCAAGCCATGCTTAAACTTAAAGTTCGCATGCAAGCTTGGCATAATAACGATAATTAAATTTGCATTGAAGATGGGTATGAACCCTTACCGGAGGTAGTTTTGGATAAGAATATGAAGATTCTTGTTGTTGATGATTTCTCAACAATGCGTCGGATTATCAAGAACTTACTTAAAGATCTTGGCTTTACGAATATACAAGAAGCAGATGACGGAAGTACTGCTTTACCGATGTTACAACAAGGTGACTTTGACTTTGTGGTAACAGACTGGAACATGCCTGGAATGCAAGGTATAGATTTGCTCAGAGCAATTAGAGCAAATCCAAACTTAAAACATATTCCGGTGCTTATGGTAACCGCAGAAGCCAAGAAAGAGCAGATTGTGGCAGCAGCCCAAGCTGGTGTGAATGGCTATGTCATCAAACCATTTACTGCGGCAACGCTTAAAGAGAAGCTGGCGAAAATTTTCGAACGCTTAGGTTGAATTCAGAAAACCCCGATATAGAGGAATTGCTGTATGAAAACCGAAAGCCCGCCGCCTATTTCTTTGCAAGAAGCGAGAAAACTGGTTGAGTTATTGGAGCAAGGAGATAACAAAGGTGCCAATGAGCTCCTTGAATCTATTGGTGTTCAAGACTCAGTAGAGTTATTTGCCGAAGTCGGAAAACTGACGCGTCAATTACATGACTCACTAAATAATTTCCAATTAGATCCGCGTATTGTCAATTTGACAACGGAAGATATTCCCGATGCTCAGGCTCGATTAACGTATGTTATTCAGTCAACCGAAGATGCAGCCAATAAAACCATGGATTTGGTTGATTCTTGTATGCCCATAGCGGAAAAATTGCATGAAGGTATTTCAGCTTTATTACCAGAATGGAATAAACTGATGTCTCGCGATTTACAGCTTGGCGAATTTAATCAGCTTTGCCAAAACATGGGGGATTTTTTAAAAAGCGGAAGCGAAGATTCTGCTCAGTTAACAGGGCTACTAACTGAAGTCTTGATGGCTCAAGGTTACCAAGATTTGACTGGACAAGTAATTCGTCGAGTGATTGAGTTGGTCAAAGAAGTTGAAGATAACCTAGTTTATATGCTGACAATGTTTGGTGGTCTTGAATCCAAAGACGGTAAACAACGTAAGGATAAAGCTAACAATTCAGATAAACAGGCCGATACAATAAAAGCTGAAGGACCAATCTTAGATGCTGAGTCTCGCGAAGACGTTGCTTCAGATCAGGTTGATGTTGATGATTTGCTTTCGAGTCTTGGTTTTTAGGGGTGCTAGTGTATGGCTTTTGATGTTGATGAGGATATATTACAAGACTTTCTCGTTGAAGCAGGGGAGATCTTAGAACAATTACAAGAACAATTAGTTGATCTTGAAAACAATCCAAAAGATGCTGATCTACTTAACGCTATTTTTCGGGGATATCACACCGTTAAAGGTGGTGCTGGGTTTTTATCGCTGGGTGCATTGGTTGATATTTGTCATGGTGCGGAAAACGTCTTTGACGTTATGCGTACTGGGAAACGGACTCTTACATCTGAATTGATGGACGTTATTCTACAAGCAACCGATGAAGTTGTTAAAATGTTTGATAGTGTCAAAGCTGGTCAACCCCTAGTGCCAGCTGGTGAGGAACTGTTAGATACTCTGCATCGTCTCAGCCGTCCCGAATCTGAGGACGAAGTGGTTCACGAAACAACAGAAGAATCCAGTCAAATCGAAGAACCAAGTTCAGGCGATACACAAACAGATGATTCTGGCGATTTCAGCGAGGATGAATTTGAAGCACTGCTTGATGAACTACATGGAAAGTCACCCCCTGCGGCAAAAGAAACAGAAACAAAACCCTCAAGATCCTCTGGCGCTGATGAAGATATTAGTGACGACGAATTTGAAGCTTTGCTAGACCAATTGCATGGCAAAGGACAATTTAAGCTTGAAGAAGAAGCTAAACCTGCAACCAAAGCAGTAGAAGCTGATGTAAAAGCAACTAAAAAGAATACAACCAGTGATGAAATTAGCGATGAAGAGTTTGAAGCTTTACTCGATGAATTACATGGCAAAGGGAAAGCCCCTGATACCGTAGAGGAAGTCAAAGCGGAACCTAGTGCGCCTAAGACTCCTCCGCCTGTTGCAAAGGCTCCAGTAGTGAAGCCAGTCGCACCGGTGGTTAAGGCCCCTGTGGAGGTCAAAAAACCGGCTGAAAAAGCCCAGCCAGCAGTAGAGGCAGAAAGTAAAGAAGACAAAAAATCTTCTGCCGTGCCTCAAGCTGAGACTACCGTTCGAGTAGACACTAAAAGACTCGACCAAATTATGAATATGGTGGGTGAATTAGTTTTAGTTAGAAATCGCTTGATTAGCCTTGGAATTAACATTGCTGATGAAAGCATGTCCAAAGCGATTGCCAATTTAGATGTAGTCACGGGTGATTTGCAAGGCGCGGTCATGAAGACACGCATGCAGCCAATTAAAAAAGTATTTGGTCGTTTTCCTCGAGTTGTTCGTGATTTAGCTCGAGCGCTGAAAAAAGAAATTACCTTAGAACTTGAAGGCGAAGAAACTGATTTAGATAAAAACTTGGTCGAAGCCTTAGCCGATCCCTTAGTGCATTTAGTCAGAAACTCTGTAGACCATGGTATTGAATCACCAGAAGAGCGCAGAGCTGCTGGTAAACCTACTATGGGCACAGTTAAATTAGCCGCTTCACAAGAAGGTGACCATATACTACTTACCATCACAGATGACGGTAAGGGCATGGACCCTGAAAAGCTTAAAGAAATTGCTATAAAACGCGGTGTAATGGATGCTGATACAGCTGCCAGAATGACTGATGTAGAAGCTTTTAACCTTATCTTTGCACCAGGCTTTTCAACCAAGACTGAGATTTCTGAAGTGTCTGGTCGTGGCGTCGGCATGGATGTCGTCAAAACTAAAATCAACCAATTAAATGGTTCGGTGAAGATAGATTCAAAGCTGGGTATTGGGACAATACTTGAAATTAAAGTCCCTCTTACACTAGCCATTTTACCCACTTTGATGATTGTGGTTGGGGAGCAGACCTTTGCTTTACCCCTAGGTTCAGTCAATGAAATCATTAATGTTGATCCTACCAAGACTAACACCGTGGATGGACAACTCACTATGATTGTCAGGTCCAAGGCGATACCTTTATTTTACTTAAGAGAATGGCTCACTCGCAAACCAGGTAAACTTCCACCAGTAGATAAAACAAAAGGTCATGTGGTTGTGGTGCAAATTGGTACCAAACTACTGGGCTTTGTAGTTGATGCTTTGATTGGCCAAGAAGAAGTGGTGATAAAACCCCTTGATGAATTGTTGCAAGGCACGCCAGGCATGGCTGGAGCTACGATAACCAGTGATGGTGGTATTGCGTTAATTTTGGATGTTCCAGGTCTGCTTAAACGTTACGCTACTAAGAAGGTATAGTTACATAAGACTCATTTTTGTTTTTATATTTTTACTTAGGGTTTAAATGGCTTACCGAATATTAATTGTTGACGATTCTACTTTTTTTCGTCGCCGTATTACGCAGATTCTGCAGGAAGACTCGGAGCTTCAAGTTGTTGGGGAAGCCAAGAATGGCTTGGAAGCTATTTCCCTCGCTCAACAACTTAAGCCAGACGTCATCACGATGGACGTTGAAATGCCAATAATGGATGGTATTACAGCTGTTAGGAAGATAATGGCCCTGAGCCCAGTGCCCATCATCATGTTTTCGTCTTTAACTCATGATGGTGCAAGTGCTACTTTAGATGCACTCGACGCTGGTGCTTTGGACTTTCTACCGAAAAAATTTGAAGACATCGCGCTAAACAAAAAAGAAGCCAAATTACTGCTTCAAGATCGAATTAAGACCCTTGCTCGCAAGAGTACAAGTTTGGGTCGTTCGGTTTTAAGTCAACCGTCAATAGCGCGGTTTGAGACGAGTCATGCACCACGCTCTGCTATCGGTCAAAATATCAGAAAGAGTTATAAATGCTTAGCAATAGGCACTTCAACTGGTGGTCCTGTGGCTTTGCAGAAGATACTGATGGGTTTTTCTCACTCATTTCCTTATCCTATTATTATGGTGCAGCACATGCCAGCCGCATTCACTGAGGCATTTGCCAATAGACTTAATGACTTATGCAAAATTACGGTCAAAGAAGCTAAGCAAGGGGATGTGCTAGTTGCCGGTACTGCCTATTTGGCCCCGGGCGGTTGCCAAATGACAATAGAAGGTCGGGCGAGTTCAGCCCACATTAGAATCTCAGATGCTGAACGCTATCCAGAAATGACATATAAGCCCAGCGTAGACCTCACATTTGCATCACTATCTAAGGTTTTTGGCGGAGATGTATTGGGTGTTATCTTAACTGGTATGGGTGCTGATGGCCGTGAAGGCTGTCGTGAATTGAAGTCGCAGGGCGCAAAAATTTGGGCTCAGGATGAAAAAAGCTCTGTTGTTTATGGTATGCCTCAAGCTGTTACAGTGGCAAATATCGCTGAACAAAATTTTGATATTGAGCATATGTGCCAACAAATTAAATCTGAAATGCTCGATTAAATAGCAGCTTGTAGACCAACTAACACCCTGGATTTTAAGTTAAAAACAATATTTATATAAGGTCACAATTTTGATTGTTTGGACAGTTGCTAATCACAAAGGTGGGGTTGGAAAAACCACTACGACGGTGACTATGGGAGGACTTTTAGCCCAAGCTGGCAAACAAGTTATATTGGTTGATACGGATCCACAAGCCTCACTAAGTTACTATTTTGGTGTTGATTCAGAGCAGTTATCTTCCAGTCTGTATGATGTTTTTATTAATGGTAAAACACTTAGTAAAGAAAATGTTCTAGACTGTTTGTGTCCCACAAAACTTGATTCCTTGTTTATTTTGCCTGCGACAATGGCGCTGGCAACCTTAGATCGGAAAATGGGCACGCAAAATGGCATGGGGCTTATTTTGAAAAAAGCTTTAGAGCTTGTGAGTGATGAATTCGATTTTGCGATTATCGATTGCCCCCCAGTGTTAGGTGTTTTGATGATCAATGCATTAGCCGCTTGTGATAGGGTTATAGTACCTGTGCAAACGGAGTTTTTGGCGCTTAAAGGGCTTGAACGAATAATGCATTCAATGGAAATAATGCAAAAGTCTTTAAATAAGATTTTTGCCTTTACCATTGTTCCGACTATGTACGATAGGCGAGTTAATGCGGCAACCGAGTCATATAAAAACTTAAAGGCGACCTATGGTGATGGGGTTTGGCCTGGGGTGATCCCCGTTGATACTCGGTTTAGAGATGCCAGTCAGGCGCAGACGCCTCCGTCGGTGTTTTGTGCTAAATCAAGAGGGGTATTTGCCTATGCTAAGTTGCTTAAATATATTTTAGATTTGGATAACAAATAATGTCGGGTAAGCCTTTTGCGAATGAAGAAGTAATGGAAGACTACATGTCAGCTTTATTGACTGAAGACCCTGCTATTGATTCTTTTCAGAAGCAAGCGATTGCTAGCCTGTTAGAAAAAGCAAAACCGGCGCCTCGAAGTGAACCTTTTGAGCCTGTTCCCCAGGTTTCTGTTCGCGATGAACCTAAAGAAATTGAGGCAACAGTCGACATAAAAGCAGCGGAATTAAGCAAAACCCCTGCTAGACTAGAAAATAAGGTTCCTGAGGCTGAATTTCAAGCCTTATTTTTTGAGGTTGCAGGTTTGACATTAGCCGTGCCTCTGACAGAGTTAGGGGGGATTCATCAGCTTGATGCTATCAACCCTTTGTTTGGTAAACCGAGTTGGTTTAAAGGCGTAATGCTGCATAAAGGCAGTAAATTTAATGTGGTAGATACCGCAAAGTGGATAATGCCAGAAAAATCTGCTGAAAAACTGGCAGAAACCACAAAATATCAATATCTTATACTATTAGATGAAAGTGGTTGGGGTTTAGCCTGTGAACGTTTGGTCACAACCTCAACTTTGCAACCTGAAGATGTTAAGTGGCGTAATCCTGGCTCTAGCAGACCTTGGTTGTCGGGAATGGTCAAAAATAAAATGTGCGCTTTGGTTAATGTACAACAGCTTGTTGCAATGTTAACGCAAGGTTTAAGTAGTAACGATTAACCCCTTAAGGGTGGAGCATTTGCAATGAGTAATAACAAAAATCCAAGTAATAAAGTCACTGCTGGTGATGACGTTCTACAATGGGTCACCTACAAACTAGGTGAAGAGACCTATGGAATAAATGTTATGCAGGTGCAAGAAGTCCTGCGTTACACTGAAATCGCACCCGTTCCAGGCGCACCAGAATACGTATTAGGTATTATTAATTTGCGCGGTAATGTAGTCACGGTTATCGATACCCGTTCTCGTTTTGGTTTGCCTTCTTCAGAAGTATCTGACAACAGTCGTATCGTCATCATCGAATCAGATGACCAAGTTGTTGGTATTATGGTAGATAGTGTGGCTGAGGTCGTCTATTTACGCTCATCTGAAATAGACAGTGCACCTAATGTTGGAACAGAAGAAAGTGCTAAATTTATTCAAGGTGTGAGTAATAGAGACGGTCAATTGTTGATATTAGTCGATTTGAATAAATTATTGAGCGATGATGAATGGGACGAAATTACCAATATCTAAGATTGGAATTTGAGTAACCTTTAGTTAAGCGAACTCAATGCAGAGTTTTGGACAGGAAACCGACCAGTTGAAGTTATCATGCCCCAGTATTTAATTGTTAGTGCTATAGCAGGAGTGCTGTTCTTGTTAAGCTGGGGTTTTACTTTCTATCTTCTTAGGAAGATTCGCCAATGTGAATTTCAGTTAGCTTCGGTGCATGACAATTTACTTGGCAATGAAAACAAATTAAACCAAGTAAATGATGAGTTACATGAAACTCGTATCGGTAACCAGGCACTAGGACGGAAAGTTAAAGACTTAGTAAAGTTGATAGGGGAAGTACAGTCTCGTCAAGATAAGTTAGCTGAGCAAGATCCGCAAAGTCGCTTCTATGCTAACGCAGTCAAGCTAATCACTGATGGTGCTTCTTTGGAGGATGTTATGCGAGAGTGTGACTTACCTCGAGCTGAAGCTGAGTTGCTCTTTAGTCTTCATCAGTCATAGAACTTGCTCCTTTTTTTGAGAATAGTCGTTATTCTACTTCACTATCTATTCTTGGCACTCTTAAGTGCAAGCAATATTTTCTGCGAAGCATGTGCTCTACCATCAGTGCATTTTGCAAAATTGACATTCGAATCATTATTTTTCGGTAATTAAAAACACTTTAATTTTCTCGCTTCGATGCATCTTGTAATTAATTACGTGTATACTACGCGGCCGTAAATTTCATCCGTATTATTGATTTAGAGGCGAGTTTTCATGCGCACAGATTATTGTGGCAACATCAATGCATCCTATATTGGACAAACCGTAACTTTGTGTGGCTGGGTTAATCGCCGTCGCGATCTTGGTGGTGTTATTTTTATCGATTTGCGTGATCGTGAAGGCATTGTTCAAGTGGTTTTCGATCCAGATTTGGCTGAGTCATTTGGCGTAGCAAATAGTTTGCGTAATGAGTTTTGCGTGCAGCTAACCGGCCTTGTGCGTGCTCGTCCAGCTGGACAGGTTAATAGCGATATGTCCACTGGCGAAATTGAAATGTTAGGTAAGTCCTTGACCATTCTTAACAAGTCAGCTCCCTTGCCCCTAGATTGGAATCAAGAAAACTCAGAAGAGCAGAGACTGAAATATCGATATTTAGATTTGCGTCGTCCATTGATGAGTGACCGTTTAAAATTTCGCGCTAAAGTGACTAGCGCAGTGCGCAGCTTTATGGACAATGCTGGTTTTTTGGATATTGAAACGCCAATTTTAACTAAAGCCACCCCAGAAGGTGCACGCGATTATCTGGTTCCTAGCCGAACGCATAAAGGCCAGTTTTTTGCTTTGCCTCAGTCACCACAGTTGTTCAAGCAATTACTGATGATGGCGGGAATGGATAGGTATTATCAAATTGTTAAATGCTTCCGAGATGAAGATTTACGTGCCGATCGCCAACCTGAATTTACTCAAATTGATATCGAAACAACCTTTCTAGATGCTGATGGTGTTATGTCTATCACAGAAAGTATGATCCGAGATTTGTTTCAAAAGATGTTAAATGTAGACTTGGGTGATTTTCCACAAATGACCTATGCAGAGGCAATGCGTCGTTTTGGTAGTGATAAACCTGACTTACGCAACCCACTTGAATTAACCGATGTTGCCGATCTGCTTAAAGAGGTAGAGTTCAAAGTATTTGCCGAACCGGCCAATAATATCAAAGGTCGTGTTGCTGTTATTAAGGTACCGGGTGGTGCGACTTTATCTCGTAAACAATTAGACGACTATGCTAAGTTTGTGTCGATTTACGGTGCTAAAGGTTTAGCTTGGATGAAAGTTAACAACCTCGAGGCAGGGATGGATGGCCTGCAATCACCGGTACTAAAATTTTTACCTGAACCAGTAGCAATGGCAATTGTCGAGCGCTGTGGCGCGCAGTCGGGTGATCTGATTTTATTTGGTGCTGATACTAAGACCGTGGTGACCGAGGCTATGGGTGCATTGCGTCTGAAACTAGGTGAAGATTTAGCCTTGCTCAGTGGTGAGTGGCGTCCTTTATGGGTAGTTGATTTTCCAATGTTCGAAGAGGTTGATGGTCGCTATTATGCTTTACACCATCCTTTTACCGCACCGCGAGATTTAAGCTCTGAGCAATTGGCAGCAGATCCTGCCAATGCCCTGTCTAATGCCTATGATATGGTGTTAAACGGAGTAGAGTTAGGTGGTGGCTCGGTGCGTATTCACCAGCAAGACATGCAGGCTAAAGTATTTCAACTCTTAGGTATCAGCGACGAAGAGGCACAAGTAAAATTTGGTTTCTTATTAGAGGCACTTAAGTATGGTGCTCCACCGCACGCTGGTTTGGCTTTTGGCCTAGATAGACTGGTAATGTTAATGACAGGCGCAACGTCTATTCGTGATGTTATGGCTTTCCCAAAAACAACTACGGCAGCCTGCCCTCTGACTAATGCACCGGGTGAGGCTAATCCTGAGCAGTTAAGAGAACTCGCTATTCAAACCATCAAATCCGTAGTTGAAAAATAGTCTGTTGAGCCATCGATGAGTGCTCACTGGCGTATACCTGAATCTGCCTTAGTCGTGATTTATAATCAGGCTGGGCAGGTTTTGGTCATGCAACGCAATGATGATCCCTTGTTTTGGCAATCAGTGACCGGAACAAGAGAAACCGCAGAATCTCCCTACCAAACCGCCGTGCGGGAAGTCAGAGAAGAAACCGGTATAGATATTAACACCTGCCACTATCAACTCATTGACTGTCACAAAATCAATCAATATGAAATTCGAGATTGCTGGCGTCATCGCTACCCACCAGATATCAGCATTAACACAGAGAATGTTTTCAGCCTAATGGTCGCTAATGAGCAAGAGATTATTTTGACCGAGCACAGTGCTTATGCCTGGTTGCCCAAACTACAAGCTATGGCGAAAGTTTGGTCGCCGACGAATAGAGCTGCCATCGAACAATTTGTGCCTGATGTGGGTACTGTTGATGTTGTAGCTCAAGCATGAGAGTTTAAATGGCGATTATATTGGGTATCGATCCTGGCTCAAGATTAACGGGTTATGGCATCATTAGACAAGTGGGCAGCAAGACTGAATATCTAGGTAGCGGGTGTATTCGCATGCAAGGCGATCCACTTGCGCCGCGCTTAAAACAAATATTTGATGGTGTCAGTGAAATTATTGCGCAATTTAGACCAACGGAGTTTGCGATTGAACAAGTTTTTATGGCTAAGAACCCTGATTCGGCCTTAAAGCTTGGTCAAGCGCGCGGCGCGGCTATTGTAGCTGCTACGTGTCATGATTTGCCCGTGGCTGAATATTCTGCCAGACAAATCAAACAAGCGGTGGTCGGTAAAGGCAATGCAGATAAAAGCCAAGTTCAACATATGGTAACGTATTTATTAAAGTTAACGGCGAGTCCGCAAGCTGATGCTGCTGATGCCCTTGCGGTGGCGCTTTGCCATAGTCACACTCACCAAAGCCTGATAAAGATGCTAGGCCAAGCAACTAAAACGGTACGTGGCCGTTTACGATAATATTGACACAAATATTATTAGGCAACGCGGCACAGCAATAACTCAAATCGCTACACAGGAAACAACATGATTGGCAACATTCGCGGTATATTATTAGAAAAGCAGCCCCCTGAAATATTAATAGAGGCAGGTGGTGTGGGTTATGAGGTGCAGGTACCCATGACCAGTTTTTACCAATTGCCAGAAATCGGTCAAGAAGTTAGTTTATGTGTGCATTTTGTCGTACGCGAAGATGCGCAATTATTGTTTGGCTTTGCCAACAAACAGGAAAGAGCTGTTTTTCGAGAATTGATTAAAACCAGCGGAGTAGGCCCCAAATTAGCATTAACCATTTTGTCAGGTATGAATGCTGCCCAGTTTATGCAAGCCGTCAGTTTGGATGATGTTACTGGCCTTACCAAATTGCCAGGTGTGGGTAAAAAGACCGCTGAACGCTTGGTGATAGAACTACGCGATAGACTCACTAAGTTAGCGGTAGCCCCTTCGAATACTGAGGCGTTTGGTCGCGTTGCGAACCTACCAATTGAAAATACCTTTTTGCAAAGTAACGATGTGAAAGAAGAAGCATTAAGTGCCTTGGTTGCCTTAGGCTATAAGCCAGCACAGGGAAGTAAAATGATTAACTCGGTCTACAAAGCAGATATGCGCAGCGAAACCCTTATCAGAGAGGCGTTACGAGCGATGAATTAATTTTACTTAGCTACGCTTTAGTAAGACGCAATTCACAATTTCTGATACCGTATTAACTAATTTTAATGATAAAGATAACCAGTTACATGGTTAGAATATTATTCAACATAAGAGTTTGTTGCA
>TARA_R110002167_G_scaffold312642_2_pt1 | contig 12114 bp, 29 predicted proteins | sample TARA_R110002167 | Tara Oceans TARA_R110002167 (sample SAMEA4398238) | marine metagenome | biome: Polar Biome; feature: [MES] marine water layer (ENVO:01000295) within the mesopelagic zone...; material: water (ENVO:00002006), including particulate matter (ENVO:01000060) such... | reverse complement strand
TTGTTTTGTTTATATGACTGCTTTGTTACAATCATACAGCTAATATAAAACTATTTATTTAATTAACAAAATATTTAATAACTTATTTTACTTTACTTCGAGGATCGTCTTTTGCGTCTGCGTAGTTAAGATGATTACACTTGCGACATAACCATAAGAAACCATTTTGATTAGAGCCTATAAAAACCATTTTATGTGTACACTTTTTACAATTCATTAACTAATATAATATGTTCCACGATTTGGGTTTTGTAATTGATATGTGACAGAATAACGAATAGCATCCAAAATATGGTTCCATTTGTCTTGTGGTGTTTTTGATTTCTTTTCTAACCAGCTGTAGTTGTTTAGTTCTTTGATTAGATTTATACTTTGTTGATCAACTATTAAATCATAGTCTTGTAATAAAGAGATCCCGTAAGTGATTGAGCCTGGTCCTTTTATTGATTCTTTAATATTACAACCTTTTTGTTTGAGTTCGTAGATTAGACGTTTCTCTGCGCTGTCACCAATGATGAGACTATTGTTTGCGTGTTTTAAGTTTAACTCAGCAATTTGTGTTGTTGTTAATGATTTTAAATAAAAACATTCTTTTAAATATATGATCTTGTTTGTTGAATCAATGTTTGTTTCTACTAAAACATTTTCGTCTGATGCGAATCCATAGTCTTGTCCAAAAACACTTACACCAACTTTTTTAAAATCACCAATCTTCCAGTTACTAAAAATCACGCCTTCTGCCTTAGATAACCAACCACCTAACATTTGATGTTTATACTTTTCAGGTCTACGTCTTTTAATGTTCTCTATTTGATTTAAATAACTTTCAGACAAGTTTTCTAAATTATCAAGATACGTTGTGTGTATGTATGTGACATTGTCTTGTGTTGCGTTTGTGCCTTCTTGAATACCTTTGTCTTCAAAAAATCTATTGTATATCCAATGTTCTTTTGTTGTTGGGTTTAATATCAATATAACTCTATTGTGTTGATTGAGTTGACGAACTGATAAATCTATTTTGTCAAATGTATCTTCACTTGTTAGTTCTTCAGCCTCATCAAGTACAAATGTAGTTACACCTTGTAATGATTTGAGATTAGCTGTTTGATCTCCAGACGATGTTTTAATGCCTTTGAATATTATTTTACTACCTGATTTTATGTTTCTTATTTCGTCTTTAGTAATATGAAAATCTTTAAATAGATCCATCATTTCAATTTTCTCTAAAAACTCGGGTATAATAGATATGTATGTTGAACTTAAAGTGTAACGTGTAAATAAGATTGTGTGTCCTGATTCGTAAGTTAAAAGAACTAATAAAAGATTAATAGAAAAAGATTTACCAGAACCACGACCTCCAGTGACGATAAAATATCTTGCATCAGATCCTGATAATGTTGAATACTTTTTATTTAATTCAATCACTTAAATTTAATAAGATCCTTGAAGTTTATATTTAAACCACTATCTGAAGTAATATCAACAGATTCTTTTGGTTTACCATAACGATAGCCAAAGTATAGATTCATTGCTCTTGAATCACCTTTTAAAATTTGTTTGCCTAAAGTTCTAATAACTTCTTCATTGTCAATTAATGAATCAAGTTTTTCGATTAACTTTATTTCATCTTCTTTTCTTGGTCGACCTGCGCCTTGTCTTGCTCCACCATTACTTTTGCGTTTATCCATAATTGAAATTTTATTGTTTATTCAATCTTTTTATATATAACGTATTTTATTAATAATTTTATACCTGATTAAGTTTTGATTTCCATTCAAACTCTTTTAACCATAAATCAATTTTATTCATTATGTATTCTTCTTTTTCAGCTGGTATGTTTTTAAGTTTAGTATATAAAGAATTGTCTGACCCAACATCTTTGATTTGAGTTTCTAATCTTTTTATTTTGTTTTCTAAGTATTTGATTTTATTTATTTCGTCAATTGTTAAATCAGAATCAAACGTAAACATTTCTTCAAGTGTTGCTATCTTCTTGTCGCTTAACTTATATGAATGATAGTTTTTAATAGAATGTATTACTGTTGCGTGATTCATTGGTTTATTGTTGTGTTGAAAAAATTGACTGATTGCAGTCCAACGCATAGCCAGTTTTTCTCTTAACAAATAACAAAACAACGATCTTACTTTTACAACTTCTTGTGTGCGTGTGTTTTCAAATATATCAATAGAAGTTAATTCTTTTAATCTGTCTGCTATCTCTAATGGTTTTAAGTTTTTCATATTTTAAAATTCTCTTTCTTTATTGTGTTTGGCTATGTATTTTCTTTTGTGTGTGTATTTTTTACCTATTGATATATAAAATAAACAATGAATTGAAAACGATGAAAGTTTTTCATAACTCAACATTTCTTTATTATATTGTGACTTTGCGTGTTTTAATGCAAATAGTCTCTTTTCTTTTAATGTCTTGAACTGTTTAAACTCTTGTAATAATGTCATACTAAAATACGTCTTTTAATTTAATTTTCGTTTGCAAATGTGTTTCTGGTTGAAAAAACAATTTTAAATCTTTGTCGTTTGTTATTGTATATCTTTGTTCAATAAAACTTGATATATCTGTTTTGTCTTGAACTTTTGCATAGTTTTTTATTTCATAAACTACTGAACAACTTGTGGTTTTTTTTAATTTTGTGTCGATCTCGCTTCGTACAATAAAACATTTACATATATCTCTATTGTTTAATTTTACATCAGCAAAAGTTGACAACATTCTTACAGTGTTTATACTCACTTTGTCATTTGATTTTTTGTGATCAACCAGTAAATTAAGATTTGATCCGTATTTTGATAAACTACAATCAATATCCATTATTGATCTTTGTCTGTCTGTTAACTCACTTATTAAAAAGTTAAACTCGTTGTTGTGATAATTTTTGTTAAATTCCATTGTTTCTGTTTTTAGATTCCTAGTATTAAAATATGATCAATATCATAAATTGATAAATCACATATATATTTAATTTCTTTTTTTATTGTTTCGTTTGTTTCTAATGACTTTAAAATTAAAATATCTTTAACTTTATAGTCTCTGTTTTTACGTCTTATTTCAAATGACTTAATGCCTTGTGAAATATCTGTAAAATATTTATGTTGTATTTCTAAATTATGTGTCAAAGATGTTTAATTGATTTTGTGCAACATCTCGATAAACTTCAGTTTTAAATCTTAGTATCGACAAATCATCTTTATATAGTTTACCAATGTATTTATAACTTTTTGTTATACTCTCTTTAAAGTATTTGATACCTGTATGAAATGCTTTGCCTTGTTCTTTTAATTGTTTATAGTGTTCGTTTGTTTTCTTTATTTTTTCAACATCATTTGATTCATTTATTAATTTCCAGTTTGTTGTGTTTCTTTTCATTCCCTTGAACAAAGATGGGTTTGATGTTTTTATATATAAAGATTTATTATCTGCAAGATACATTGATCCAAATATATTTAAAATTTTCATACCTATTCCAAGACCTTGAAAGTCAGGAAGAACAACCAATCTACTAACACGATATGCGTTTTGTATTGTTCCGCTTGGCATTGGTAATATTGCCATAAAACAAATTGGTTTATCATTAAATAATATCAAAAAACATTTAGAGGCTTTGTTTAATTCTTCACTTAAATAATGATGGTTTTTGAATATTTTCCAAGTTTCATATCGACATCGAAATATCTGAAGTTCAATTTCTGGTCTTTGCCGATCACGTGGCGCTATCTCAAGCCGACCTTTTAATGGTGAGTAAATCCAGTTTGGTTGTAACCAATCCATAATATCGAAGTGACAAGATGCAAGAACAATTTTCTTGTTTGTTTTTCTTATATACTTTTGTAATGCGTTTGACATTGCTTTTGCAACATCACGATCAACAACTGAAGTGTATTCGTCAATTAATATTATTTCATTATTAGACGCTTTACCGACTACGTAAGCAAGATTGGCACGATATTGTTCTCCGTTTGATAGAGTGTGATAGGGTCGTAACCAAGTGGGAACTGATGAAAGTCCCATAGCAGATAAAAGAAACGTTGCGTCTTGAGGTTCTAACCAATCAAAATTTGAGATCAATGATTTATTATAATCAAATGAAGATGTATTGATTTCTTTATTAAAGTACTTTTTAAGTATTGTTGTTTTACCTGTTCCACTACCACCGTAAACAACACCGATGTTCCATTCACTTGGTAATAACTCTAAGTTTGCATTTATAGTTACGTTTGATTCTTTTTTGTTTTGTATATCAAATGAATCATAAATGTAATTTGTGTATTTATCGTTTAAGATTGTGTGTGTTAAGTTAATTTTCATTGTGTTCTTAATTTTAATAAATTATAACATTCGATGTATTTCTCTCTTGCTTTGCTTTTATACTTTTCTTTGAATAATAAAAAAAGTTGTTTAGTGTATTGATATTTAGTTTCGCAATCTTTATAATATTTCTTTGCAAATGTTTTGCCTTTTCCTTTAAAGAAGTTAACATTGTCTGCGCTGTCACCGACGATGCATTGTTCGTAAAAATTATACAACGCTTGTGATTTTGAAATATCAAGAATCGTTTTATGTTTATGATGATAATTGTAAATCATAGCTGGAAATTGTCGATAGTCTTTGTCAATGCTGACGATCATAACATTGTCACGACCAAATTGATCGGTTAAAGTCTTCCAATATCTTGCGACAAGATCATCTGTTTCTTGTCCATAGATAAACTTGCTGTTGTATTGCTCCTTTACGTAATCATGCACTTGATGGAGCAAAGGTGGTAACTCTTGTTTTTTTCTATTCGCTTTGTAGTTCTTTGTGATCTGTTTACGAAAATTACCTTTTGAACCATTGAATGTAACTATTTTGTCAATTTCATATTGTTCTTCAAGATCATTAACTATTTTCATTAATTGATGATCAAATTTTATTTTTGCATCTTCAATGTCCTCATAATAGGGATAGTCTGAAATATCATCTTTTGATCTATAGCAACTGGCAAAGATTAAACTGTCTGCGTCAATTAATAAAATCATTATTTATTTAATTTTCTTTGCGTATAATATTCCCTTCCAAATCAACAACTGTATAGTTGTGTTCTTTTAAAAGTATTATAGCATCATTTATTAATTTTGCTTTTTCTTGGATTCTGTAGTGTTCAAATATTGAACTCTCAAATGGCTTGATGTTGTTGTCTTTCATTGTTTTTATTTTGTGTTAATTTATAAATTGTTTAAATTGTTCTAATTTTTGATTAAATTTTTTCATATCATTTTTAATCCATTGTTTTTGTTCTGAGTTATGTTGTTGTTGTAATTTATCAATACTTGACCATAATTCTCTTAAAGCTTCATTTTTTAAAAATTTTATATCTTTTTTTAAAAGTTGTAATTCTTTTGAATGTTTATTTTTTAATTGTTGTAAAGTCATATTTTTTGATTTAAAAAGGGAGGTTTTACCCTCCCATTACTATTAATTAGATAAATGATAACTTGTTAATCTATTTGGAAATTCGCCTTCCCATATTAAATCTTTTTTTAGTAAAGAACCTAAAACGCCTTTTAATTGATTTTTGCTACCATTAAAACTATCCATTATATTATCAAAACATTCCGTCGGTGTTTCTTCATAATAATCACCCCAAGAAATTATTTCTAATACTTTTGATTCTAATTCAGTTAAATTTTTCATTTGTTTGTTTTGTTTTGATAATTACTTCGTTGTAATTATACTACAAATATAAACTAAATAATTTAATTAACAAAATGTTTAATAAACTAATTTAAGTTTATTTTAGTTGCTTGATTTTCTTTGAGAAGATAAACGGGTTTTAACATTCTTTTTTTAGTCCATAATGTTGTGTCAGGACAATACATTTCTTTTGGCTCAGGTAAAACTAATTTATTTAACCAGAATAAAAAATTACCTTTTGGATCATTTACAAAATAAACTTTAATGATGTTAGAATCCATACTCATTAACGCATCGTATTTATATTTTTCTAACATTTTTTCTTCATAATATTTTTTTCTCCATTTCATTTCAATAACTACCGGTTTGTTTTTTGAAGTATATCCAGATGCGTCATAATGTTTTGTTCCACCACCAGTCCATTCAAGATTCCAACCGTCAAAGTTTAGAAATTCAATTAATGTTTTTTCTAATTTGTGTGTTTTTTCAATGCTCATTATCCCATATGATATTAAGTTCTTGTATAAACTTTTTTATTTTTGTTGGCGAGCAAGTACAAGGTTCATAATATTTATGTTTATAGTAGATTGAGTGGAGTTCGCAAACCATTTTATATTCGGATCTGCTGATAGTGTCACGTTTTGAAAGTCTAAATTTTCGCCAATATTTTTTATGTTCATTATTAAATTTTACCATCTTTTTATATTAATTTTATTCCAATCTTCACGGCGTTTGTCACACTTACAATTGGGATATATTTTTTTCCATACGTATCGAATGCCAGTATAATAAGTAAAATAATAAACTAAATCACCAAGTTTCATAATAAATTTTTTAATCGTTCAACAACTTTACGATAAGTGTTATATAAAGAATGATAAGGTATACCTGTTTTTCTTGATAAACTTGCAACTGATTCGCCTGAGTCTAAAATTTCAAAAACTTTTTTGTCGTACCAATATAATTTACTTAATTCTTTTGTAATTATTTCGTACTTGATTGAGTAATCAATATCAATTTGAGTTTTTTCTTTATAACAATCGTCTATATTTATAACGTTTATTTTTGATTCTTTACGTTTTAGATCAAGAAACATTGATTTAAGTATCTTGAAAACATAATAATAATTGTAATCGTCATCACCGAAATTGATGTCAAGACCTTGTTTTAATTTTCTTGATAATCTGATATACATTTCCATTGTAATATCTTCAGCTGTATTTCTATTGCAACCAAATGACATAACAATATCAATCCATATTTTATGTTTTTTAAATACTTTCGCTAAAATTTCATTCACTAAACACCTTTTAAAGGATCGTAGAAGTTCCCAACAAGTTGAGGAAAACCAAAATCATTGATTTCAAAACTAAATGTTTCAAAAGCATAACCTCTGCTTCTTTTACATTTTACTGTTGTCCATCCTTTATTTACTGTATTTGTTTCAAGTTGTATTTGTAATTCTGCCTTTTTTTCTAAAAACGATCCCAGATGACCCGTGGGTTTTTCAGATCCAAAGTTTGAATGAATCACGCAAATTATATGTACTTTATATTTTGCAGACCATTCCATAATTTTTTGAACACAAGCGTTTGTTTCTTCAATGTTGTTTACATCACTAACAAGATCAGCAATTCCATCAACGACAATTAAACCTATGTTTTCAAATTTATGTTCTAAACAATATTGTATAAATTCAATACGTAACTTATAATCTATTGTTCTTAAACCAAAAGTATGATAATTTTCTGAATAATCAAAAGAGTTCATTTCAATTACCCGTTTAAATAGTTTTTGAGCGTGCCATTTACCTTGTTCCGTGTCAAAATGTAAAACGTGTTTATTATCTCGATGACCTTTTATGTTTCCACCGAAACCGTTTGTATTGCCAAGATATACTGAAGTGAGTAATGAAACTAAAAATGATTTTTTACATTTTGGTGGACCTTGAATGAAACTAAAATTTCCATAAGTACCAAGTGGAATTGGGTATAAATAATCTTTGTTTTTACCCTTTATAAGTTTTTCGCCATAAGATAGCGCTACTGGTGGATATTCAATTGTTTTTTTATAGTCAACAATACAATCATCTTCAATAGCTTCCATCATTAAGAGACGCACTGTCTCCTCCTCTGAAAGTCTGTTTGTCATTAAGTTTAAAGAAAAAAGGGAGATTTTACTCTCCCGTTAAATTAAAATGGTAAATCGTTGCCTTGATCAGTATTGTTTACAACCGTTTGTTCTTGATCTTCTTCTTTTACAAATTTATTTATAGTACCGTCAGTCCATACAACACGTGCATTGCCTAACTTAATTTTTTTAATATATTCTTTTTTTTCAGCTGAGTTCAACGATTTATAAGCATCGTTTTGTTCTTTTGTTTGTGAATCAACTACCATACCGTTATTAGAATAACGTGATTCGTCATTTACTTTTATTGTAAAATTATACCAAACTTTTCCGTTTTCTGCTTTTACAAATTTTTCTTTAGGTAGTTTTGAAACGTCTATTGACGCAGTGATGATTGATGCCATAATTATTTATTTTTATTTATTATTTCTTCTTTAGTTAATTTAATTTTTTCAGGTTTTTTAAATGAATCAGATTCGTCTTGACCCATAACACCAAGTTCATAAAACCCAGTTAATTTTAAAACAGCACGTGACATAGCACGTTTCTCTGCCATTTCTGCAATATACCAAGATTGACAATTACCTTCATTATAAGATTGTCCTTTTAATGCAGAGCCAAAAGTTTCGATTTTTCTATCGTCTTTAGTTGCGTTTGCTTTGAAAACTGCAAAATTTGGTTCACATTTAATAACATCATAATCAATTTGTATTTGTTCTCTTGCTTGTATTTTATCAATACCTTGACGTGTTATAATTGTATAATGTTGATGTTTAAAAAAGTCATCTTTTGATAATTCGTATTTGTGATACAGTTCTGTTAATTTTTCTTTGTTCATAATTTTAAAATGTATTTTGTTGTAAAACTTCAAGTTTAGCTTCCAAGACATCTTTTGATTCTAAAGTGAATTGTAATTGTTTTTTAAGTTTTTGAATTTCTTGTTCTTTATCTTTTATAAAGTTTTGATAAAAACCAACTTGAACGTAATGTTCGTGATAAGATATTGTTCTTTGTATTGTCATATTGTTTGTTTTAAAGTGTTTTTTCTCTTAATGTTTTAAGTAATTTTTGTTTTGCTTCTGAAAAATTTGTGTCTTGTTTTATGAAATTTTTTGGAAATAATTTATAGTTAGTATATGATTCCCTTAACCATTTTATGTTTTGTGTAATTTTTTTCTTTTTCATTTTGTTTGTTTTAAAAAACAAAGAAGATTATTAGTTATGATAGTGTGACATCTAATTTTTACAGGGTTTGCACCTGACAACACTTAAACGTTCATCTTCTTTGATTATTATATTAATTCAAATTTATTATATGTTTTACCATTGTCCATTAACACGTTGTTTCCGTTAATACATACTATTGTAATAATGTCAGTGATTTTTTTACCAAATCTTGAAGTAAATGATAATTCGAATTTTTGTCCTTTTTTTAAGTTGTTCATATTGTTTGTTTTAAATTATACTCAAATATAACACTTTTATTTTAATTAACAAAATATTTAATAAAAAAAGAGGACTAAATTTAATTAACCCTCTTTTGAAACAAAGACAAACAGAACAGAACAACACAAATATATAAATTACATTAAGTCAATAAGCAATTTGTTATAATAGGTTATTAACGATTCTAAGTCATCGTTTGAGTATTTAACAATTTTTTTTGATTTTATCAATAAACGTTCAGCAGTACCTTCGCCACACTGTTTGTCGAGTTTTAAACCGAACTTGTATTGTTCTCCGTATTTCATAACATTACAACCATAACATTGAATTCGACAATTGTCAATATCCCATCTTGTTGAATATGATTTTCTTGATTGAAAATGGCCGCATTGCATACCTTTTTTATAATGACTTATTTTACCACAAGTATAACACTCAACCATTTCATTGTCAGCTTCTCTAAGTCTTATATATAAAGAGAATACAGTATCTAATCTTTTAACTATATTTTTTCTTGATATTTTTTTCATTTATTTATTGTTTTACAATACTAATTATATTATTTAAAAGAAAAGAAAAGAAAAAGAGTAAAAAGAAAAGAAAAGAAAAAGCCTACAAAAAGAAAATAATGTAAGTACCTGATCCAAGCAACGTCCATCTTTCTTAGGTTTTGCAAGTTTTTTTTCTAAATATATAAAAATATTTTTACTTCTTTAAAATTTTAGCAGTTTTTTCAATACCTCTTGAAGTGAAATAAAACCCTAAACTCATAATAACAATTTGACCTAACAAATCAACATATTGATCTTGTATGTCAAAACTTCCAAGATTACCATCTGTGATAGAAAAAATTGTATATAATAATAAACTAAAAATTGTTAATAACGGTCTTATATTCTTACTCAACCAAGAATCTGAAATCATATCGTTTGAGTGTCTTGATGTTATTTCTTTTTCAAGATCAAGTTTTGCGTTAATAAATATTTGTTCCATTTCTTTTTCAAATTGAGCCTTTTCAACTTTACTAAAAGTATGTTTATCAACTATGTTTGAAATCTTTTCAGCTATACTTGACCCAGCTGATCCAAATAATTTAGATAATATCTTTTTCATTACTGTTTTAATTTAACTTTACTTTTATTGACATCTAATCTTGATATATCTTTTGTTTCTGCTTTTGATTTATTTATAGTTTTGTTATTGTTTTTTTCAACATAAATTGGTTGATTGTTTCTATAATTTCGATTCCAGTTATTGTTATACCAATTATCATAGTATCTTGGGTAATTTGGATATGATACAATGTTATAATAAACATTTGATCTAATCATATTAATTGGTAAACGCAACGTATCACCTTGTTCAGTAACTGCTAAAACGTGTGTAATTTGAATTTTGGGTTTAGTGTTTTGTGTTGCACAACTAACTATAAAAAAAAGTATAATTAATAATCTCATTTTTTGTCTATTTGTTTTAATTTATTTATTGCCCATTCAACACCTGAAGTTCCACCCCAGGCGTCCCACATTAAACCACCACAACCTTCTGTATATGGAACGTCTTTATGTTGTTGATGTCTTTTAAACGAAGCCATACGTGCTATTGTGTCTCTGCTGATGTTTTTTTTATCTGCTAATTGTCTGGCACGAGTCCAACCCACTTGAGTTCCACATTTACTATTATTTTTTTCTTTAAATTTTATTGCTTTTTTTGCGTTATTACTTGCAGAATCTGGGTAATCTCTAAACGATTCGAGTCTTACACTTGATCCAGTAAACGCATCATAACACATAGCAATTGCTTGATCTTTTTTGTGATATCTCATCAACTCAGGAACACAACGAATCATAAATTGACTTTGTTTTTCTCCCTGTTTTTTTTCTGGTATCGGCATATCAATAATATTTAAAATGTAATACGATAAAAATTAAATAAATATTTAACTCATCATAATCTTTTTTATGTTGTTTACTATAAAAACTAAAACCAAGTAACGGACCTACTGTAAATCTTTCTATAATAGCAAACTCCCACACATTAACAAGTTTTACATCCAGTGTAAGTATAATATTTACCTTTACGTCTAATCTCTAAAGCTTGTTTTCTATTGTCTTTTTTGTTTTTATAAGAAACGTGTATCCATTTTGGTTCATTATCTAAATTAGGATATTCAGAAATAACTTGATCAAAATCTAAATTTTCAATTATATAATCAAACATTTCTTTGTTTGTTTTTTTTCCTAAAGTAGTGATGTCAATTGCTTGTCCTGATTTATGAGAAGAACTTAAAGCACCACCAATTTTTGAATTTAATTCTTCAGATCGAAAAAAACTATTAACTTTAATTGGACCATCGACCCATTCACGTAATGGTTGAAAGACTTTCTCAGCCACGACTTTCATTGCTTCAAGATGTTCTTTTTCTGGCTTATTTGATATGCCAAAACTCTTAGCAGTGTGTGAATAAGTCGCTTCTTTATAACTTATATTATCGCTTATTTTTTTCATACATTAAATACCATTTGTGAGCTGTGTACAGAATAGTAACTACAAGCAATATGATTTTTAAAACCATATCAATATTAGTAAAACTCAACGTGAACGCTGAAAAATTCATTACATACAATTTCATATCCTGTAAACTCATTATTATTATTTAGTTTCTTCTTCTTTAATTTCTTTGTAAGAACCATCTTTTAATTCTATGTGTATTTTGCCATATTTTTCTTCAAGATCTTTTTTAATTTTTTCTTGTTTAGCAATGTTTTCTGATTGCATATAATTTAACGAATGACTTTGTTCACTTAACAAACCGATGTCGTGTCTGAATGCACTAATTTTTTGATTTA
>TARA_R110002167_G_scaffold366385_1_pt1 | contig 12119 bp, 6 predicted proteins | sample TARA_R110002167 | Tara Oceans TARA_R110002167 (sample SAMEA4398238) | marine metagenome | biome: Polar Biome; feature: [MES] marine water layer (ENVO:01000295) within the mesopelagic zone...; material: water (ENVO:00002006), including particulate matter (ENVO:01000060) such as...... | reverse complement strand
GTTATCTCAAAATCCACTGGCTCAGGCTTAGGTTGACATACAGGGAGAGCGAATCCAACCTGGATAAGCATGGCATCAACTTCGTTGAAGCTCAGGCTCTCTGGCAGACCCTGATCTTCTCGAAATCCATGCAAAATCAGATGATGAACCTAGGGTTCTTGCTATTGGTATGATCGGTGGCAAGCACTGGTCTGCTGTCATTACTTACCGAGCACATAATATCCGCATTATCTCAGTTAGGCGATCCCGCGAATCGGAGGTAGAACTCTATGAAAGCTAAATCTTTTGATAAAAATTTGACTCCAATGAATCAGATATAATCGATGATCTAGATCTGTCATCGGCCAAGAGACCTAATCAAAAACAAAAACGGGTAAATGTCGACTTCCCTTCATGGATGATTGACTCTCTTGATAAAGAGGCATCCCGTTTAGGCGTAACCAGGCAATCTATAATTAAAGTATGGCTAGCCGAACGTTTGGAGCAAGCGGCTTTTAACAAGGCAAAGCAGCAAGGGCCTGCGGCCGGGACGCACTAACGTGCGCCCCTGTTTGGGCAAGTACTTCGCGTGCTGCGGCTTCATCCCCACCGGCTTTTTCGATATCCACATAGAGATCGTGAATCTCGTAGGCCGTTATCCTAATACTAATCGCAGTGATCAAATAGGAGATGGCTAGCATGAAAAGCGCATTATTTTTGGCGGCGTTTTCGCCGGTCAAGGCTGCCAGATTGACTCCGGCTGCATCCGCGCCCGCAAGCATTCCGACCAGTCCTGAGGAGAAACGCGCCAAATCTACCCCATCTTGGCGTAGCTGGTCGATATGATCCTGATACCCTCCGGACTTGTGATTTGAGAGCTGTCCGGGTTATTGCGGGAAGCTCATGCTATTGCAGCTGAGCATCCATTTTGAAAGCCGGATCAATGGCTACGTGGATCGGTGAATATTGGCTGACACAGAACTTTGAACACCCTCGCATTTTGTCACGGCGGTAAACTCTTTGGTGATTGTCTCTACAACAGGAACCATAAGGGATACCGCCGCTCTTGTATCTACCATCGTGAAAGATGTGGGTTAGGTCGCTGCCAATTTCAACAAAGATTTGGCTTGATGGCGCACTGACTGTTTATATTTTTCCTTATTTCCTGATATGTCAAACAAATACGAATTGAATTTCTTCACATCACCAACACTACAATCTTTTAACCAACCGAGTGCACAAGAAACCCAATAATCTGAGCTATGTCTCAAGCCAGCTTCAATAAAAACAAGCTCAGGAAATGAGTACTCAGCATCAGGATCATGAATCTTTCTAAGCAAATCCACCTTTCCAATTTCTAAAAATGGTAGTAGGGATAATAGAACTCCATGATCACCCAAGGATAAAGCTAAATTTTCACCTTTAACCAATATTGACCACACCGCAGATTCATCACATATCAAGGCGATATCGTTTGTTCTAGAACTTAACTCAATCACTACATTCCCTCCGAATGGTCAAATTCAAAGCCATATGCCCTCATGGTCAAAACAAAATCACGACGAATTTCCGGGGTCCAGTTTTGCCAATTGCTACCGGAAACACAGGGCGACTGGAAAACCCTGCCCGAATTCGACCACCAGCTCAGCACCCTTCTTGGCGTTGAAGTACATACAATATCCATCGTCAAAGCCCCCACCCCGCTGGCCCGGGAAGCCATTGAAGGCCAACGTCTGTTTGGTGATGCCAACGCCATGTGGATCGAACAACGCATCTGGTCAAAATGGGATGAATGGAACTACCGGAGAGAACAGGCGTGAGTCAGACCTATATCGAATCCATGCGCCAGCACAGCGAGGAACAACTCAATAATCTGTCTGAACTGGCCGAACTTGCCCAGCAGCAGCCACTGCGCAAATTTGAGCGCCTCGCGGTCGAACGCAGCCTGCAAATCCTGATTGAAGCGGCTATTGGCGTTGCCAAACACTGCTGCAAACAAGGCGACATCAGCACCGCAGCCGACGGCTACGCCTGTGCATTAAAAGCCCACGACCTGATCCAGAGCCAGATTCCCCATGCCGTATTAAAAGGCGCAATCGGCATGCGCAACGCCATCGTACACGACTACCTGAATCTCGACTGGACCCGCATCGAAGCCGTGCTGGTCTCACACGGCTACCGCAAGATCGGGGTATTTATTGAAGAAGGGCTGGCGTACCTGAATGGAAGAACACACCTTATCCGAGAATACTCTCTTCCGGATTATAACGCCGCCCACTCGACTGAAATATCAGTCTCCCAGGATTCGCTGTTACGTACGGTCAAAGATCTGGATCGGTTGCCCATATCATCGATCAGCCAGTCAGAGTCTTTCGTGAAATCAAAATGAGTAGCCCCCTCCAGGCGCCAATACCCGACACCCTGATCAAACCGTATCCGAAGCAAGCGACCATTGGAGAATTCAACCTCCAGTTTTCGACTATGAGGAATATCGCGATTGCTATCGGCAATATCCAAATCGAAGTAAACACCCGTCTGATCACTTAACCAACCGAGAGTAAAGTCTCTGAAATGCGCTTCATCAGACCAATCATGAAACAACTTGTAGGTACGTCGATCATGTTGTTTGAACAGAGTATGAACAGTCGCATTATGGCCATCCATTCTTGCTGCCATAGTGGCCAACATACTGGTTAACATCAGAATATAGGAAGGGCTTTGCAAGTAACGGTCCGAGTACCTCAAGGAGGTTACCCGAACCGCATCATCCGTCAGGATCTCAGATAAACCGTCAAACTGTTCACCCAAATACTCCCAGAATCTCTGCCCAAATTGGCTCAAACTACCGTTCAGTTCGCTCTTGATTTCCAGATTCAGAGTTTGACTGCGGGACGCTGGCTCAGCAGCCTTGATCCACGCAGAAGTATCCAGTTCAGAACATTGCCAGGTAGGTAATGCCTCTGAAGTTACCGTCAATCCACCACTCTGATGCCAACCCTCTCCAGGAAGGCAGGTTCCAGGCTCACTGGATGCAATGGTCAGTATCCGATCAGAGAACAGCAACTGAGCCGTTAACACTTCATCAACGCCCCCCGCAAAGGTAAGCAGTTGCACACCAACAGCGTTTAGCGACAGCAGATCCTCGCGAAGCTCATCCGATGCAATATCCGCTGGTAATATCAGATCAACCTGAAGATCGTCGATCAGCCGATAGGTTTGCAGAGCCTTTCTGAACTGCCTGGCCGACAAATCCCAATCCGATTGCTCACCAGCAACCCGGACAATCAGCTTGCGAGCACCCTCACGAATACCTTTTTGAATCACCCGCTCTACGGATAAGGGTTGATATTTCCCGTCAGGCGGCAATCGGGCAGATTCCGGTAGCTTGATGCGATAAGCGAAATCCTCACCTAGCCACTCCAATGCAGCCACATGATCCAGCTTGTCATGATGATGGCGTGTCGATGAATCCAACAAGCATTCACTGCATGCGGTATCGCAGTGACTGCAACCCAATTTCTTCACCATATCCTGAAGTAAATCTTCTATGTACTCAGGCGCAGAAGACGCAAAACCAGCGCCACCGCTGAGTTCGTCGTACAACTGAATAACCAATACCGACTGGCCATCAATTTTCGCAGGTCGCGTCCCGAACCCTAACTCAGAAGCAGAAACACCCAGCTTGCTGGCTAATGCAAACCGCAAGGCCACCGCCAACGTCAACGCAACTGCGCGATTGCGACCGTTTTCACCGTCATCAATCAGGTATTCATTGCTGGCAGGCTGGCGCAGTACCAGTTCAAACACGTCCGTTCGGCTGTGAGCCCCCAATGTGATATTTTTTTGAAGCGCACCCTGCCCACCACAATCAGCGATATGTTTAGAGCCATTGAGCTCATACCGGTCTTCTTTCGATGGGCGTGGCGACTGGTGTGAACGAGCGGTATTCAACTCCTGTGGGAACTCATCTTGGCCAACCATGGAATGCGCTCGACCACACTGCATACACACAGCAAAGCCTTTACCGAGTTCACCATCGCTATGATGGAATACCATGCCGTCAGGGCCGGAGCGCATAAAACCCAAGGCAGGGTCAGGTAACGCAACTTCCGGTGCTTTTTTAACGATTACCCAAGGCTGCTGAACAGGAATGTACTTCTGATGTTCGACGTTATTGGTAGTCGACTCATAGGCGTCGGTTACAAATCCTGCCGGGACTAATACTTTTTTTGTGGAATCCTCATCAATTGCAGCACCGCATTCATCATTGGTACAGACCAAGGAGTGGGTATCGGTTACACCCTCTTCATAGCCCAATTCACCACAGTGCTTGCAGCGCCAGGCCAGGTCGAACTTTTGGGCCTCATTGCTATCCGCTGCCAGATTGTGCCAGTGCAAGGAAACACCCGCCGACCGGAATACCCGACCATCTAACACAATTTCAGCACCTGGTGCGTATTCCCTAATGGCAATCGCCAGGTTACGTGAAGGGAGATTCTTGTAGCGGGAGATATTGTCTTCCCGGTCTTTCTTCTGCTCTTTCTGTTTTTGCGTACGGATGTAATCTTCGATCGTAAAGTTATCGAAATTCACCACGTCCGTTGGGAAGCCATAACCTGGCAAGAACGTACGTGCTGCCAAATCCCGTAACAGGTATTCACCCATATGACGCTTCTGTTCGACTTCAAGTCGTTTGGCGTAAGGGCTGTCTTTTTTGGCGGAGCTTTTCTCTGTTTCGAGGTAGTTGAACACCTCCAGCCAGCGATCCCGAAGCTTCTCAATCGCTGCCTTCGCATCCAATCGCAACTGTGAGGCCTTACGGCCGTGTAACCCTGTGCCTTTAACCGCAGACTCAAGATCAGCATCCAGCTCAGAGCTCTCCGTCCCACTCAGAGAATCCATAAAGCGATCGCACAACGAGTCATCGTCTGTTTTTTCGAAGAGCCAGCCTGTTGTTAGTACGTGCCTATCCCTTTGAGTCTCACCGATTTCGTTACAAAGGAAGTTCGAAAGCAGGATCGCGTTGATATGCCGCTGAACCAGACGCTCGGAATTCAAAGCCACAGCCGGTGCAGGTATTTTGGTTTCAAATGGCCAAAGTGGTTCAGCAAACACCTGTTGATCATGTGGGTTACCTTTGCACAAGGTATAGGCCAAGGCTCGGGATTCCTTGCTACGCCCAGCCCGACCCGCACGCTGCAGGTAATTGGCTGGATGAGGAGGAACGTTATTCATCACCACCGCCGAAATGCCGCCAATATCCACGCCCATTTCCATGGTGGTTGAGCAGTTCAGAACGTTGATTTTGCCTTCTTTGAACAGGTCCTCGTAATTTCCCAAACGCTCCGCTGATTGCTGGGCAGAATGTTCCGCCGTACGGTAATAAAATCCACCTTCAACTGCTCTGTCGTTGATATCTGTCCAAAGGTTTTCAGAGCGTAAAACCTCCACCTTCGGGTCTTCAGAGAGCATGGAACGCACTTTGGAAATACCCTTCAGGTAGTCTTCATCTGAGCGCTCAAAGTGCCATATCTCTGGCAATTCAGCTTTACGACACAGATATTCTGAACGCTTCTCATCCGTCAGCTGCTCAAAATCCAGGCGCGGTGGTAGGTAAGGGGTAAAGCCACAGAAAGTGGTATCAATAATCTTATGAGTTACCGGACATACCCAGCCTTCTGTCATCAGGGAAAACGTCAGTTTTTCCTTCACAAGGAAATGGCGGTTCTCGTCACTTTTTAGAATACCGTTAGGACCAGTCAAAGCCTTCCAGGCTTGCCTGAGCCAATCGTTCACCAGATCCTTAGCATCCCTACGGGCCGGATCCAATTTCGCACCCAATAACAACAACTTGATCAAGCGCTGGTTGTGACTACTACCGCGAATTAGCGGCCACAGTTTAATACGGGAATCCGTTGATTCTTCCGAATCTGGGCTCCGAAGGGTTTTGGAAGAGAACTTGTTGCCGATCCAGTATTTCCAGGTGTCGTTGAGTTGCACGAAGGTATTTTCCCGAACATGGAAGTCCAGACACACCTTCAGGAAATCAGCCCAGTCTTGTTTGGTAAGCCCTTTCGATATCCAACCATCGGGCAGAATCGCTGCCGCTGACGCCAGACCTTCATAGCCCACCGCCACCAGCCCCTGGGTTTCCAGACTGTTCTGACGCTTTGGCCGTCGCATAAATTCGCGGAACAAAAGCATTTCAGACAGGGCTCGCGGACCGGTTTGATCATCAAAGATTTCCGGCTTTTGATAGCGGTTTTGAAGCAGCATCGGACCAGTTACATCAGCCTTGCCGATTAGATTATCAACGAGTTCATTCCAGCTACTGTTCTCCATCGATAGAACAGTGGTCATTCCAGATGGCTTCATACTATTAACCACAAGCTGGATATGTTCCTCGGGCACACCTTTTTGCCTGAGATCTTCTGCGGTTCTCTGCCATTCAGGTTTTGAACCTGCCTGCTTTTTACCTAGCTCACCAATTACCATGCCCCGTAAACGGCTGCGCTCTGCCTCTTGTTGCATTCGCACCGAAACACGCGCCGTACCCTGGCGACTATCGGTAAAAGTAATTAACCGACGTCCTCGCCCAGGCAGATTTTGAGGCGCAACTTTTCCCTCAGCATCATCGTAATCAGGGCAATATTCCAAAAGAGTCGGAACAACGTTAGCAACATAGAATGGATAACTTTGCAAGGAGCGTCGGAATGGCGAACCACCGTTAAAGCCTTTATAGCTGCAGCTCGAGCAGCAAGGCTCTACCTCATTCATACCCAGTGAAACCAAGTCACCAGATAAACCACCAATAGAGCCAGAGAGACGACCAATACCCCTTGGCCAGAAGTGATTTTCTTCATCTATAAGATGTGAAATAACCAAAGGAACATTCATTACAGACTGCACTGAGCCATCGGCAGCTTCTTCCTCTACATGGAAATCCTCATCACTTTGAAGAGAAAACTCATCATCTTGCTGTCTATCCCAATGGCTTAGCACGCCATTTTTATCCCGTGCCAACAGGTGCGGCTCATTACATTCATTGCAAAACGCCAGTTCAAACACTAATGCTCCACAATCACACTTCTGTCGCTGATTGGTATACACCATGCCGTAAGGCCAGGTTTTCTCTAATGGGGTGTTGGTTTTACAGGAACAGTTAGGGTCGAAGCAGGCCCAGATGCCTTGGGTCGTGCGTTGAAAGAAGTGCGCTCGCACTTTCAGAAAGGACTCAGATTTTTTATCCGGTTTGGTCGCAGTGCACACATCCAGCCAGCGCAGTAATTCATCCTGACTGAATTTACGACCGACCTGAGCAGCCATGGATGTCACCAGCTTGTCGAGCTTTTGAGGTCTGTCACTGGTAACAAGGCAATGTCGTAGGGCTCTGGCCTCTGGGGAGTGAGTCAAAAGCTCGTAACGTTCTGGCAAAACCTCTGGTTCTTTTTTGTCTTTCGGCTGCATCGCTTCAAGACTGACCAGCTCGACGGTCTTATCCTGGACGCTACTCAGCTTCGGAACCACACGTCGGCCATCCAGTACGTCAATCTGATTAATTGGCACTCCAGAGAGGTCGCTCAGAAATGTCTTCAGTTGCTCGGCAGCATCATCACCGGCAATGGTGGCAGAGGTCGCCACAAAGCGAACATCCTGCGGGGTAACGCCAAAGGCTTGCATCACCCTTCGCAGCTGCATAGCCAGCTCAGCCGCTTGAGAGCCTACATAGCTATGCGCTTCATCGAGAACAATCCAGCGCAGCGTTTTACCGGCGCGGGATTTTTGCAGAATTGGCGCATCAACCTGACGCACCATCATGTACTCCAGCATAGTGCCGTTGGTCACCAGAATCGGGGCTGGAGCTTCGCGCATGGTTTCACGCGTCAGCACTTCGTTTAGACGCTCTGCCTGTTTAGAACGTAATTTAGCAGCTAGCTCCGCAGTATTGCCGTTATACAAGCAGTACCGAATGCCGTTGCCAAAAGCTTGAGTCCAGGCATCCAGCCGCTCACGCTGTGAGTTAATCAGGGCGTTCAAGGGGTACAGGAACAGGGCATGAACACCTTCTAACGGCTGTTTGTGATTGGCTTCGTAGAGTCGATTCAAATCTTCCAATACTGGCACCATAAAACACTCGGTTTTGCCCGAACCGGTACCACTGGTTACAACAATCGAGTTCTTTTTCTGAAGTACGGATCGCCAGCTTTCCAGCTGGTGCGTGTAAGGAGCCCATCCAGACTCAAAGCGATATTTGTTTTTACCCAGCTCTCGCTTCTTTTCTTTTTCAACGAAAACCTTTTCCTGGTCCAGAGAGTCAACGACCGACTTGCTCAGCAAACCTTCTGCAACCAATTGCTTCATGGTTTGATCAGCCTGATCCCAGCCAAACGTCTGCTCAAACATCGGTGGAGCCAAAAAAGAACCCGACTGACCGCACTCGGCATTCATCTGCTGCGACAAGTGTTCACGCAAGCCCGGATGCACAATGCCCGACACACTCAGAGTCGCTTCCGTGGTACGGGACAAAGACTGCTTAACCAGAGAGGAAAAATAACGACTCATTGCAGATCCTGTTGCGAGATGGAGATAAATTTCAGCAGAGCATACTGATACACCGACCTGAACCAGTCGGTATCAAAATCACGGGTTTGGCGAATGTGGAAAGCCGCCTCTGCCCTATTGGGGAACAAGGACTCCAGCTGTTCACGGCCTGCGGCTACAGCAGCCAAATACACCGGCAAATACACCACGGCATTGCGGTAATCCTGTTCAGGCTCAAATCCAAAAAGATCTATTGGTTGACTCTGAGCCCAGCGTTTCAGACGTTTACCAAAGTCATGTGGCCATAGATTCTCGCCATCGTGGTTACGAAGTAAGCCCTGATACCAGTCAGATTGAATCATGTGATACATCACCCCTTCAGGCAGGCGAATCTCCTGCGGCAAAGCATCACTCTCAAGCCATTTGAAAGGATCTCCAGCCAACATCTGTATAGAAACCGATAATTTGGCACCAAAGTCCGGTTTCAGATGTGTATCGATTATTTCTGGCGGCATCCCCTGCTCTACCATCCCCCCCCAATATCGGGACGATGCAGTTTTCAGCACAGGCAGAGGGAAAGCTTCCCAGATAATCGGAAAATCCTTTTCAATCCGCTGTATATAGTCCGGTTCAAAACCAAATTTATAGAGAGACATAGCCAGGGATTCAGGGCGATTGACCAAGGCTCTCCAGACTTCAAACGTAGCCAACGACAGGTAGTTATATTGTTCATACAACGACCTCATGAACTGCCAGCCACTATGACCTGGATTCTGTGCCATTTGCTGTAGCACCGGGGTAAATGCACATACCAGCGACTTATGATCAAAAGCCAGTACGGCACGCTGCAGACTGCGGACACCCTCTCCAGACTCAGGCTTTGTGTGTTTACCCGCTATAAATAACGGTCGGAAACTGACCAGAGAATCCCGATGAGGCAATACCAGCCAAGGACCATTTTTTTCCACCACATCAGGGATATCAAACTCACCTGTGGCAACCCCTTCGGAACGACGAGGCAATATTTCTTGAGCTTTACGTTCGGGTTCACTTAACAGCATTAACACCGGGCGAATCGATTTTTCATCTCCACTGGCCAATGCTGAGCTGAACAGCACATTACGATGCCAATCTCTTTCCAAATCGGCCGCATGACGACGAATGCGATATTCTGAATCCCTGCCATCGCCAGAAACGGTGAGTAACACCTTTTGGTCTATCCCCTCTTCAAGGGATAAAAGAGACTCTATGTGCGAGCGTAATTCATACAGGCTAACCTCGACAGGACGTGCAGGGTCTGCCCTGTAGCTCCAGCCATAACAAGCACGAGAAGAGGGGCGATTTGCCAGCCGCATTTCAATTCGGTACTGCACCGAACGCTCTGGACGAGCAAACAGATACAGCCGGGCCCCCAGCAAACCATCGACGGACAGCCTTTTTGGCAACGGCTGTTCTTTAGCATCCAGCGCAACCACACCAACCGTAGGGAACGGCAGCTGTATGTCTATTGGAGCTGACTCCAGGTTTGGACATACCCGAGCAGACACCTGTGACGGAGGTATATCCAGCTCCGAGTTCAACTCATAAGCGATGCATTTTTCATCGGTTAAACGCCGGGCTTTGAGATGCTCCGAAACAAACTCTACAAAGCAATTCACACTGCTTTTGAAGCGAATATAACCGTGATTCGGTGAATCACCAGGTTGTAACTCAATCTGAAAGTCCGCTGGCAGAATACCTACACGACGACGCAGCCAGGTTTGCCCTTCTGCGGATTTAGCGGTCAGCCATTGAGATCCAAGCCGCTCATTCAAATGACAAGTATCTGCTGCCGCACCATTTAAAAATAACCGCGCATTGGATACCTCAGCAGGGGCATCAGGCGCACAGGAAATCTGTGGCAGCCCGATGTAAGTGGCGGACGGTCGTGTTGGGTAATTGAGCAATTTGCCCTTGAGTTCAACTGGAGAGTTGAACGGTTGTGCTCCACCCAAACGAATGGAAAACGCATCGTCCTTTTCACAAGCAACACGCCCGCAACCACTGACATGCCACAAGCGCGTTTCAAAGACAGACGAAGCCTGCTGGCTTACAGAGCAATCCTCAGAAGATACCCGACTCCCCTCAGGTACCAACAAAGTCAGATCCTTTACTCGAGTCGTGAAGCTGCTCTGGCCAACACAACGCCAGCGAAGACTGTCGTCGCTGCTGTCAAAACCAACCGGCACTAGGCCCAAATCCAGCACACTGCCTGAAACTTCCTCCGCACACACTGCTTGCCCACCAATGGAAGCCACTACCGATAGCGCTTTTGACGGATCCTTACGGCGGCAGATAAGCTTCTGACGGCGAACCCTCACCTTGATCAGCTTTTCACTCACCACTCCATATGCAGGCCCCACGGAAGCCAGCAGCGTACGTCCTTCATGGATCGAAAGATCGAATCGGTTCGAGGCGGGTAACTGATTAACCGCCATAGACAGTTCAACCGGTAAGCTGATCTCTGTTTCCAGACATTCAGATACGGACTGCCAAAAGTGTTCACACGCGAGAGAGCTGCCGCTGAAGGAGGTCTTACGAGCTTCTTTCGAGGCTGTCGTTAACAAGCCATTCAGAAACCCGCGTCCGGTTTCATCATCCAGCGGAATAGGAAATGACTCTCGCCAGCGAGGATACGCTCGATCCAACTCATCGACCGGATCGGTTTTTTGTTCAAGCTGATACAAGCCCACCAGCTGTGCCAGCTGATCGGCCATATTCACAATCAACTCGACCGATGTTTGCTCCCGAAACACCTGAGGCAGTCTGAGCTGTTCAATCTGGCTTTGAACAACCAGCTCCAACGAGCCTGCCAACGCCTGAGAGGCGCCATATTGTTTCAGAACCCGAGTGAACAGGCTTAAAAAGCGGCTGCCCGGTTCCGTCAGTACCTGAAACGGCAAGCCGCCTTCACTGAACAGAGAACCCAGAAAATTTCGGCGCTCGGACTCGTAAAAACGTATTGGCCGTTGCCAGTATTGCTCCAACCCTTTCGGAACCATTCGGGCCAGTTCCTGAGCCGAAAACTCATGCCCCAGCCGCTGCCAGACAGCGTCCCAACTCCAACCATCCTTTACCTGATATTCCCGCCGATACCACTCGGAGCAGAACAAACAGAAAGCAGCACAGACAGCTGGATCAGCCGACGCGCTGTCCATTCCGGCAGCCGCTTTAAGTTGAACCAGCAATTCTGAATATTCTTCTGCCGTCAGTTGATATTCAAACAACGGTCTTTGATCAGAAGTACGTAAATCTCTTCGAGTTAGTAAACGTGCAAGCCAGCCATGAACAGACAGCGAATTGTGTATTGTGGAGGGAGTCATACTTCTACCTCATCGCCTTCTGGGGAGATCTATTTAGTCGCGTAAAGCCACCGTTGTAGCAAATTATTCACATCAATGCCTTCGCAATATCTTAATGCGGCTCTATCCGGCCCATTTCCGGCCAATTCAGTAAAGATTTGGACTACTTTCAGTCCAAATCGCGTCATTCAGACGCACCTATCCCACACGAGATAAAAAGCTCCAGCGACGAGCGTTGTACACCATGTTCATCAAGCC
>TARA_R110002167_G_scaffold29013_19_pt1 | contig 12119 bp, 10 predicted proteins | sample TARA_R110002167 | Tara Oceans TARA_R110002167 (sample SAMEA4398238) | marine metagenome | biome: Polar Biome; feature: [MES] marine water layer (ENVO:01000295) within the mesopelagic zone...; material: water (ENVO:00002006), including particulate matter (ENVO:01000060) such... | reverse complement strand
GAGGTGGTCGCAGGGGTTATGGCTGAAGGCATTATTGATGAGCCACCATCGGCCATAACACTCTTCTCGCACTTCATACGTGCTGACGCGGTTCTATGGAAAGATTTCTTCAATTTCAAGCATGAAATGGATGCGATTGGTGGCACTTTCGCTACCTTATTCCGGCCATACGGTGTTGATATTGATGTGGAAGGGTCTAAGCCCTACCGGCCTGATCCTATTATCCTGAAAGGTCCCGGTAAACAACGCTATCGATGTCTGGTTCGCTTTGTGGATACCCTGCTGCTCACGCCTGGCCGCGCTGGGCTGAGTGTTGTGGGTGATATGCTGGAAATGCCCAAGCTGACCATACCTGAACCTTACAGTATTGCTCGGATGGACGAATACCTCGAAGGTGATCCTGCCGGATTTGAAGCGTACGCCATGCGCGATGCCGAGATCGCATGCGAGTATGGATTGGCGATGTACGGCTTTGCCCAGGACCAGCTTGGCCTTGATGGGTTGCCAGCGACCTTAGGCGCTTGCTCAGTGGCCTACTTCATGAATTCACTGCGGGACTTTGAACATCTTAAAGATCCTGATCTAAGCTTTTTCTCGCTGTTCGGTTTTAAATACGAATTTGAAGAGCAGTGGAACGGAAAAACAAACCGCGTTCAGCGGAAACGTAAAAAGGTGCTGACACCTGCCAGCAAATTCCACCGGGATTTCGTGACTGACTGCTGCGCTGGTGGTCGTAATGAAGCATTCTATGTCGGCCCAACCCCCGTCGGTAGGTTCGTAGACGTGGATCTGCGAGGTGCTTATACGCGGGGCCTTTGTGACATACATCCACTCGATTACGAGGGGATCTACACCAGTAAAAACGTCTCAGACTACCTCGGGCACGTGATGGGTTTTGCATACGTTAAGTTTCGGTTTCCGGATGGCACGCGATTCCCATGCCTACCCGTCGATGGCGGTAATCACGGTCGAATTTTCCCGCTTGAGGGTGAATGTTACTGCGGAGCGCCCGAAATCGCCCTCGCTCATAATTTGGGGGCTGAGCTTGAGATGCTGTACGGCATCATCGTGCCCTGGAAAAACCCTGAAGTTCGTATATTTCAGCCTTTTGTACAGCGGATACGTGATGACAGGGCTAAACACCGGGCGCGGGGGGAGGAGTTCCAAGAAAGCCTTATTAAGGCAATCGGGAATAATATTTTTGGCAAGACTTACCAAGGTCTGCAGAACAAAACGGCCTTTGACTCTAGCACCGGGCTAAGCAAGATGATCGGCGAAAGCGCCGTGTCATCGCCCTATTTTGCAGGACACACCACGTCATTCGTGCGCGCGGTTTGCGGCGAACTGTTATCCAGAATACCCGACGATAAAACCTTCACAAACATCACCACTGACGGTGGTATCTGCAATATGGATATAGATGAACTCGATATATCCGGCCCGCTATGTCAGCGCTTTCAACAGCTATGTAACATGCTGCACGAAGGTGAACACATGCTTGAGAAAAAGCATGTCGTGAGGCAGCTGATTGGAATGAAAACCCGTGGACAGCTGACAGCCATGCCGTGGGAGGGTGAGAAGCCGGTGTTGGCTAAGGCAGGTTACAAGCCACCCTGCCCCAAGCCAGAACATAACGACCACATGGTGGCTCGCTATTTAAATCGCCAACCTGGTGATACCTATACCTTCGAGAGTCTGATCTCGATGCGTGAACAATGGATGACAGATTCAGACCTGAAACGTATGCGCCAGAAAAGGCGAATCAACTACGAGTTCGACATGAAGCGGTGTCCAGTCGATCCCCGAGAGCTGCCTGTATTGGATACCACTCACTTGGCTTTTGATACCAAGCCCTGGCGCAATCTAGCCGAGTTTAAAAAGGTCAGAGCAACCTTCGATGGTTGGCGTACCCAGCACTGTTTAAAGACGGATGCTGACTGGAGTCACTGGCAGGATTATCTAGCAGTAAAGCTGGCTCAGAAACCAAAGTGTGGTATCAAGTTTCAAGACGGTGAGGGCTCTGACAGTCTGTTGAAGCGGGTGTTTCTTAGGGCGTACGGTGCTGGTGAGTTCGGTATCGAGAAGGATATGACCCACCAGCAGCTCGCAGACTGGCTAACCGCACAAGGCTACCCAACGTCGCTGGACGATGTGAAGAGCGGCAGTCGTAATAGATCATCACTGCCTCACCGGATCATCCCGGTAACGGATCGTGTGGTAGCTCTGTTTAGGGTGTTGATGGAGCGCTATCCTGAGCTTGAGGTGGCCAAGCTTGTTCAGGTGGGGCAAGCTGATGATTGCCTCAGGCAAATGGGGATGCAACTGCACTGATTGATAATTTAGGGCCGCTCATACGGCCTTATATCTATCTGATATGTTGTGACTTATTAGAAAGTGACAGATCGCGTATTGGGTAAGTAAAGGCTGGCGTAGATTGGGGCGCTTATTGCTGATAAATTGATACCTTTACACTCTAATGATGCCAAGGAAAGGCTACCAATCCCCTTTCTCAGCCTCAAGATACGAATATTGCGATTCAAGCATCGTTTACCTTGATGTATTTGATGAAGCGCAACCAAGGATGAGATCCAGTTCATGTCGTCTGTTGTTCATTTCTCGCACGATGATTCTATGGGATTAGCCCGAATTAGGAGCTGGTGTCGTAAAAACCAGTTGACTGTTGGCATTGGTGAAATGGCTATAGGCGCGAGCTTAATTGCCTGGGGTGTTCATAATAGTCTTATCGATGTGGGCTCCCAGCTAGTAGGCACTCAGCTTGGTGACGGAGCGAATGTTGAATCTCTTACTGGTGCTGCTGCAGGATCTGGAGCAGGCGCTGTTATTGGATCGATAGTAGGTTCAATCGGCATTGCTGGGATGGGAGGTGCTATCGGAATCCCTGCGGTGATCATCATTGGAGGTGGCGCTACCGTCTTAGCGTTGGCGGGGTATACCGCCGGAGATATCCTTCACAACGTGCTCAGCACTGACATTGACTACGCATCTCTAGTCGGGAATGGCTCTTTGTTACTAATCGGTGCTGCGCTGATGGTAGATGGCGGGCGAAGGTTTATTGGAAGTGATTTAATCCAAGCAAAGCTGTCCTCTTTTAAGAAAGACATACTACATCTTAAAGATATCTCCCTCGATATCATTGCTAGAACATACGAGGAGCTTTGCGGTTACATCGAAGAGTTAAAAAAATTACCCGAAGACAGTGTGGATGCCAGTCTAAGTGCTGGTAGTGGCTCTATCGGCGCTGTTGGTGGAGCAGCAGCCGGTGGTGCTATCGCAGCGAGCTCAGTCACTGTATTGGGGTCAAGTACCTTAGGAGGGGCGGCGGTTTCACTTGGAATCGTTTCTGCTCCGCTATGGCCTGTTATCGCTGGTGTAGCTGCCGGGGCGGGTCTTGGTTATGCAGCGTACAAAGCTGTTAAGTATTGGGGTAAAAAGCCCGATGAGAAGAAACTGATTGAGTGATGTAAAAACCCCGCTATTGAAACTTATTTCAGAGAACCGCGACGTAGTTAGCCTCTGTAACAGGTTTTCTTAACGTACGTTCTTACCATCTCAACCATGCCGCGACTGCTGCGGAATGGTATTTATAGCCCGTTGAGGAAATCGCATCAACATGTCAAAACCAAACCGCTTTATCACTTTTCTTGGAACATGCTGCTTCATCTTCGCCTCTCCGATTTCTCTAGCGGACCCTTTAAAAGGGAGCTTGTATGATTACGCCCTAGGGCAGCAACTACAGGAGGTTGAGGAAGACCAATTTTTTTGGAACGGGCTTGGTATGAAGTCCGCTAAGATTGATAAGAAAACTTTCGATACTCATGAGAGTGTTATTAATGTCCAGATCACGCCATCCTCAAATCTGATCTATAACATTGAGTCTGTCTCTATCTTTCCTACCACTAAAATGGCAAAGATTTTTTTCGATCAGTATGCTGCTTACTTTAGGACGAAATACAGAGGTAATTTGGATTATGAAAACTCTTATGCTATTGGTTGGCATTCAGCCAATTATAAGTTTGATGAGCAATTTGAGTTGAGTCTAACTATGTTTTCAAACCAAGAACCAGGTACTTATTGGAAGGAAAGATTAGGGGATGATTATTTTAACAACCTCAGGGTGACGCCTCCTTCTATTGAGCGAATCAATGGCGCGAAACTACAGACTGGATTTAACCAAGTTATCATTGGGTTGAATTACCATCCTCGCAACAAGGAAGGTAATAAGTTAAAAGAAGCAAGGATGGCTGAGTTAGACGAAATCATCCAAGACCAGCTCAAACATGAAGGTATCGTTGAGCCTTAGTGATGCTAGGATCCATTTCAAGAGAGTTAGTCGGTATGTATAGGCGAGGTGGTTGTATCATTTTATCCTGTGGCCGGCAACAGTTCCTACAGAAGTACAAAGTCTACGGTGAGCGGGAATGACTGGTGCTCTTATACGACCGAACTAATGATGTTTTAGCATGAATAGTTGGGCGTACCTTCAGCTATTCTATTTAAGAATAACTTCGATATAACAATAGAAACGGATTGTTTTATGCGACTAGGATATTTGTATATATTATCGAACATCTCATTTAAGTTTTTAAAAATAGGAATGACTGATCGTACTCCAGAACAAAGAGCCAAAGAGCTTTTTACCACATCTATACCTACTGAGTTTAAAGTCGAATATGCAGTACAAGTTGCTCACTGCGCGTATGCCGAAAAACTAATACATCAGCGCCTTATGCATTATAGAGCCAACGAAAACAGAGAATTCTTTACTATAGATCTTCAGACGGCCATCAAGCAGCTTGATAAAGCAGCAAAAGAAATAAACCTTCTCTTTGAAAGAGATAAAATAGTGCCTCCAAAAAAAGATGGCGAATCTAAAAAACCTAACGGGAATAAAACCGTATATAAAAACAACATACACACCGAACACGCATATGAAAAAACAAAACAAAACAAAAGTCAGCTTCAACTATTGAAGGTTGATACCGATGTGATGGCATCTGTTTATTTTAAGAAGAAGGCAAAGAGCGAGCATCAAAAGGATGCAATATGGAATTCTGTTTTAATCAGAATTAGGAAAAAAATAGAAAAGAACTTTATTGATAATGATAAGAATCTATCAAAAACAAATGCAAAGTCTCGGGCGAATATTTGGGTTAAGTCAAACTACCCGAAACGGCCAGATTAGTAAATATGCATGTAATTTATAACAGCTCCAAGCTTCTAAAAAATATTAGTAACGTATGCTCTGACAGATTCACTTCACTAATAGAACACAATATCAGAAATTATTAATTGCCATGACTAATATTCCCAAACCTGCAAGGTGACTTTTTTTAGACGCCTGGAACCATATCCCCCTCGGGGTGCAACGGTCGCTATTCAATCCTTTGGCATGGGTTAACCCTTAGTGGACGAATTTAATGCCACGTTCCAATTCAGCGAGATAGGATCGTAAGTCAAAGCTTGTCGATTGGCCGGTCCAAGCTACCCTCACGCATGCGTAAACCTCATCCCCAAAATCTAGGACACAAGATTGTTGGGTCTTTATACCCTCATCATCATTGCCGCTTACAGTAACCCGGTCCTCGCTTTCGCTGATGATTGGGTCTTTAATATTTGTGGATAGGTACTCTCCGAGCTGTTTTACGGTACCAGGCTTAGAGCCTGAATATTGATAGTCGTCGGGGAGAATTTTGTGAAGAAAACTCCATCCATAGGTTCTTAATTCAACATCTTCAAGCTCTATTAAGATGCCTTGCCGGTTGCCGGGGAGCATCAAATTGATAATCCCTATCAACGGGAGTGGGGCTTCGTAACCATAGCGTTCATTGAAGTAGATCCCAGATCCATCCTGGGCAAGTTTAATCTCGTCGGCTTGGGCTGGCTTTGTACCCAAAGTACCGAAGAGGGACAAGACAGCTAGCATCAGAAAATAGTTCGAATTGCTCCTCATAGATCTTCCTTTAATAGTGCGCTGATGCAAATTTATCAGAAGGAGATGGGATGTTATATAGCTTGCCGATTACGATAGTTCTGACCAAAAATACTTAGAGTTGTCTTTCTGAATTTCATACTTGTGGCCATCGATTGTGAACGGACCAGAGTTGATAAGCGCTTCCAGGTAGTCAATAATAGTCTCTTTTACTCGGTCATTTTTGAGCTTCAAGCAACTGTTTGCTAAGTCATCGAGTTTTTCTACATCTACCAAACCCCGGTATTCCTCACTTCGTCTTTCGCCGAACGACAACAGATTCCAAACGGTCTGCGCTTGCCAAAGCTTGCGATCGTGATCGAAGGCCCCGTCGATATCGATATCACAGCACGCTGGCCAGTCTGCTCTATCCCATGACCAGGTACGTTCAAAAAAAGAAAAACGATCGCTGTCTGACTTCGTGCGTAACCATTCGTTTGTTTTAAAAAAATACTGCCTGCGTTTTTTTCGCATATCTTTGATAAATAATGGAAAATTCACATCAAGAGCTGCCTTAGCCTTGTCTTTAGCAGCCTTCAACTCACCATTAACAAGCCACTGATAGAAGCCTTGGCTCACAGATTTCTGGTCCTCTATAACCGCCTCTAAAGCAGCCAGTACTTCATCGGCAGGGGTTGATGGATTCGCATGTAAAAAATTGCATATCCGCCCCAGGCTGATTTGTAATACTGCTCTGTTGTGATTTTGAGCCCAGGCTAACTTTTCATCAGTGCAGGCATGGGTAACCATGACTTCAATCCAAATCTTTTGGCCATCGATGACGCCTTGGATGTCTGGGATGTATGGACCATCAGCTTTCTCAACTTGAAGGTTTTTAATGGTCTTCACACCCCTCCCAGGTATTTCATAAGAATTCATGGTTATAGGGTCGTTTCCATACTCCCCATCAATTCTCACCGTGCCTTTCTCTTCAGGCCAGATAACTTGCCGCTTATTCTCGATCACCTGCTTCATCATCTGATGCAGTGCAGTCTCTAGTCCGCCTCTGCAAGCTTCAGTTGAGTGATGGGCGAAATGGTGGGTGGTTTGAGTGCCTTTCTTAGCGACGAGATCCGATCCGCAACCAGGGCAAACACAGTTACAGGCAAGACCAGATGGTACTGAGACCACTGATACCATTTTCCCTGTGACTCTGGATTCAGCAAAAGGGAGTTTAGCGCTCATCGTAGATCCTTAATCCTGTTTCAATCAAATCAAATCCTCCCCAGCCATCCTGGCCAGGCCAGGCCAGGCCAATCATTTCATCAGCGAGATCAGAGATCCGTACAACAAATTTCAACGGCCCTCTCATCGCACTAGATACGTGAGTGGCACAGCCCCATCAGACCCTCCCCGTAAAGGATCGAGTGGTAGCGCTGTTTCGGGTGTTGAAGAAGCGATATCCAGACCTTGAGGTAGTTCAGTTTGTAGGAGGAGGGTCAAGCTGATGCAGTCGCTCAAAATAAAAGTCACCTGCGATCTGTGCCCCGAAGGGCCGCTCTTGGCATGCTTGCCTACCAAGAGCAGAAGTGGTTTACACGTTCTCGAGGAACACCGTAACCACTACAGCCAAGGCCAGTGCAGTTACTGGGTCACCGAACGAAAGCCATAGACAGAAGTACAACTGTCTAAAAGAATTCATCCGGAGGTGCAAACCGCCTGAACCAATTGCAGGGATCTTCAAATTGAAGTCCTCCATTTGGCCTGGAACCTCTTTTAGTGCCCGGATCCAGGAACTCAGGTTTGCCGCAGTTCTGATTTAGTCGCTCCCATGGTGCGGCACCGGACCGTTGGCGTCGACTCTACCTCAACATCTACAAGTTGATCAACCAATCCAGGATGGTTTCAAAACTGATTTGTGCGGATTTTGTACGCAAGTGATTGCAGAGTTGTGCATGTAGATCATCAGTAATCAGAATTGCCCCGCAGCCTAATCGCCCTAACGCAAATCAATCTGGTGGTTTATAAGAGCCTGCGTGGGATTCAAAATCCGTTGCCGAAAGGCGTGGCGGTTCGAGTCCGCCCACTGGTACCACGAACAAATAAAAAAGCCTCGTCATCTGACGGGGCTTTTTTATTTGTGTCTTTTAGTGGTAACAGGTGGCGGCGAGAACCGCTCCGGTTCGACTAATTGCGCAGCAATTTGAGACGAGGTGCGCAGCGCCGAAGCCCCGCAGGGGGCGAAACAGCCTAAAGGCTGTTTTGATCCGTCCGCCCACTGGGGCAATAATCTTTAAGTACTTGTTATCAAAGAGATACTCTGGCATATCTCTTTTTCAAGACAGCATCAAAACAAACATAACATACCGCTTAAAGCCGTGTAGAGTTACAATAATACTCTATCTATTGCCTCAACATTCAGCATCACATACCCTATCCACAATCATAAACACTGCAAAAACAGCTTAATATGCTGCTATCAGAGGGAGCTGTATGGGGCCGTTGTTAAATGGCATCGCATGGATTGCCACCCTTGCGGGTTTAGCATTTTCTTTAACGACCTCCCTTCCAGAAAGTTGGGATGGAGAGTCCGCTCAAACCTGGCTATTTCACGCGTCTGGATGGCTCGTAGCTCTTCTTCTCTGTATCGTTTATTCACTACAGATGCACTTTCTAAAAAAGAAAGGATTAAAAGACGCGCAGAATGCTGCGACTTTCAAGCAACAAACCATCCATCAAGAACGAGAAATCGACGCCCTCGTTAGATCAAACAACTACATTTTTGAACGAATAACAGCTCAAACGGCTGCAACACCCAGAAAAACAGCCAGGCATGGAGAGCAACATGACTGATTACCAACGCTATCTGTATTACCCGACCCTGAGAACAAGACAATCCGAAATCGAAGCCGTGAGCAACCTCTCAGAAGAGACTAAGGGAAAAATACTCCCTATCGTGTCGCTATCCAGACTCAGAAAGCTTGATGGCACTCAGTGTGTCGATAAATGGCTTGAAGCCTTTTCCGGTCAAACAATCGTTGATATCGAGAAAAGCCATGCCATAGCGCTGGACAACTATAAAGACATAACTTCGCCAGAAAACAACCACAAGAACTGGATAAGTTTTGTTAAAACGCTTAGAGCAAGCAACAACGGCTTTATCCCCTGCGCTCAACTTACAGAGGGAGCCACTAGGCGGCAGTATGCTCAGCAGGTAATGGCCCTAGAAAACATGTGTGGAAAAACTGCAATAAGAATTAATCCTCTCCAGAAGAAAGGAATACTAGCCGCCACTACAGCCGCCAGCATCCTTGATGACATAGATAATGGAATATTTATTTTCGACATCGGTCAAATCAATGCCGCTCGACAGAAAATCTCAATGGATGCATGTATTAGAGGAATAAACCAACTTAGAGATATTGAGCCTTCGATAGAAATTGTCGTAACTGGGTCAAGCTTCCCTAGATCATTTCCCGAGTACGGTCGTACATGTGGAGAAATACCCATGCTCGAATGGAATAGCTATCAAGCAATGGGAGGGGAAGACGTAGCCCTTTACGGAGATTACGCCAGCATACATGGAGAGTTCTATCCTGGAAGCTACGCTAGATTCGTCGCAAGAGTCGACTATCCAACTCTAGGCTCATGGATTTATGAACGTAGAGCAGGCGATGACGAGCGTGGAGACCTTTATCAAGAGGCCGCGCTAGCAATCACACAGAATGAAGAATGGGATCATGACCTCAACGCCTGGGGGGCAAAAATAATCTCACGGGTCGCCAATGGCAATACCGATAAGATGAAATCACCAGCAAAATGGATTGCTTTACGCGTTAATCTACATATAGAGCGAATGGTCGAATTCATAGAATCTGGCGCAACATCAGACATCCCACTTGAAGATGAATATTGGGATGATGAGGAAGACGTCGAAGGCTGGGAGTAACGGTAGCTACTTTACGCGAGAACTAACTAGCTACGCCTACACCTAACTGCAACCTTAACACTTGAACTGGATACAATACCAAAACGCTCAAGTCTATTGGTAATATCAATAGACTTAGCATTAACAGGGTGGACAGGCTTATTAAAATCAGTATTTTTTGAAAAAACATGATTTAATTCACAAACAGTATTTTCATGCTCAGCTGAACGCGTCTTGTTCTTACTCAGAAAGTCCAGATCTTTAATACAAGCAGGGTGCTGCCCTCTATTCTTGAAAAAAGCCTCAGATGTATTACTATATTTATTCTTTAAATAAGACAAAACCAATTCTCGATTAAGATTAATAGGAATAAACTCTGCTTTTTTATACAACTCACTTCGAGTTGATCCAGGAGAGCAGGCTATTTTTTTATTTCTAAAGAACCTTATTATATTTTTCTTTTCTACAAACGAAAGAAAAAATTCCGGCGACTTTACAAGGGTAGTTTTACCACGACGCTTAATTTTAAACTTTACTGGACCTCCATCATTAGTAACCTCTACCACCTCGACATCAGCAGGCAGCGATCTAATAGCTTTGTCCGTAAACTTTTTTGAACAAACCAATGTGACTTTGTCGAAATATTTCCTATAAGTATCAATTTGACCAACTAAGCGCGACAGGCTGTCTACATCACTTTTAATTTCAAAAGCATGTAGCTTACCGTTGGCAATAGCAAAGTCGACTCTTCGGCTGAATCCTGCAACAGGCAACTCATTAATAAGGACAGCATCATCCTTAAGATCACCTCTCAAAAAGAGATAATCTGCTAGAGCCACCTTTATATCATTCTCCCTAAGAATCATTTCAGCAGCCTCGCTAACTTCAGTCATTCTATGTCCTAACAAAGCATATCTTCATATGCTTATTTTAGAACACTATGATACAAATGTCTCCAACAATATAGACAAACAACGCTGCCACTCATCTAACTCAAGAGAATAATATAAAACAAAATAATTTAAATAACAGTAACAATACAAAATCAAATATCCAGAAATCCGATGCCATCTGCTTCACATTGCCTCTCCCTATATTTATTTTATTTGATACGTTTATCTTCTGATATATTAAAATAGAACCTGCGCATAAAAAAAAGGGTCAGGTCTTTCCTTTTGCCCCGCCTTTTGTTGCTTAACAATCCGACTGAGCCGGGAATAATGCACCTGTCTGCTGCCCTGCCTTAGACCCGAAATGGAACGATAAAACGTGGTCCTTCCAGCTCTTATTTACCTCGAGATGGGAAAAAGCAAAAGACAAGGCCCGACCCCTTTGCTGCATTCCATTTCCCCACAAAAAAGGCCCGTTAAGGCCCTTTGAATCTTTCGATAAGTTTAAGCGTGCTGCATCAACTTGATTGACGCATCGGCTAGAAATTTAGATCGGTCTCCGTACTCCTTGTGGGTCTCCACAAAACGGTCGATCTTAGTTAGCAGTAGATTAGGCAACGAAATATTAATCCGTCGCGCTTTACCCAGATACTGAGTCAGATCCACGGGGACCAAAACCCACACGCCATCGGCGTAGTCTGGATTATCTTTAAGCTCTGCCAGAGCACTTGCTGCAGGGATGCTTTCACCATCCTCTGCCAGCCCTTCTAAATGAAGGCCGATTGCCTCAGTTACATTATCCAAGGCCTCATCCAGTGTATCTCCAGCAGAAAAGCAGCCGAGTAGGTCCGGCACAGTAACGCCAAAGGCGCTCTCTTCTTCTTGGTGAATTACGACGGGATAGTTCATGGCGGTTTTCCTCTCTAACATTCCATTTAAAGGGTTACTTTAAATGGGCTTAGCTAAGCTAAGACTTCCTCCAGTTAAATATCTCTATTTACTATTTTGATTAATTTATCTATCTAACATTTTAATATTTAGCCAGCACGCTTGAAGGGGGAAAAGCTGGGCTATTTTAGCCCCGCTTGCTTCAAGATGCCGTTCACAGTGCCTAGTGGTAAGTTCCTCTTTGGGTGAGGTATCGTCAAACGGCCCGTGATCGTTGGGTGTTTAAACTGATGATGGCTCCCCTTACAAGCAACTTCCTCCCAGCCTTCGGCTTCTACCATCTTGATTAGGTCTCTGCTTTTCATTGGCTCCTCCTAACTCAAGACTTACAGTTAATAATACACACCATACACACTAATACAACTTTTATTACACAACCAACACACAAAGCTCCGCAACAAGGGCAACGGGGTCTTTTCTTTTG
>TARA_R110002167_G_scaffold58768_13_pt1 | contig 12124 bp, 21 predicted proteins | sample TARA_R110002167 | Tara Oceans TARA_R110002167 (sample SAMEA4398238) | marine metagenome | biome: Polar Biome; feature: [MES] marine water layer (ENVO:01000295) within the mesopelagic zone...; material: water (ENVO:00002006), including particulate matter (ENVO:01000060) such... | reverse complement strand
CTGTTGTGTCTGCCATTTAAGTACCTATATTTCTATTACCATTTTACTTTATCAGCCCAATAAGCGGCAGACATTTTACCCTTTGCTATATTTTTCCCATGACGGGCTTTAAAAGATTTCCTTTTAGCTTTCATCTTAGAAGACTCCCCAGATTTTGGATCACCCGCTGTTGACGCACCCTGTTCTCCAAAACGTATTGTTTTGATATTGCTACCATCTTTAGCAACAACAATATGAGACTTCTTAGGGTGACTTGGTGTCCCTTTAGGTTTATTAAAACCAGACACACCAGCACGAGCTAGTCTTGGGTCTTTTTCTTCAAAGAAAGTTTTAAAAGTTTTCATTTTTAACTCTCAGGTTTATCATGGGTATAACCCATCTTTTTCATACGCAAATGATCTTCTTCTTTTTCAGCCTTGTGAGCTTCACCAGTTTTAGGATCATACATCATGTGTGGAGTAAAGTCTTCTCTAGCCATCTTATCAGCACGTTGACGAATAGAACTAAGTTGCTTCTGAGTATTAGTCATCTTCTTAGGTTTATTATTTCTCGCCATATGTGCCGCCATCTTCTGAGGATCAATCTTAGGTGCGGCTTCCATCTGCATAGAGTGCTGTCCAGTTTTTCTTACCTTTTCAGCTTCTTTGCTTGATTTATAAGGTTTACCTTGATTTGTAAAAACGCCCTTAGTCATACGCTGAACTTGATATCCCTTGTTACCAGCCTTGGCAACATTAAGGTGTTTTCTAACTTCAGGATTATTCTGTCTGGCAAGATCGATAATACGAATAGTTCCTTCAGGAGATTTTGCTTCCTCTACAGATTCTTTTCGCAATGAACTTGCCGCTCTATTGACTCCCATTGCCTTCATCTTAGCAAGTTTCATGCCATGTTTATTAGAAGTTGCTTTATCTTTTGCCGCCCCAGCACTATTACCTCTCATGCTATTTGCCGCTGAACTATTCGCCGCACTATCCTGTTTATCTTTTCTTCCAGCAACTGCTTTGTTATACAAGTCAGGAGATATTTCTCTAACAACAGACTTCATTCGCATCTGTTCAAAGGTAAGTTCGTTTTCATTCATTCTCTTAAGAACTGCTTTAATCTGGGGGTGATCAGACAAACCCTTTTTGATTTTCTCTATCGCTTTGGATGCACCTGTCATGTTATTAGCATACTTCTTATTAGATGCTATGCCTATACCCATCTTAACTTCTTTATCATTATACCTTGCTGAGAAATGAGTTCTGACTGTACTACGAGATACTTCGTCAAGATCTTCTTTAATCTTGTCACCCACTTTATATTTTTTGTTGTTCTGACTGAAGTTGCCGCCTTTTTGACCAGCCTTTGCTTGCTTCATACTCATCTTACGCATATCTCCTTTGTTACCAACCGCTGAGACAACACCAGTGCCATCAGCATAATAGTATTCAAAAGACCCCATTGCTTCATCAAGAGATTCTTTATACATATTCAATTCATATTTACTACCAGTGTTGTAAACTTGAACTTGAATAGATCCCTTGTCACCTTTGAGGCGATATGTATTTGTCTTACCATTAGATGGCTTACGTGGACCAGATGCAACCTTATCATCAATTTCACTGGACTTGACTGTAATACCATAGTTCTTTTTGGCAGAAGCATATGCGTGTTGCATAGCACCAGAGAAGTCTTTGTGGTAAATCTCGTAAGAAGCTTTGGCTTCATCAAGGTGTTCACCCATCATCTTACCCTGAGTTGCACTAGTGTTAGTTGGAAACTTATCCATACCTTTAGGTAGAGGATATCCAACCATTTTCTCAGACGCTTTTTGACTTATAGGCTTCGTGAGTGTGACAATCTTCAAAGTGTTCTTGGATTTTACTGACATAGGTGGACGATCCGCAGAACGCATAGACTGCTTTATACCTTGCTCACTAGATGCTACTGCCTTCACTTTGTTACCATCAGCAGTATCAATAAGAGCATGAGTTAGTTTCATTGCCTCACTAAGTTCAACAGATTCTTTAAGAAGGCTACCCTTGCCCTTAATGATTAGGGCAGTGATTGCAGATGTGGAAATCCATTTGATGTCAGCTTTTGCTAGTTGCACTAATTCTTCATCGCCAAACTTTTTGACCATAGCACTCATCTTCATGGCGGCATCAGTTGAGATACGTTCACCAGTAGTCGAGTACTGCTTTTTTAGTTTACCAATCATCGCAGGGGAAATAGCTTCATCAAGTTCTTCATTCTTCTTACCATGATCCATAACCTTTTTACCTAGTGGTGTAAGGTTACCTTTTTTGTCATACATCTGAGCCATTAACTTTTTCTCAGCCGCTGTAAGGTATTCGTTCACAGGATGGTTACTAGTATCACCATGCTCCACACCAGCGTTAAGACGTTTACGCATAGCGGCTAAATCAGCAATAGTTTTATCTTTACTCTTGCCCATGGCTTTTTGAATGCCCTGTGTGCCAGTAGACTGTGCTACTTTTTTAGTAAGGTCTTTGATGCTAATCTCATCAACATTACCTTTTCTCATCTCTTCGAATGTTTTTGACATTATGCTAGATCCTTGTCGTGGTTGAGGTTACCCTTTTTCTTCTTTGCTATAAATGCATTCACTCTTGCATGGCCCCACTGTTGCGGAGTAGTCCCCGGCCTATGGCCTGTCTTCCATGCGGCAACTCCACGATCATAAACTTTCTTTAAAGTTCCGACAGATATACCAGATGCAGATGATTTATCTGCAAAGCTACCTTCCAAAACAATATAGTTTTTAAAGTCGATCATGGGTTAATACCTTTATTTTTACGGAGCATTCTTGCTCTTCTTGCTTTATCTAATATTCTATCATGACGTACTTCTTTAGCATCGTCACTTCTTTTCTCTATATCTTTTTCACGATCAATACGCTTACGTGCCATTTGAACAGCGTCTTCTTCCATCATTTTGTTTACTGCTTTAGTATATTTAGAGGGTTTAGTTTTTGCTGTTTTATCTCCGGGCGCTGGTTTGTAAGCAGAGGAATCATCATCTGCCTTCTTACCATGCTTCTTAAAGTGTCTATCACGTGCAACCTTAGTGGCTGTCTTAAGACCTGAGTGATATCTCTTAGGCTGAGTGCCTTCTCTATCTTTAATATCAGGATCTTGTGTAGACTTTTCTTTCATAGGATCTTGTTTAAGATAAGTTTTTCTAGAAATCTTTGGACCACCATACTCAGAAACACAGTTGGGGACCATCTTACCACCTTTTGGTTTCATACCAACTTGCTTATAACCATCCCAACACGCTTCGTCTTGACCGGGGGTCATTTTCTTAGCCTTTGCTGTGGACTCAGGTGTGCCATAATCAGGCACAATCTTTTCTACAGCCTCAAGCCATTGTCTGGTCTTACCTTCACTGGTCTCAACTATAACATAGTTTGATCCCAATACAGATATCCTACCAACCATATCAGTCTTTTTGATAACTACTTCTTCACCTTCAGTAAACAAACTACCGCTAACAAAAGCTTCTCTTGTTTCTGATACTGAATTGAGTTGTACGTGTCTCTTAAACTCGTTCTGTTCTTTCAATCCCATACCCTTACGTACAGCATTAAACAGTTCCTTCGCATCCTTATTAGATACGTTCTTAGGAAGACCTTGAGCGAATGTAGTAAAGTCGTTCTCTTTAGCCGCATTGCGTTGTTTAGTAGCAGAAACACCCTCAACGCCTTTGGCATTAGGGTCTCTGCCGCCCACACTTACAAACTTCATAGACTTGAAGTTATAAAATCCGTGACGTGCTTCTTTACCATTATATCTATTTAAAAGTATTTCGTATTCTCTGGTGCGATCAGCATCTGCCATCATCACAACGCTTTTATAACCTTCGTTATAAAGTTTAACTGCCGCATCTATAGGAGTCTTTACACTGGTGTCCATCATGACGGATCTGGCGTGTTTCGGAAACATTTTCCTAACAAACTTAATCTTGTCTTTATATCCCAATGGATTTTTCCTTGTATCGTTTGACTGTGATACAAATATCTTATATGGATTTTTACCAGCCGCTTTAGATACTTTGTCTAAAAGCATACCATGACCCATCGTGGGTGGATTGAATCTACCCATTGTAAAAAATGCTGTCTTTTCTTCTTCAACTAGAAATTGACTAAATCTATTTATCATACTAACCACGTTTTCTTGCTAACTCTGCTTTGCGAATTTTTGGCATAAGTTTTTTAGCGAGTCTGCCAACCTTACTCTTCATCTTATCTAGCCGCTTTTCTATCTCCGCTTTTCTAGAGGGAGTTAGATCTGCCTTAGATATGCCTTTAGTAAGTTTTTTAGTGATTGCATTACGTGCGGCTCTACGTGATCTTTTTTCAAGTTTACCTTTATCGGCAACTTTCATAGAAGCTTTCTTACGGCCCATCTTTAAACGTGCCGCAAACTTTTTCATTTGTAGACCTTTTTTACGTCTCGCCGCCATGCTCAACGCTTCATCTGTAGGCTCTACAGCTTCTTTTCTTTTCTTAGCATTCAATGCTAGTTGTGGATCACCCGTTTGTGTGTAGTCCACATTTACATAATCTCTAAAGTTTAATTTCTTCGCCATCTACTTTACTTTCTGGTTTATCCCATCCCTTTAAAATATTCGGTGAAAAGTTGTTGTATGAAAACTCCATACGATCAACCAATTTCACTGCTTCACCACCTAGTGTATCTATAGCCACGTAACCTTCGGCTTTTGTGGCCTTGTAGCCACAGTCAGTCTTAACGAAAGTTTTTACTTCACTCACAATATCAAGAGTATTTATAACTTTTATTTTGGCTGAAACTAAGTGTTTTTGCAAATCGAATATCTTTTTTAGGTCTGATTTAGTGTCAGTAGTAAAGAAAGATAGTATATCATCTAACAGTTCTTGTTGTACAAGCTTACCTTTAGATGTTTTCCTCTTATCGATCTCTGTTTGAAACCGTGAAGAGATCCAACCAATGAAGCCTGATACATGACTTGCTGTATCTCCAATGGCTTCGCCCTTCCTAACAAAAGTATTATTGAATTGCTCAATGAACCTTGGTAGGGTCTCGTGGGATTGGATGTTGTTGAGTGTATCACTAGATATTTTGTTGAAGAGTTTACCACACTCAGATAAGTCTTCAGAAACCTTTACGATGTTATCATTAGTAACGCTGTCATTAATGTCCATCATAGAACTAATATAGAACACATCGTCACTCTTATGAAACCCATCTAAGTCTACACCAAAGGTTGCTTCCATAGTTTCAAAGGAGTTGCCTTCATAGGAAGTGTGCCATACGATGCCAATCTTGGCTGAAGTAATGGCCTTTGCTGTATCTGAACTAGCAGGGACACCATACACAATAGTGTTAGGGTGAAAAGTAACATAATCATTTCCTTCAATGGTTTGCTGTTTTAGATCATCAGCACTGAACAGGAAGTCACCTTGGACAACACCTGTGATACCTAGAGAAGGTAAGTGCTTAAGAGCAAGTTTTAGTTTAACAGCGAGGTCACCGCTAGTATCGGCATCCACATCTGCATCTGACTTGTAAACTTTAGGAGTCTTGTTGAAGATACTCTTCTTTGCTACGAAGAAAGCCCCATCACTAGGGTCATTACCAGCAAAGATAGAAGGAGCACCATCCCACTTAACAGAGACAGACCCACTTTGGTCGCTTCTTAATAAGTTTTTTAGTTCACGTACAGCAACGATGGCCTGACGAGTTCCGTCAACACCACCGTATAGTACTTTATCTTCTAGATGAGTCATATGTGTGTTCTTTGTCATACTTATGTTATACACCGATTCGTTATAAATGTCAAGTCATAATCGTCTAATATATGCTTTTTTTCCTTCACATTCTGCTTTGAATTGATACTTATCAAAGCCGCTATCAACAAGATCTTTATTCATATTCTGAACCATCTTATCCAGATCTTTAAAATCTTTTTGAGTTTCTATAAATCCTAATAGGTCGGGTTCGCTATTGTCTTTTACTAAGATCACCAATCCATCCAATCATATTCACTGTTTTTACGTTCTTCCTTGGCCTTACGCAATAGCCACTCGTGGTAGAGTTCGTGTTGAACCCCACCACTATCGTCACTATCCTTATGAGGCTGTTGCATATTCTACAGCCTTATTTACTGCTTTGATCTTACGAGCCTGATTAATACCAAACCATGCTGACTGCATACGTGAGTCTGCGTTACGGCCCATCTTGTGATCAGTCAAGTAGGTTACTGAGTTAAGTGCTTGCCACCAAGTACCTTCACCAAAGTTAGCCCCCGGCTGTGTATCCAACACTGCGTAAGCATCCTGTGCGTTCTTTGACAAGTCTTCTACAGTGCTAGGTGCTTCAGAAGTCTTGTGAGTGTATGGAAACACTTCAGCATAATAGTTGATCAAAGCATCTACTGAGAACTTTTTAGTTGATAGGAACTCAGCCATATCTTTATACTGTGCAAACTTCTCAGAAGCTAGACCCATTTGCTCTTTAACCATATCGGCATTGAACTTGGTGCGGTGGTTTAACTTTACAAAGTTAGATGAACGAGTGTTCAAAGAAAATGTAAGTGTATTGTTACACACAACCCGAATAGGTGTAAACCGAATATCGATAGCCTTGCCATACTCATGTGGATTGCTGAACAACAAATAAGAGTCTACTTGATCTTCGCCAAGGATAGAGAATGATTCATTAACCTTTGCAAGAGCAAATACATTCCTACCACCCTTTAAAGAACCAGCGGTATTCATTTCCATGTCACCAGCGAGAACATACTCTGAAAAGAACTCAAATGCTTCTGTGTTCTGAACAGGGTTCCATGCTCCACCAACATTGGTAAGCACCTTGTTATCTGATGAGCGGATCAAAGACTTCTGACCCGTAGGGATCTTATCGCCATTGAAGTCTACATAAGACTCAACCTCGTGGACAGTCCAATCTAGACCAGCCTTCGTTTGCATCTGTGCGGGTGACAGTTCATTCGATACCTGAGTACCCAAGCCATGCCAAGGAGTTTCCCCCGCATAAGCCATTTGTGCTACGCCTTCTACTACTTCTACTTCATGTGCCATGATATATCTCCTTAAGCAACCATTTGATTACAACTGTAACCGTCTTCATTTATTTGAGCCTCAAAGGATATTACTTGAGCCTCTTTACGCTCTACTAAAGCTTGTAACGCCCATATAGCACTACGCCGCTCATCTGAAGCGCCTTCATCTAATGCTGTTAAAGCATCTGTAATAGTGTTAATATCTTCTAAAATATCTATCAACTGATTCTCCTTTGTTACCACTTATAGTAACACTTATTTAACTTAATGTCAAGCGGCAATCTTTTCCCTTGCCATTGCCAACCGCTGATATCCAACAAGCCAATCCTCAGGTTGTTGAACTTTCTGGCTGATAGACATTTTTAAACCTTGCTCCTTAAAACACTTCTTAAGAAACTTAGCGGCACTTGCCCCTATAAACCGACTAGTCAAACGAACTATACACTGTCGAAAGGATACATCGTGGTGCATATGACCAGCAACGTGAGCCATCTCATGAAGCAGTGTATAAGCATCCATGCCATTCATAGCGCATAGATCAATGTGTCCACGCCAAGCCCTACCAGCGGTTCTACCTCTAAAGGAACGCACGTTAAGAGTAGGTACTTTACAATCAAGTCCACCACATAGTTCTAACCATAACTTGGAATTTATAATGCGCTTCATATATTTCTGCGCTTCTTTAGCATTCTCAAAATCTACAATATCGTATTTAAACTTTGATTGAAACTTCCACTCTGCCTTGTAAGTCTTAGACTTACCACTGTCGGTAAAGGCTGTACGCCCTGTTTTAAAGACACGACTTTTACAGTTGATGTATTTTAAATATTTGTTAATAAGATTATCACTCCAATCTTTGGATTTTAAATCTCTTATAACATCACCTTGGCTTATGTGAGATAGATCTATCATATAGATTCCTTATACGTTATCTGAAGGCAAACCATTATGTGGTTTAGATGGCAAGCAACCTATTTGCTTGTAGGTTACAACTTCTAGAAGTTCCTTGAGAAGGACTTTACCATAGTCGGTAAACAATACCCCTTGGTCCCAGACCCAATGCTCAACGTCCTGTGAATGACAGAAAGTTTCATTCTGAGTCATCCAACGTAGTGCCACAGATCTATCTTCAGCACCCAAGTTAATAATACCTTGGATGGCTGTTTCAAGATTTTCTATAGCTTTGAATTCAGCTATACGTTCTGCTTTTTGATTTTCTTTGAATGTGAGACCAAGCTCATCCCAAATGGATTGCTTTTCTTCATCACATTCTGCGTAGAAACGATGGTCTCTAGGACGGTATCCATAAACATCTTTATGGAAGTCTGAAAACAAATCGTTTGAAAATGTAAAACTCATATCGAATCACCTCTTGCTATACTATTATTCTAGCATGAGTTTAACTTAATGTCAAGAGGAATTTTAAATAAAGTTTATTTCTTTTTGCGAGACTTCAATATGTCTGCCATCACAACGCTTGCGGTTGTGGGGAATAGACTTGGTGCTACACTATGAACCAGAAGTACTGGAACTAACATTTGTAACTTAGCGGCTATCTTTAGAGCTTCAGCCATATGCTTTAGAGGTGTTTCGTTGGCATTATTTAAATGCTCTTTACATTTTGCGCTAAACATTAGTCTTCCTTTATAAAGTATTTTTTAAGACATGGTATATGTATTGCTTTTTCACAATAGACCTCGCCATCTTCTTGGAATGCTCCCCATAGTATAGGAACACCAACCATAAGAAATGCGATAAGCGCAAACGATAATGCTAAATGAGACCAATGCACCATCATTCCAATTCTTTTATTCTGGCTTCAAGTTCGTCTATCTTCTTAGTGACGTGCGGATACTTTTTGCGCCATGCGTCCTCTGGTTGCTGTAACCATGTCCATCCATAACGTTCTACTAAAAAATCCATACATCTATCGACTTGAGCATATGCCCATAGACCCATACGTGTAGTGCTTAAGTATGCTAGACATACTGCGCCAAGGATACTACCAGCAATGCTAGTGTAGATCCATGCTGTATCTGAGAATAAAGATTCCATTATTTTTTAACACCATTTCCCTTTTCAGCCGCTTCGACTTTACGTTCTTTTATCACCTTCAATATAGCAGTCCTCACTTCTTGTGGAGTCTGTATAGGTGGCACTGCGTAATAAATGGCCCTAGAAGAATCTATCATTGCTTTTCTATATCTACTATATCTACTGATAAACATACGACAGATGTATTAGTATCTGCGACTAAGACTTCTGCCCTTTGTCTATATTGCTCACACATTGTTCTGTTTGCAAAGGTGTCCAACTGATAATGCTCGACAGGCATTCCAGCAGAAATCTGTAACCAAATTAATACCCAAGCCATATAAAAATCCTTCCTATTTTCTTAGTACCAAAAGTCTTTTCCATCATCATAATTAATTGCACTTCGAAATAATTCTCTATAACCTTTATACGAAGTTCTTTTATGTAAACTATGTAATTGATCACTAAGTGCTATATCATATATATCCCAATCATGCCAATAAACATATTTATCTTGTAATAGATGTTCTGTTAACCATGCTATAAATTCTTTACTTTTTTCTATAGAACTTAGTTCTACAATTCTGTATACCAACTCCCAAGGAAATTGAAAACCACTCTTACCATTAGCTGGATGCTCTGTCACTAAAGGTCTAAACTGAATTTGTCTACCGACAGCCTTGTTTTCATCTGCGCTTAAAAATGCGGCTTTTTGTTTTGGGTCCATAAATATGCCACGAGTCCATGGATGGCTTTCGTCCAGTGGATTCCATATAGGAAATTCGATAGTATACATTTCTAATAATTCTTGTTTATCTTTTGGTAGATCAGAAAAAGCAGTCTGAGCGTCCGTAAAACCTGTTAATCCACCTTCTTCACTAGGTGCAACTATATACATAGCAACGATTTGATCTGCCGTGTGAGTGTTTGTCCCAGCATTATGCCACTCAAGTTCGCCATCCTTTTTTGGATCTCCAGCAAACATAGAGTCTGTCCGAACTCGAACAAATTCTTTATTTCCGTTTGCTTTACCTAAACCAGCCACTTTTACTTCATCGCTTTGACAGCCAACGATACCTATATTATTATATAATTCTAATATAGTTTCGGGTTCTACAAATTTAGGGTTTTTTACTATTACAAATCTACCATCACCAATGAGTTGAACTATTTCTTTTGCATCTTTTTTACTACTATAATCAACATCTTTTACTTCATAACCAAATTTCAAATTAGCAACTTTCATTACTAAACTCCGTTATCCGATATTGGTAACCAACTAGTACATTTAGCAAAAGCAACCTCATGACCATTAGTTGTCTCAGGATATCTTGAAAAATATAGAACCCTTATATTAATAGATGCCCAACAAGTCTCTTCTGTTTTATACTTAGCTTTGCCATAGGCAACACTACAAGTTTCAAAGGATCTTTCAACATCCATTAAACACATCATTATAGCGGCTGTAAACATAACATTCTCCTAATTGTTATTTATATATTTTATCCATACATACAACCAACAATATGAACTCTAGACTGCTTCGAAGCATTAACTGCCGTGTGACGTAAGGTGGTATTTGTTAGATATACTTTTCCAACTTCAAGTATATAATTCTTATTCTCTATCACCATGAAGCAATCCTCATTTGTGATAAGTGGTATGTGTATGCGTTTAGTCATGTCTTGATGTAATGTTAAACACGTTTTCGGATTACTCTGCATAATCCTAGTGCGTAACATTCCATACTTTTCCATTAATCTATTTATGATAGGTAGTTCGAATAAAGAATATTTGAAGTAAGTCTCAGGGTATTGTAGTTTATTTACTCTACCAATAGAAGATCCCCATTCTTTCAATGGATCTAAGTCTGGCTTGTGTCCTTGGATACCCACCTGACCTATGTTAGCCCAGCCTTTATCCAGCATCACTTTAACTGTATTAGCTTCTTCTAAAACTTTTAGATGGTCGATCTCTTCTAATACTTCTATATGCATAATATTCCCTAAAGTAAAAAGGGGCTAACCATGGCCCCCTACGCACCTATTTAGCGGTGAACCTATCCAAAATATATTTAGATTAGAATGCGAATGTCAAACCGATGGTTGTGTCACCGAAATCTAGATCTCCGTCAGAAGAAATTTTACCAAAAAGAGACATACCATCAAAACCTAATGGGTAAGTTCCTTTTACGTCTACACCTTGGAACACATCTACAGTTGAGCCACCATCAAAACCTAATAGGTCGAAGTTGGATGTTACTGATGTGTCTACTCCAAAAACGTCCATGCTTACTTTTGGCATTACTTTTAATGCCCAGATGCCTGAGTCAACGTTCATTGAAGTTTCAACTTCTCCACCAAAGTCTAGTCCCATGCTGGAAGAACCTTCGGCTGAAGCTTGGTTTGCAACTAGAAGTGCTGTTGCTGTTGCGATTACTGCGAGTTTCATTTATTTTCCTAATATGAAGTTTAAGTTAGTGTCACTTTTCTGTTGCTAGGTAAGTGACCAACCCCCTTTGTTAGGCCGCTATTGCGGTGTAACCAGATGGTGCAAAGTTATTGTTTGCGTTTAGTAGTTTGACTTATAACGAGGTCAATCGGTAAACTCCACTTCACTATCACACCTGTCGATCCTAGTTCTGGCCCATCAAAGATACACTATGAATAGGGTGTAACTATGGTGGACCAGTTGGGTACTGCCCCCAAGTCCAGTATGTGTTCACGTTGCTTCAACGTTTACAAATATACTTATATCACAAAAGGGGAGCCTTGTCCACCCCCCTTTCGCTAAATTTTATATTGTGGCAAATATACCACTCTAGAACTTTCCAAGATACCTTGCAATATTTCCAACAAATGGTAGCAGGGCTACAGCCATTAATAGGTTCATACCCGTATGTGCTACAGCGATTCTTAAAGTATCGCCTTTTGGCATACCATCAGATACTAATATTCCAGCCAACCAAATAGTTCCAGTTGTCCCAATGTTAGCACCAAGCACTGCCGCAATAGCCGCT
>TARA_R110002167_G_scaffold6161_10_pt1 | contig 12131 bp, 3 predicted proteins | sample TARA_R110002167 | Tara Oceans TARA_R110002167 (sample SAMEA4398238) | marine metagenome | biome: Polar Biome; feature: [MES] marine water layer (ENVO:01000295) within the mesopelagic zone...; material: water (ENVO:00002006), including particulate matter (ENVO:01000060) such as...... | reverse complement strand
TAAGTCTGGTAAAAGAAAAAAAATTAAATCAGATATGTTTTATGAAAGTGAAGCAGAAAAACAGAATTTAGCATTTAGAGACTTTGATGAAAAATTAAATGAAGGCATATTAAATAGAAGTTTAGCAGCTGGTGTAATGGCAGCGGCATTTACTGGTGGCGGTGAATTAATTAAAAAAATGAAAGAAGGTAAAGCTGTAAAAGATGCAGCTAAAGCAGCTGAGATTTCTAAAAAAGCTAAAGACGCATTGGGGTTACCACAACAATTAGAGCAAGCACAAAAAGGTGCAGAATTTGTAATGAATACAGATATATCTGGAATAGGAAAATCTGGGACTGATTTAGCAGCAAATATAGACCTTAGAGGAACGGAAGATGCATTAGGATTTAGTGGTGATTTACCTATGATAACTGAATCAGTTCCTAAATCAGAATTATTAGAGTACGCTAAAAGATTTAAACCAACAAAAGGTGTAGATTTAGCTCTTAAAGGAGGTTCTCCACAATCACAATTTATTACATCATCATTAACTCCATTAGCAGACGAAGTTGGGCCTTCAATTATGGATTCTTATCTTAAAGGAATAGCAGGACAAAAATCTAAATCTATGCAACAATCATTATTAGCTGCTGGTGGTATGAGTTTATATGGGTATAGACCTGAATTAGACTCTTTAAGACAAATTCAATTTGGAACTAACATTAAACCTTACGGATAATATATGGCTCATGAAACTGGACATTCAAATTCTTATGGTGATTTAAGCACCAGTCAAAGATTAACAGATTATCAAAATAGTTTTGATTTTACTGATGCTTTATCTGGTATTGATGAAAAATATCTTCAATTTGCTCCTAAATATGATAGTTATATGGAGAAGTATATAGGTGGAGAATATGATTTAAAAGGGCAAGAATACGGATTAGCAGGCGAAATATATGGAATGGCTCAAGAGAGGTCTTCTTTTGAAAAAGGTCAAAGAGCTCAAGGAAGGGATTCAGCTCAAGATACATTAGGATTATCATTGAGAGGAATGGGTCAACAAATGGGCGGAACACTTGCTAGCTCACAAGATTCTGCATATAATATATTTAGTCAAGGTGAGCAAGTAGCTTCTGGTGGATTAGGTAGTAGGTCTGGATTGACAAGAAGGGGAATGAAAAGTGTTGAAGATAGTACAGAAAGAAGTTTAATGGGGCAAGCAATGACTGGTATTGGTGCTAAATCACAATATGAAGATACGTTAGCTGCAATATCTGGGCAAGCATTTTCATCTGCGCAATCATTAGAACAATCAGGTATAAGTTATGAAGCTGCTGGAATATCATATGATAGAGCTGGTATGCAACGAGACAAACAAATGGAAGGTCTTACAAAAGATTATGAAGACGAAATGTATGATTATTTATTAATGCTAGGTCAAAACTTTGATGTTTGGGGAGGAACAGGAGGAAGTGGAAGTGGAAGTGGAACTACTGGAGCAACAACAGGTTCTATATTTAATGAAGGTGATGATTGGGGAGAACCAACTGCAAATATACCTGGCCTTACTTACGAAGAACAACTAGCTCTTGCAGGTGGAAGTGGGAATAGAACTATACCGGGTAGTAGTGGCGGTGGTACAGGAATAAGGACAGGCCCGTAATGGCATACGAAGGAGTAGGAATACCAAAAATTTATGACGCTCAGATGCCTCGTCAATCTAGTGGTGGTGATATTATTAGTAGATTATTACCTTCTTTAGCTAGTGCTTATATAAGTGGAATGAGACAAGAAGAAGCAAGTCAATTATCTGCGGATACTAAAATGTATGCAACTGTAGCAAGTTCAGCTGCTAATTATAAAACAGCAGATGAAGTAAAAGGTGTTCTTGATAGACTTATATCAGAAAGAGCAATAGTTGCAAAAGCTGGAGATAATGTAAGGGCAAGTTATTTAGACGCTAGTATAGCAGCTGTACAACCTTATTATAATACTCAAGTTAAACAGGGACAAGCAAAAACATTAATTGATGAGGGTATAGAAAAATTTGAAGCATTAGAAAACACGCCTGGATATAAAGAAAGTGCATTAAATTTATACAAAGAATGGGATAGTAACTTACAAGAGTATGACCCTTATTTTACTCCTAGAATGTTAAAGGATTTAAAAGGTCAATATGACGAAATGAATTTAAGATTATCTGCATTATCTGTATTAGATATACTTGATTCAGATGGATTTGATGCAGAAGGCAAACCTATTAAGTTAGATGGTATACAAATTAATGAAGATGCATTTCCAAATCAGAAATCATTATTTCATGCAAAAGCAGCTAATGAATATATTACTAGGGGATTAGCAACTCCTGAAGCAAGTAGTCAATTAATTACTAAAGGATTATCTCAATTTAGTCAAATGCAAACTGATTTAGGCGTAGCAAATGCAGTTGAATTAAAAGCAAAGAATGATACTCAAAAACGTATAAAGAGTAATATTTATGGAAGCGCTAAAACTGTAGAAGGTAAATTTAATCATCCATCAAAAGAATTATTTAAAGATATATACCCATCATCACTTAAAGATATGGAGCTTACTCAAAATTTTGATGCAATATTTAGGGCAGGTGAAGTATTAGACAAACCTAGAATAAAGCAATTAAGAAATGTTGCTGTACATGATTTATCAAGAATATTAAAAAATACTAGTGACATTGATGGTGATTTAAAGAATTTATTAGTTGAATGGGGAAAAGGTGGGTATAGCAAAAATGCTCCTATACTTGACTCTATTTATGATATGGTATCTTATTGGAATCCTAGAACTGCTAAGCATAGTAGAAATGATTATTTAAATGAGTTAGATTATCCGGGGATTGGAAGTAAGACTGGAAAAGATAAAAATGTACAAGATTTAGTAATAACATATTTAGAATTTTTAGAAAACTTAGAATTACAAGAAGGTATATTAGCAGGTAATTGGGGTGCGTCTTACTCACAAGCATCTGTTGACCAAACAAACAATAACTTAGGATATAATTTAAGTAATTTACTAAACAGATAAATTACTCAGTAGTAAAATGGATATGCGAGAGTAATGTCAGAACAAAGATACGACCCTTTACAATTTGCCGAATGGCTTAAAACTATAGATACGCCTATTAAATTAGATGGTGGATTTACAGTTAATAATGGAGCAGATTTGTGGGCTCTTTCAGGTTTACATAATTTTCAAATAGACCCTGATACTAAGCAATTATCTACTCAACCATTTAATGAAGAACATAGTAGCTTTTTAGAAGAAGAAAGTTTTCCTGCTTTAAAACAACGTATAGAAAATATTGTAAAAGTTGCTCCTGAGTTAAAAGAAAAATCATTATTATATAAGCCTATTTCAATGGGAGAATGGGCTCATCAAACAGGTGGAAGAACATTAGAAAAATATATTAGTGGTCAAGACCCATCTAGGTTGATGGAAGTTCTAACAAAGCCATTTACTCCATTATCTAAAAAAACATGGGAAGTTGATGCGTTTAAAGAATTAACAGATAAATTAACAGCCTTTGTTAAAAATGGAAAAAAACAACTTGATAGTGGACAAATCCTAGAAGAAGGTGATGCTAATCTTATACAAGATGTAGAAAGTTATTTAAACAATTTATCTCAAAATGCTGAAGAAATTAAATCTGGTGATAGAAAATATATTTCATTAAAAGAACCTATGCCATTTTATTATGATGAAGGCGATATTGGAGGCATGGGAGAGATAGTTGGTAAGGGAGTAAAAAGGCAAAGAGAACCTAATTGGCTTGATTCCTTTATGCAGAAAAGTAATAACTATTTTTATAAAACTGCAAATGAATTAGCAGAAAAACATCATAAAAAATATGAAGAAAACAATGTTGAATATGCTGCTTATCAAAATTATATAAAAGATTTACCTATTAACTATTGGGAAAATGGCAGACCTACAGAATTGTTTACAAAAACAGGCATGGATATGTTACCACCTATAGCTGCTCTGTTTAGCTCTGCGGTAGTAACTGCTGTAACAAAATCTCCAGCTGTTGGCTTAAAAACTTATCAAGCTCTTACTTATCCGACAGTAGCAGGAGCAGAATATGAAGAAGCATTTGACCATATTTATAATAAATCTGGAGATAGGCAATTAGCAAAAGAACAGGCTTCTAATTCTACAGCATTGTCTTTAATTGCTTTAAATACTACTGAAAGATTGTCTGTCGGTAGGTATATGAAAAACATAATGCCTAAAGAGGCTCAAAGGCTTACAAGGCGTTCTTTATTTAAAAATATGTATAAAAAAATAGCAGATGATAAAAGATTGTATTATGGAGCTACGGGATTAGAATCAGCTTTTAGAGAAGGAACTCAAGAGTATATACAATATTTAGCTGAGGTTGCTATATCTACTGGATATAAAGATGAAACTTTTCTTGATTTATACGATTGGCAAGAAGCTAAACAAAATCTTATGGGGGGTGCATTATTAGGTGGTGCAATGGGTTCAGTTGGTGTACTTAGAAGTGGTGAAGCACAACAAAAAGCGAGTATGGAAGATATGTTTAAAGCTGCTCGTGGAGAAGATATATCTAAACCTAAAGGTAAACCCGCATCAGATTTAGGTGGTGTTTTATTTGAAGATATAAGTCCTGAACTTAGAGAAACTAAAGAATCATTAGATGCAGAGCCATCAACAAAAGGATATTTAAATGAAGTAATATCTGGAGGAACTGGGATTAACGAAGTAGCAGTTAATAGAAATGAAATAAAAGGAGATAACTATAAAAATTTACAAAATCTAATTAAAAGAACAGAACAATTTGGTGATGCTAATAAAGTAGAAAAATTATCTTTTATTTTAGAAAAAGAAGGTAAAAATATATTACCTAATTTAAATGAAGAAGAATTAAACGCACTTAATAAAGAATTAAGTTCTGGTCTTAAATATTTAAATGTTGACTTATCTAATGCTATAGATAAAAGAAAAAATTTAGCACAAGATGTTGTTGATAAAAAAATAAAAATAAATTATAGAAAAGATAGAAGTGGTAAAATTCAATCAGGTATTGGAGATACTAAAATATCTATTACAGAACAACAAATTATTAATGATTTAATAAAAGAAAATAAAGAAAAAATTAATGAAAAATATGATGGAAAACCAACTCAATCACAAATATCTAATTGGTTAAATACTAACTTACAAGTAGTTATAGGCAAGCAAGTAGAAGAACAAGTACAAAAACAAATAGACGTAAGTCCTAAAGTAGGTCAACCAAGTGATGCTGATTTATCAGCTGCGTTAGGCAGATATGGAACTACACCTACTAAAAAACAACCTAAAATTTCTAAACCATTACCAAAGAAAAAAGAATCTGCATCAGCTAAGGCAATAGAGAAACAAGCTGCTCAACAAGCACAACAAGTTAGTGAATCTGATATAATAGCTAGTATTGATAAAATAGAAGGTAAAGAATCTAAACCTACTCAACTTAAAAAATGGTCTAGATATAAACCTAAAGGAAAAGAAAATTTTGAAGTAAGTAGTAAAGGAACTGCTCTTGGTAAACAGTTCAGCGCTTTTAATGCTAAGTTAAGTGATGGAAGAACAATAGAAGAGGCTTATCAAGTTGGTGTTAAAGGATATTCTTCAATTAAAGAAGGAAAGGGAAAACCACCTAAAGATAAAAATATTGATACTTATACTGAATATAAAAAACTATGGCAACAATGGGCTAAAGAAAACCCAAGAAAGATGGAAGATTTAATTAGTGCGTCAAAAGGAAAAGTATTAACAGATAAATTTGCTAAAACTGATGTCTCTCAAGCAAGAGCATTAGCTGAAATAATTAATGAAACTAGAGACACTAGAAGTATTGATGATGTATTTAAATTTCCTTCACAAACTACTGAAGCACAAGTAGATAAAGATTTACTTGAGCAAGAGGTTTCAAAAAGATTAGAAAAAGCTGTAAAGGGAACTAAGGGAGATGTTCCTCGTGATGTATTAGAAAAAGATATAAGAAAAAAATTAAAAGAAAGAGATGAAATAGCTAAACTTTTTGAAGGTGAATCACTAGATACTCCTAAAAAAATTACTGATAAGCCTGCAACTATAGATAAGAATAAAGCTACTCAACCTTATGATATACTTAAAGAGATTATTGATGATACTTCTGACCAACCATTTAGACCAAAGGATAACAGAAATGTAAAGTTATATGTAGATGCTACAACTGTTCAGAATGACCCTTCTAAATATAAAGTTGGTGCGTACATGGTAAATAAAGAATATAGCTCTATTTATGTAGGTATGATGCCTCTACAAGACCATCCGGGTGATAAATACACTAAGAATCCTCATACTGGTGCTAATTTTTCTGCTATAATAGCCATAATGAAAAAATTTGAAGGATATGGTGGTAAGATAGATTTAACAACAGATGTTCCTTTCCTTTCAAAAGTATTAAATGGCATGAATCCTAAAGGAATACTCGGTAAGGATAATATGGCATTATGGAATCAACATAAAGGTGAGTTCCTTAGATTAAAGAAAAGTATTACTGATGCTGATGGCTCAATTAAGTTTTTAACTATTGGTAGTTCTAAAAAAGCTAAAGACCCAAGAGGAAAAACTAAGAAACAAATACAAGAGATAGACAGGATGAAGTTAGCTCATAGTAGAGCGGCTACAACTAATTTTCAATCTGATTCTCTATCACAACAACCTAAACAAATAGATAAAAATAAAGCTAGAAAAGCTGCTGATATAAAAATGGCAGAGATTGAACGAATAAAAGGCGTAGATATACAAAGCGTAGGTCTTCCAGTTAAAGATGGTTTAGAAAGAATAGGCGATATAAAAATTGCTAAAGAATTACAAGGTCAGGGCCTTGGAGAAAATTGGGTAAATAGCTTAAAGGTAAGAAGAAAAACTCAAGGTAGAGAAACAATAGATATAATTGCTAAGCCAGGCTCAGAAGGTTTTTGGGAAAAGCAAGGGTTTAGAAAAATTGATTTTAAAAAAATATGGCACACTGAAAAAGGTCAATTATTTCGAGAAGTAATAACAGATAAAGATGGTAACATTAAAAAAGTAGATGGTAAAGAACCTACTCCAATGATATTTGATTTAGATGATGTTACTTTAGAAGACTTAGTTGCTCAAACTCAAGCAACATTAAAAGATAAACCAATATCTGCAATAGGGAAAAAATTAAAAAAAATAAAAGATAAACCTAAAAAAATAGATGAAGTACAAAATAATAGTGTTAGTAAAATAAGAGATGCATTAAAAAGTACTTCTAAAGGAACAATAAATTTATCTGATGAAGCTGCTTATAATAAATCAAAAAAAGAATTTAACGAAGCATATGATGAATTAAAAAAATCTTCTAGAATTACATTAGAAGACTTTGTTCATTCTATGTATAGAGCATTGAGAAAACTTCCAAAAGAAATAAGACAAAAAATACGAGATTTTTTAATGAAATGGGCAAGAAGTAAAGATACTAATATAGATTCAAAGATTTCAATGTCTAGCAAAACATTTAATATTGTTGAATTAATGGGTTTTGGTGATAAACAAAAAATAAGATTTACTAGAGAACTTATAGACTCTGGAACAGTAGATAAAATATCTTCATTGTTAGATAGTGAAAATGATATAAATACAGATGATACTACTAGAGAGGGATTAGATATATCAGATATATCAGACCATAATGAAATAGCAGATAACTTTACTTTTGAAGGATATGATTTTAGAGGCGACCAATTCTTTAAATTTTTAGAAACATCAGACTCTAAAGGATGGATAGATGATAAGCAAGTTGCAAAATTAATGCAAGCAGCTTTAACAGGAGATAAAAATATATTATTAGAGCATCTTAAAAGTAAACATAATTTTATTCCTAAAACTATACAAGAACAAAATCTAGTACAAAGTTTTTTTATTAAAAATCAACCTATTAATAGAACAAGTGGTTATGAAAAGGCATCTTGGTGGTGGGCAAATATTGATTATAATGGGAATTTAGTAAGAAATAAAAATAATAAAAAATTAATACCTAAAATTGGTGGTTCTCCTAAGTTTGGTAAAGATATAAGAAGTAATACAGATTTACCTAAGACTCTTAATATGTCATTTGTTGATTGGGCATTACAACAAAACAAATATGATGGAGATAAAATAAAAATATCTAGAATATATTTAAAAGATTTAGTTAATGTATGGGTAGGTAAAGTAAATAAGTCGGGTTCTAAATATTATGGAAAACCAGAATTTAGTGATTTAACTATTAATAAAAAATCTCTTGTTAATGTGTGGGATAATATATTTGCTAATGGTTCTAATAAAGATAAAAAAGGGAATCCTATAATAAGAACAGTTGCTGAGATAAAAGGAGGTGGTAATAGTCCATCATTTATTGTTGCTAGAGTTCCACAAAAAATTATAGAACTATCAAAAGATGATTCTAAAATAATAGAATATTTTGAAAAAGAAATAGCTCGTGGAAATTTAACATTAGAAATGTCAGAAGAATTTCTTGATTCTGTAGAAGAATTAAATAACAATGGTTTAAATAAATATGTAATGGCTCAACATATTACGCAACATGAACTTATGAAACGTGCTCATGGTGCTAAATATTTAATGAGGACAACAGATATATTACATCACATGAAAAGAGCATCATTGCCATATGGTGAAGGGATTGTACCATTAGGATTAGGTGATAATACAATTAAAATTATTGACCAAACTAAAGTTAGTATCGTAAATGAAGATGGAGTTAAAACTCCCATGACAGAATATATAGCAGGTTTAGAAGGATTAAGTAGAAGTGATGGTGCTACTATTACAGATACAGAAACATTAGATGCTATAGCTAAAGCAGTAGGTCGTGAACAATTAAACAATGGATTGCCCTTAAGAGAAGTTAAAACAATAATGTGGTATAATAGTCTTAATGATAAGTTTGCTAATGATAACTACCCTTCTGTAGAGTATGATGGTAAACCTAATTGGGAAGGTGAACATTATTTATCTGTAAAACATAATGAGTTTGTAGCAGATGAAGGTTATAGGTTTGTAGATGAAAAAGATAATCTTATTGCTTATACAATTATGGAAGATAATAAGGTTAAAATATATGATGCTGATGATAATCGTATTAATAGATTATTTACATTAGATGAAGCTAAAGAACCAGATGGAGGTTCTGGAAGTTTTAAACTAAATGGTAGAGTTGCTACAGATATATTAACATTACCTGAAGAATCTACAAGAGTAATAAAAGTTCCGAGCCAACGAAGTAAAAATAGCGCTTCTTTTCCAATGACATGGTTAAGCAAGTTAAATCATCCTGATTTTGATAAAGTAAGAACAGAAATAGAAAATAAATTATTAGATGTAGCAACAGCAAATGTTAGAGCAATGTTTGATGCAAGAAAAAACCCTGAAATTATGGCTTCTTTATTTTCTCAATTAAAAGCGAACAACACATCATTTCCTAATGAAATAGACTTATTAATAGAACCACGGCCTGGAGAAATGATATCAGATGGATATATGTTACCACACATAGCATCAGGAGCATTAGAACCTGTTAAGAACAAATTAATTCGTGAAAATGCATACAAAGGTAGGCGATATGGATTTGGTAACTATCCCACAATAAAACCAGATTATGATGGTACAAAAGTATTAGAAAATAATGGTATAGCAATAAGTGAAGATGATACAACAATGACAAACTTTGTTAAGAAAAAACTTAACTTAGATGTTGGACTTCAAGGTAAAGATTTGCAAAATGCTTTTAAAGATGCAATGTTAAACTTAAATCAAAGAGGTAAAGGTGTATATTTATTAATAGGTAGACAGCCTGTTTATAAAGCAAATGGAGTTACACTTGCTAAAATAACTAATATAGTTCCATCAGGAGCAGGTAATGTAATTTGGATACATCCTGAACTTGCAGCCGGGCCTTTACAAGCAGATGCAGATGGTGATGCCTCTATAATGCAAATTATGTATTTTGGTGAAAACTTTAAAGATGAATCTGTTGTTAATGCAATGCTTAATTCAAAGAAAGCATTTGATAAGAGAGCTGGGTTTTCCAGAGTAGAATATTTTAAGAAAGGTCAAAGAAATTTTCCAGCAACATCAAAGAAAAGTATATACCAAGCATCGTCTATGTTAGGTAAGGGACTTGCTTCACAAGGTATATTTACAAATGCAATTAATTTTTTTGAAGATATGCACTTTAAAGAAATTAAAATGAATATTGGTAAACAAACTATTATTACTCGTGACCCAGAGAATAGTAAAGTTATTATGGATTATGCTCCATTAAACGATGATATAACTCAAGAAATGTTAAATGATGCTAGAATGGGTACACTTGTTAATAAACAAGGTAAAGAATGGAAAAAAGGTGAAAAGTATCTTATGACATCTCCATTGACACAATTAGAAATATTATTACAAGCATCTGTTGACCATGCAAAAGAATTATTATTGTATGATTGGGGATATAATGGATATGATTTTATCATACCTAAAATATTTGTACAGGAAAATGGTTCTCCTATAGGGATAAGGCAAAGTAGAACAATATCAAGAGTTCTTCGTAAATTACTTTCTTATGGAAACATAAGATATGGTAGGGATATGGACACTAGAGCAACTAAAAGTATTGCATCTATGTTTGATGATAGTAAAAGTATGTATGAGTTAGGTGAGTTAAGTGGTAAAGAAAGAGGTAAAGTAATAGCAGACTTAGCAAACTCGAGAAGAATTAGATTTGATAAAGGAGAGAAAAAAAGTAAACTTAATAAGGCTACATTACCTATAGATGAAATTATATTTAATAATAAACTTACATCTATTGAAAAAATATTATCAATCCCACATAAAGAAATGTTAAAATACAAAAAAGAAAATCCTAATGATATGGTAATGAATCACCCGTGGGAATATAGTCCACATCAAATTGTTAATGGATTAGCTAAAACACAATCAGATTTACTTACACTACAAAAACGAGAAGAAATATTTTATCCTGAGAATGAATCTTGGAAATCTAAAAAAGAACAAGCAGATAGATGGATTAATCAAGCAGGTACAGAATTTTATAGAGTACATGCTAGAGCAGTTGTATATAAAAAGGCTGTAGAACAAAGTTTAAATTCAGCTAGTTACCCTTATGCAGATGAAATGTTAGATTTTATAAATAAATGGTATAATGAAGGTGATAAAAAAAGAAAATTAAAACCATTTAAAGACTTGACTAAAGAGCAACAATCATATACTACATTAAGATTTTTAAGAGGAATATCTGTTCAAGAAACACAAATAATTAAAGGTGTTGAAAAACAAAGTCAAGCAATAGTAAAAAATATACTTGCAACAAAAGATAAAATAGAACAAGTAGAATCAGAAAGAGCAAAAAAACTTTTAACAAATAAATTAAATTCTTTAAGAAATAAGTTAGATAAAATAACAACAAAAACTTATATAGAAAAACAACCTAGAGTTCGTGATATAGAAAAAATATTACCTATGCAATTAATGGATGCAGATGTCTGGACAACTTATGCTAATCTTGCCGGGCCTAATATAAGAGCATCTTCTAATGAACCAATGCCATTAAGCATAAGAAAAGACCTTGAGCAATATCTTACAAAGGATTGTGGATAATGAAGGGTAAAATATTTTGCGATGAAAAAAAGTTATTTCTTACATATGACCAAGAAGAAAGAAATACTGTTGTTTCTCATTTAAAATATGCTTATAAAAATATGATTGGGGAGCCAAATAAAGGCACAATATTAAAATTAGAAGATAAATTAAAAGGAATTATTCCTAATAGAAAAAGTATACAAAAAGAATTAAAAGAAGAAAAAGAAAGATATAATGAGCATAAAATATTATATGATTATTTAGTTGATTCTAGTTATAAAGCATTTCAAATAGTTGAATTAGGTACTACAGGAAAAGAATTTGTAAATAATCAAAGAGATAGAACACAAGGATATTTTGAATATTCATTTAATGAACCTGTTAAAGCAAGATACAAAGGGGCTAAACTAGGAGGATTAAATGATAAAAATGAATGGGATGCAGGT
>TARA_R110002167_G_scaffold98718_1_pt1 | contig 12136 bp, 14 predicted proteins | sample TARA_R110002167 | Tara Oceans TARA_R110002167 (sample SAMEA4398238) | marine metagenome | biome: Polar Biome; feature: [MES] marine water layer (ENVO:01000295) within the mesopelagic zone...; material: water (ENVO:00002006), including particulate matter (ENVO:01000060) such as...... | reverse complement strand
CTCTATTGCACCGGGTTCGGATCTATTGCTCGAGCATGTAGGCATTAATCCTACTCGGATCGGCGTGATCAATATCCTCAAAGCGATGGGTGGGGATATTGAATTGACCAATGAGCGAGATGTGGGTGGCGAGCCGGTTGCCGATATTCGTGTGCGTTATGCTGCGCTCAAAGGAATTAATATTCCTGAAGATCAAGTACCGTTGGCGATTGATGAGTTTCCTGCGATCTTTATCGCAGCGGCTTGTGCCGAAGGAACTACGGTGCTGACGGGTGCTGAGGAGCTTCGGGTCAAGGAGAGCGATAGGATTCAGGCCATGGTGGATGGGCTCTCTGCACTGGGTGTTTCTATTCAAGGCACGCCCGATGGCGCAATCATCCAGGGAGGGATGATTCAAGGAGGCCGTGTCGATAGTCTGGGTGATCATCGGATAGCCATGTCGTTTGCAATTGCAGCCTTGCGTGCAGCGGGTGAAATTGTGGTGGATGACTGCGCCAACGTAGCAACATCGTTTCCTAATTTTGTCGAACTTGCCAAGCAGGTTGGGTTGAAAATACAAGCTGGATCTAAGTGATGAAAGACGGTCGCCCTTTAGTGGTTACAATCGATGGCCCTAGCGGTTCTGGTAAAGGTACCATTGCCAAGCGTCTGGCTGCTGAGTTTGGCTTAAGGCTGCTCGATAGTGGAGCCCTTTATCGAGTTCTCGGCTTAGCGGCTTTTCGTCATGGTGTTGATCTTAAAGATGAGAGAGCTCTGGCTGAGTTGGCGGAAAAGTTGGATGTTCGATTTCAGGTTGTCGATGAGAGTGATGCGGTTCAGGTTGTTCTCGAAGGTGGCGACGTCAGTCTTGAAATACGCACCGAAGAGGCTGGGCGCTCAGCATCGCTTGTTGCAGCTGTAGTGCCTGTGCGTGCGGCATTGCTAAATAGGCAGCGTAATTTTTCTCAACTACCGGGTTTGGTTGCTGATGGTCGGGATATGGGAACCGTTGTTTTTCCCGAGGCTCAGGTTAAGGTGTTTTTGACCGCGAGTGCCGAGGAGAGGGCTAATAGACGTTATAACCAATTGTTAGCTAAAGGGTTTGATGCTAATCTTGTTGATATATTGCATGATGTTCAAGAGCGAGATGCGCGCGATACTGAACGCACAGCCTCACCTCTTAAGCCTGCAACTGATGCGCTGGTAGTTGATAGTACCGATTTGAGTGTTACTCAAGTAGTAGAGATTATTCGGAAGTTGATCCCAGCCTGAGGCCTCCTTTTGGTTGCGAGTTTGCTGCATATTTAATCAATTAACAGGCATCTCTAAGTTGAAATCAAAATCTACGTCTATACTCATGGTAAAAATAGATATAGAGTTTTTCTGTTAATAATCAATTGGATTGCAGTGTTAGGTTTGGCGGCTCTATTTAATGCCTCAACGTAAGCGTTAGATGGATCATTAGGTGGTCGCCAAGACTATATTGCTACTAGTTCTGTTGATCAGTAGCGAGTGAGTTCAAGGCTTTTATCGGAGCCATGATTTTGCTTGTTGCCAGGATCAGATGTTAGTGGCAGTGCTTAGAATGAGGGATATCATGACAAAGTCAGAACTGATTGAACGTTTGATTAATAGGCATGAAGATCTGTCTGTTAAGGATGTGGAGTTGGCCATCAAAACAATGTTGGATCATATGACCGATTCGCTTGCTCAGGGAGAGCGAATAGAGATTAGAGGCTTTGGTAGTTTTTCGCTTCATTTTAGAGCGCCTAGAGTAGGTCGGAATCCAAAAACAGGTGAGTCGGTTGAGCTAGATGCGAAGCATGTGCCTCATTTTAAACCTGGTAAAGAGCTGCGTGAGCAGGTAAACGAAAGCTTAAAGCGTTTTCCCTAATGGCGCGGCGCTATAGCAAAGGGAGTGGCCTGTGCGGATACTGAAAATTTTATTTATCATCATCATTGCGATGGTGATGCTGTTAGCAGGTGTGTTGTTGACGGTAAATAACCAGCAACAAATAGCCATAGATCTGGTATTTATACAGTTACCAGAAGCCAGTGTGTCACGTTGGCTGGTATTAAGCTTCTTGTCGGGGGTTGTATTAAGCTTGATCGTTGCTGGTGTTACTCTGCTAGTGATGAAAGCTCGATTACGGCATGCGCGTCGGGCTGCAAGTCACTCTGAAAGAGAGTTAGACCAGCTCAAGGCGCTTCAACTTAAGTCATCACAATAATCAAGACTGTTCTGGCTACTTTCCGGTGCTTGTGTCGGAAAGTAGTTTGGCGACTATTCGGTCCGCTATCTTTTTGAAATCTCACTTCGCTTGGTTATCAATCTAAAGCGACAGTGGGGCTGGTTCTAGTTCTTGGTGGTAAATGAAGTCCTGGCGGCTTCTTTTTTATTTGGAGTCAATATGTCAGAACAATCTCAAGCGCTATCCCGCATTGTAGTGGCGCTGGATTTTCCTTCTATGGATCAGGCTTTGGCGATGGCGTCGCAACTCAACCCTTCGTTATGTCGAGTTAAAGTTGGCAAAGAGTTGTTTACCCGAAGTGGGCCAGCGGTTGTAGAGTCGCTGCAGCGGTTGGGTTTTGAGGTTTTTTTAGACCTGAAGTTTCATGATATTCCCAACACCACGGCTAAGGCTGTTGCCGCAGCGGCAGAGATGGGCGTGTGGATGGTAAACGTGCATGCCTCGGGTGGACGCAAAATGATGGAGGCAGCAAGGAATGAGCTGGAAAAAACTGCCGGGAAGAAACCGCTGCTAATTGCTGTGACGGTGCTTACCAGTATGGCTGCGGAGGATCTGCTACAAATCGGGTTGGAGATTGATCCGCAAGATCAGGTTCAGCGGCTTGCTTTACTTGCACAGCAGAGTGGTATGGATGGTGTGGTCTGTTCTGCACAGGAGTCGGCGTTGTTGAGAGCGCAGTTAGGCGAAACGTTTACATTAGTGACCCCAGGAATTCGGCCCACCGGATCGGATGCTGGAGATCAGCGGCGAATAATGACCCCGGCTATGGCTGTAGCGGCGGGAAGTGATTACTTGGTGATAGGAAGGCCGATTACCCAGGCGATTGATCCGTGCAAAATTTTGCAGCAGCTCTTGGCGGAAATCCAAGACATGGGCTAAGCTGAATATTCATCCCTAATGGATGAGTATTGATTTATATATAAATAAATTTTTACACAAGGAGTGTGACAATGATAAAAGGGATTAAAGCTGGATTGCTCGGTCTGCTGCTGGGGCTGTCGTTGCAGGCTGTGGCGGCTATAGATATTAATCGGGCATCCGCAGAGCAGATGGCACAGGGGCTGAATGGAATCGGCCTAGTAAAAGCACAGGAGATTGTTCGTTATAGAGAGTTGCACGGACCTTTTCAAACAGTTGATCAGTTGCTGGCTGTTAAGGGTGTTGGTCAGGCATTGATAGGACGTAACCGAGATGTGTTGCAAGTTACTTTTCCTGAAGCTGTCGTGAAAAAATGATAGTTAGAAGGTAACTATGCTTGCTGATGGATAGACGGGGCCGGATAAGGCCCCGTTTTTATTTGGAGTACCAAGCTTAATTGTAGTCGCTGTGAGAGGCTTCATTTTGTTATCTCAAATAGAGATGTTACTCCTGACCGGTTTGCTTCATGTGCAGTTGCTCGATACGCTGTTTGATTTTTAAGTATTTTGGGGTTGCTCCAATATCTTCATATACGGGATCTCCCTCTTCCATTCGAATTATTTTTTGACCTTGAATATAGGGCATTTTTTGTTCAGCTTCTTTCAGTGCGCAACTGACAAGATTGGCGATGATGTCATCCAGTGGGAGCTGGTATAGCTCGGCTATGGCTTCAAGCTTTATGACATCTTCTCTGTTGACAGCAATTTCGTAATTGACCTGCGGCAGATGTTTTACCGTGTGTTGCTGCCAGGCTAAGAGCATATGGCTTATAGGGCTATTTGGCATAAATAGACATCCTCTGCGGCTTTTGGTTACAGACTCAGTCTAGACGAGTTTGAATAAGCTGCCTTTGTTGAGATAGCGCTGTCATAGCGCATGCCAGACCATTATAATCAGCCGTTTTTACACTCAAACTATTGGTGAATTTACATGGCAATTGAACGTACTCTTTCTATCATCAAGCCGGATGCTGTTGCAAAGAATGTGGTTGGTAAGATCTACAGTCGCTTCGAGACTAACGGCTTGAAGATTGTTGAGGCCAAGATGTTGACTCTGAGTCGTGAACTGGCAGAAGGATTTTACGCAGAGCATAAGGGGCGTCCTTTCTTTGAGGCTTTGGTTACATTCATGATGTCGGGCCCAGTGATGGTCCAAGCGCTGGAAGGCGAAAATGCCATTGTTAAAAATCGTGATCTGATGGGCGCAACCAACCCTAAGGAGGCGGCGGCAGGTACTATTCGTGCAGACTTTGCTGAGTCAATCGATGCCAACGCGGTACACGGCTCTGACTCGGCGGCTTCTGCTGCACGGGAAATCGCATATTTCTTTGGCGGTTAATTGCGTATTTGCGTGCGAAGGAAAACCTTTGCACGCTGCTTTTTCTTTTGTTGAGATTTTCGTGTCATGACACAAACGCCTGAAAAAATAAATCTGCTGGGCCTGTCGAAAAGCAAGATGGAGAGGTTTTTCGAGAGTATCGGCGAGAAAAAGTTTCGTGCGACTCAGGTAATAAAATGGATTCATCAAAACGGTGCCTGCAGTTTTGAGGAGATGACGAACGTCAGTAAGGCGTTGCGTAGTAAGCTAAGCGAGATAGCAGAGATCCGGCCACCGGAGATTGTTCATCAAGAGATTTCTAAAGACGGTACGCGTAAGTGGGTATTACGCGTTGATGGCGGCAGTTCGATGGAAGCCGTGTTGATTCCTGATGGTGATCGTCGAACACTCTGCGTCTCCTCGCAGGTGGGTTGTTCGCTTGATTGCAGCTTTTGTTCGACAGGTAAGCAAGGATTTAATCGGAATTTGACTGCAGCGGAGATCATCGGTCAGGTTCGAGTGGCTATTTTGTCCTATGGTCCGGTAGATACGACGGAAGACCTTCGCCGTGTGACTAATGTGGTGATGATGGGAATGGGGGAGCCGCTGATGAATTTTGAGCCGGTCGTCGATGCCATGTCGCTGATGATGGAAGATAATGCTTACGGGCTGTCCAAACGGCGGGTAACCTTGAGTACAGCAGGATTAGTACCGGCGATAGACCGACTCGCCGAGGTGACCGATGTTTCCTTGGCGATCTCTTTGCATGCCCCTAATGACGAACTCCGTAGTGAGTTGGTGCCGTTGAATAAACGCTATCCGATAGCAGAGGTTATTGCTGCAGGTCAGCGTTATCTTGCCAGTTGCAACGACAAACGCGTTGTTACGATTGAATATACCTTGATTGACGGTGTGAACGATCAACCAGCGCATGCACGTGAGCTGGTTAAGATTTTGAAAAACCTACCCTGCAAGTTGAATTTGATTCCGTTTAATCCATTTCCAAATTCTGGTTATCGCCGTTCGCACAGGGAGTCAATAGAGCGATTTAAAGAGATAACGACTTATTCTGGATTGATTACTACCGTTCGCAGTACCCGAGGTGATGATATTGACGCGGCCTGTGGTCAACTCGTAGGTCAAGTTGATGACCGCACCCGAAGAACTCAGAAGCTTATCCCCGTTGTTCAAAGTTCAGTGGCCGATGGATCATAAATAAGGAGCGTTCGTGAAGTTTACCAAGGCCGTTATCGTTACCACGTTGTTACTGACGGGCTGTGCGACACAGAATGACTCACAGTATCAACAAAGAGCCATTCCCGAGAGAGTTCAGGCATGGAACAATGTTGCACGTGAGTATATTCGTCTTGAGCAGTATGAGAATGCTAAGGGACCGTTAAAAGAAGCGTTAAATATTAATCCCAAGGCTTCTGCGTCGTTGATGTTGATGGCGTTAGTTTTTCAGCATCAAGGCGAGCAGGAGACCGCTGATATTTATTATAAAAAAGCCTTAGCAGAGGCCCCTGATGATTCGATTATAAACAATAATTACGGTGCGTTTTTGTTGAATACGCAGCGTTATTCTGATGCCTGTGGCTACTTGGCCAAGGCGGCTAACGATCCGTTGTATAACCAGCGTGTCTGGGCTCTAGAGAATCTTGCTAGTTGCTATAGCCGTTCCAATCAGGCTGAGCAAGCTGAACAGACCTATCTCCAGGTCTTGCGTCTTAATCCAAACTCAGCCAGTGCTCTGGTCGAGCTGGCGACGATAGAGTTTGAACGTAAAGAATTGGGAAAATCATTTAAATATTTTGAGAGGTTTTCATCCTTGGTGCGCTTGCATCAGGGCGAGCATACGGCTAAAAGTCTTTATCTAGGCGTATTGCTTTCTCGGCAAAATAGCGATCCTGGTAAAGCTGCGACTTATGCGTTAATCCTTAAAAATATTTATCCCGATTCAATTGAATATCAACGCTACAAGGAAGCACGCTAGTGTCTAAAATACCCTCAACAGATACGCTAGCTGAGGCGGTAGGAAGTCCTTTGCCCGGACTGTCTTTACAGCAGGCTCGAGAAAAGAAGGGGCTCTCTCTCGAAGAAGTCTCCAACAGAATTAAAATATCGGTGGCTCAGCTCGATGCGCTAGAGCGAGGTGATATTCAGGTGCTGCCAGGACTCGCGTTTGCGCGGGGTTATGTGCGTACCTATGGCCGGCTTTTAGAGCTAGATGCAGACGTGCTGGTAAGGGACTTCAACGCACTCTACGGAGGAGGAGCTCAGCGACCGGTTAAGACAATCAACAGGGTAAAGCCTCAAGCACACCTTGGCGATCCGATGATTCGTGTATCTGTGGTTGTTTTTGTGCTGATTTTGTTCGGATCTAGTATCTGGTGGTGGCAAACCCAGATGGGGGGGAGTACTTCGCTGGTAGGCGTATTTTCGGCGGTCTCGTCTGCTCTGGTATCGCCAGAGCCCATCACTAAACCAGAAGAAGGGATTGTTGAGATTTCAGATGCTGCTGATACAGTGCCGGCTTTGAGGCAGAGTGCTGAGCCTGCGGCTAAGGAGGCTGATCCGGAATATCTTTCCGAGGAAGATATAGCCCGTTTGGCGAAGGGTTTGGAAAAAGATGCGCTGGAATCAACCGCCGCTGATGTGAAAGAGACTGTCCTCGTTGCTGAAGCAGAAAATGCGGCTGAGTCGGAGGCGGCGGCCCAGGCAGTCTTGATGATTCGTTTTAGCGATGAGTGCTGGGTCAGTATCAAGGATGCTAGTGGTAAAGTCATCTTTGCTAGCCTGATGCAGGAAGGCAATACCCTAGAACGAAATTTAGATTCGCTTCCCGTCGAGTTGTTAATCGGCCAGGCCTCCGCGGTGGCTCAGTCTGAGTTTCGCGGTCAACCTCTGGATTTGGCGCTTTACACGAAAAAAGGCGTCGCACGTTTAACGCTCGAATAATTTTTTAGTCACTCTCTATTTAGGATTAACGCTTTGGCAAAGATTCAGGCCATTCGAGGTATGAACGATATACTTCCTGATCAATCACCACTTTGGCGCTACCTAGAATCCACGGTCGAACGGGTATTGGGTCAGTATGCTTACAGTGAGATTCGCCTACCGGTCGTCGAGAAAACAGAGCTTTTTAAACGCTCTATCGGTGAGGTCACCGATATCGTTGAAAAGGAGATGTATACCTTTAATGATCGGAATGAGGAAAGTCTTACCCTCCGTCCAGAAGGTACTGCGGGTTGTGTTCGGGCTGCTGAAGAGCATGGGCTGTTATTCAATCAGGTGCAGAGACTTTGGTATCAAGGGCCGATGTTTCGCTATGAAAAACCGCAGAAAGGACGTTACCGTCAGTTTCATCAGATAGGTGTAGAAACCTTCGGTATGGCAGGTGCAGACAGCGATGCCGAAGTGATTATGCTGTCTGCGCGGCTATGGAAAGAATTGGGATTGTTACCGCATGTGACACTGCAGCTCAACTCATTGGGCAGTAACGAAGCTCGGGCTCGCTATCGCGATGCATTGGTGAGCTACCTTGACGCGCATTATGAGGCGCTTGATGAGGATTCACAGCGCAGGGTTAAATCAAACCCGCTACGGGTGCTTGATTCAAAGGTGCCACTGACCCAGCAGCTGCTGCGGAACGCCCCCGTGTTAACCGATTACTTGGATGAGGAGTCCCGGTTACATTTCTCTGAGCTGCGGCAGTTGCTGGACGCGGCTGGGATTTGTTATGAGGTGAATCCGAGGTTGGTGCGTGGACTTGATTACTACTGCAAGACCGTTTTTGAGTGGGTCACTGATCGCTTAGGCGCTCAGGGTACGGTCTGCGCTGGCGGGCGTTATGATGGGTTGGTTAAGCAGCTTGGAGGTCGTCCTACCCCTGGGGTTGGTTTTGCTATGGGCATCGAGCGTTTAGTGCTTATGCTGGAAGCACTGGATCTGGTTTCGGAGGAGGTCCGGCGTCCGTTGGATCTTTATTTGGCAGCAGAGCATAAAGGGTTGCAGTCTAGAGTCATTCAGATGGCTGAAACACTTCGGGATGCGGTGCCAGGGCTACGCTTAATGACACATTGCAGCGGATTAAAAAATGTTAATAACAAAGCCCGGCAAACCGGAGCCCCCTGGATTGTATTGCTTTCGGAGGTTGAAGGTGAAGTTCAACTACGGATTTGGGAAGATGATCAGCCGCTAGACGGATTAGCCCTCAATGGGTTGATCGCACGATTGCAGGCGCGTTTCCTGCGCTGAGTAGAGTCTATATTTTAATGTTAAGGAGACAGCAGTGTCTGACATGAGAACCGAAGAAGAACAGGTTGAAGCGATAAAAAACTGGTGGAAGGAAAATGGTCGTTCCACGGTAATAGGGGTGGTCATCGCTGCAGTTGCTGTTTTTGGTTGGCGGGGTTGGCAAGACTATGAGCGTGAAACGGCTGAGGCTGCATCTGCCCTGTATCAGTCGTTAGTTCAGCAATCGCAGCTCCAACCAGGAGAGTCGCTGTCTGATGAGCGGCTTAAGAGCACTACGTATATCGCCAATCAGTTGAAAACCGATTATTCAGGTTCCACTTACTCGCTATACGCCTCTTTGTGGTTAGCCAAGCATGCCGTTGATCAAGGCCATCTGGATCAGGCGCGTACTGAGCTGGAGTGGCTGCTGACACAGAAAGCAGCGGCCTCAGTTTTACAGGTTGCCCGGCTGCGGTTGGCCCAGTTGCTACTTGCATCGGGTCAGGCAGAAGATGCATTGGCACGATTAGGTGATAAACCCGAGGCGGGATTTGAAGCAGCTTTTTATGAGATGAAGGGCGATCTGTTGTTGGCCCTGGGTAAGCCTGATCAGGCTCGTGATGCTTATGGCTTAGGGGTCTTTGCTAATGCCGACGGCTCTCGCCCAGTGATTGCAATGAAGTTGGATGATCTTGCTGTTCAGGGTGTTAACTGATGCCGCTGCTTATTCGCCTTTTTGGGTTGCTGCTGATCACTGTAATCAGTGGCTGTGGTTTATGGGATTCTGATGAAGAAATTCAGCCAGCGGAGTTAGAAGAGATTTCTACGCTGTATGAGGTGAAAGAGCTTTGGTCTGTGCAGATAGGCGATGGCTTGGGCGATAAATACCATCAATTAACGCCGCAGATCTTATCGAGCCGTATCTTCGCTGTAGATCATAAAGGCGCCGTCTACGCGATTGAGCGTGAAAGCGGTGATAGGGCCTGGCGTCAGCAAGTCGATATCCCAGTGAGCGGGGGGGTTGGACTGGGTGAGGGTCGGGTGGTTGTCACAGGTTTTGATGGCCAGATAGTCGCCTTAAGCGCATTGGATGGAGCCGAGGTTTGGCGTGGACGTTTGACCAGTGAGGCGGTTGCTCCGGCGCAACTGGCATCAGGTCTGGCGTTGGTTCAGACGATCGATGGGCGCCTGTCAGCGCTGGATAGTGATACCGGTGAACTGCGTTGGAGCTACTCAGCACAGGAACCCGCTCTGACACTTCGGGGAACCAGTACTCCATTGGCTCTCGGGGATGTGGTCTATGCAGGCTTTTCCAGTGGCAAGATAGTGGCTCTAGATTTGCTTAGTGGTGATGTGCTCTGGGAAAGTCAGGTCACTACATCGCAGGGGCGTACCGAGCTAGAGCGAATGGTCGATATCGATGGCTCTTTGATCCAGGCAGATGGACGTGTGTTTGCCAGCAGTTATCAGGGGCGCATTAGCGCTATTGCGATGCAGGATGGCCGGCGCGTCTGGAGTGAAGCGCTATCAAGCTATCGCTCTTTGGCTCAGGATGCGCAGTTTATATTTGCGGTAGATGCTGAGGGTGCGATCGTCGCTTTTGATAAGAAAAAAGGTGTTGAGCAGTGGAAGCAGTCAGCACTCTATTATCGTCAGCTAAGCTCTCCAGCGTTGCTTGAGGGTATGGTCGTTGTCGGCGATTACCAAGGTTATCTTCATTTTATAGATCCTGCCGACGGCCGTTTCGTTGGGCGTCACTCAGAGGGTTCTTCGCCTATTGTTTCGCCTCCGCTGAGCCAGGACGGAGTGCTTTATACGCTAAGCAACAGTGGCCGTCTCTCTGCTTTAACGTTACAAAAGAATTAAGTTTTATCTGAGTCCTTTAAAGGGAACTACGGTTCCCTGTCTAATCTGTTAGGTATCCATCATGGTTCCAGTCATCGCCCTCGTCGGGCGGCCCAATGTCGGCAAGTCAACATTGTTTAATCAGTTGACGCGCTCTCGTGATGCATTGGTCGCCGACTATTCGGGGCTAACCCGCGATCGTAAATACGGCCAGGGCAAAATACTGGAGCGTGACTTCATGGTTATCGATACCGGGGGTATCAGCGGTGCTGAGCTGGGCATTGATTATAAAATGGCCGAACAGTCATTACTGGCGATCGATGAGGCTGATGTCGTTATCTTTTTAGTCGATGGGCGTTCGGGATTGCATCCAGCCGATGCAATGATTGCAAAACACCTGCGTCAAACCCACAAGCCCTATCATCTTGCTGTAAATAAAACAGATGGCACAGATCCAGACATCGCAGCCGCTGACTTCTTTTCACTTGGGCTAGGTGAGGCGTTGCCTATAGCGGCCTCTCATGGGCGGGGTGTGCGCAGTTTAATCGAAACCGTATTGCTCGACTTTCCTGAAGAGGAGGCTGTCCTTTCAGAGGAGGCCGATGAGCGCGGCGTTCGGATTGCGGTAATTGGTCGTCCCAATGTTGGCAAGTCGACCCTGGTTAACCAGATGCTTGGGGAGGACAGGGTTGTTGTGTTTGATCAACCCGGAACCACGCGTGACAGTATTTATATTCCCTATCTCAGGCAGGAGGGTGAGGCGGAAGTCCCCTATACCCTTATCGATACAGCGGGTGTTCGCCGACGTAAAAATATTAAAGAGGCGATAGAGAAATTTTCGATCGTTAAAACCCTGCAGGCGATCAAAGATGCACATGTTGTTATCGCCGTCATGGATGCGCACGAAGGGCTGACCGAGCAAGATCTGCACATGTTGGGGTTTGCGCTTGAGGATGGCCGGGCGCTGGTGATTGCAGTCAATAAGTGGGACGGAATGACAGCGGATGCTAAAGAGGAGGTTAAAAGACAGATTGATCGCAAACTAATCTTTGCTGATTTTGCCAATATTCACTTTATTTCAGCACTGCATGGATCAGGGGTAGGTAATCTCTATCAATCGATCAACGAAGCATATCAATCGGCGATGGCAAAGTTCTCTACCAATATGCTAACGACATTGCTTGCTGATGTTGTGGCCGATCACCAGCCACCGATGGTGAATGGACGGAGGATAAAATTGAGGTATGCGCACCAAGGCGGTTCTAATCCGCCGCTGTTTATCGTCCATGGTAATCAGACCGATGGTTTGACGGAGGACTATAAGCGCTACCTCAAAAATAAGTTTATCAAGGTTCTGAAGATCAAAGGAACGCCAGTAAGATTTCAGTTCAAGTCGGGTAAGAATCCTTTTGAGGGTAATAAAGTTGAGCTGACGCGCCGCCAGGTTCAGAAGAAAGACCGTATGGCGCTGTTCATTAAAAAGTCAAAAAAGAAGAATAAGAGGAAATAGATACCCAGCTTTGAGAGTTTTTTGAAATAATCCACAAAAGGCGTTGACGGCAGATCTGGTGTCTGTAGAATGCGCCCCT
>TARA_R110002167_G_scaffold190638_1_pt1 | contig 12138 bp, 25 predicted proteins | sample TARA_R110002167 | Tara Oceans TARA_R110002167 (sample SAMEA4398238) | marine metagenome | biome: Polar Biome; feature: [MES] marine water layer (ENVO:01000295) within the mesopelagic zone...; material: water (ENVO:00002006), including particulate matter (ENVO:01000060) such... | reverse complement strand
TTTAAATTATCTAAGTCAAAGCCAGTGCCACCATCTACATACCTAACCAAGTGATCTGTTACTTTTGAAGGTGTTACTATACCTTCTGCATCACATGCAACACACAAAGGATTATGCGCTTTATATTCCTTACTAAACCTTCTCCACTTGCGGGAGTTATAGAACCAACTCATGTCAATGCTACGGCTCTGCTGCTTCTTCTCTTGTTTCCAAGGTCTATTTCTTTTCTTTGGTGCTAATGGCATTGATTCTTCTTTATTATTTCTACTGCGAAATGCTTATACGTTGTGGCTAATGCCTTGTTTAACTCTGCAGCCACCACTTCTTTAGCATACCGTTTCAACTCTCCTTTATTATCAACCTCTATCTTAAACAGCCTACCAGATACTATAGGATATACCCGTACACCATCACGCAAGCAAATACTCATTGCTTTAGAAATATCTATTTTAAGGATCTTATCTTGCATTAAAATGGTGCTTCATTATCACTATCACTTTTAAAAGAACTACCAAAATCAATTCCACCTATAACAGGCAAACCATTATCATCTATATAAAATTGAAAGTCCTCGAACCCTTTGCCTCTGCCATACATTTCTTTTATATGGCTCACGTTCACATCATGCTCATCCCTAACCACTTTTATAACAGTTTCCGCTTTATTCTCAATCTCTGTTCCTATATGCCCTCTTACCTTATCTGCAGACGATTGATGTATAACAGTGCTCACATGTATATTATAATCATACGACCACTTCATTAGTTTGGTAACTATCTCAGTACTCTCTGCTGCATCGTTTATAGACATAATCAAATCACGTACACCATCAATCACCAACACATCACACTCATGAATAGCCAATGCTTTTTCTATCTGCTCCACACGTTGCTTCGGTGATAGCGGTCTTAGGCCATACATAAACAGATTGTCCTCACTTCCAACCAACTCTTTGACACGCTTTGCAACCTTCTGAACATCATGAGGTGATTGCTCTGTATCTATCCAAAGAACTTTGTTTTGATTGTAAGAATTAAACTGACCATACAAATCTGATCCAGCAACCATAGAACTCACTAACATTGTAATTGCAAAGGTTTTTTTACTCTTTGCCTTACCAGTCCATGCACTGATATTTCCTTTTGAAAACTTATTTGTATTGCCGATTTTTGATACATACACATTTGGCGGTAGATTGTCTGTAGCCTTTATTCTAAAACTATCGAGTAGAATAACATCTTTAGATTGACCGTTTATTTTAAGTGGTTTAATTAATTCCATTTTACATGTTGTTTAAATTCAACTAACAAGCCTTCAATCAAATCACCCCACTCTTGATCTGGTGTAATATTCTTTAGACGTTGCACTGTGTTATCGGCACCAGCCGGATCACTCACAGCCAAATCAACTTCCAATCCTTTCAATAAACTAACAATTCTTTGAGTCCCAAACTCTTTAGAAAAGCCTAAATCATCTTCTATGTTGGTAACAACCTTTTTAATATTTATCTTATTACCCTCACAAGCCGACACATAAAACTGACTATACATCCGGGATAATAATAAACGATCCACAGCATCCACATTCGACTGCTCGTCTGCCAAAAACTCAACAGTATTTAATAAATTGATAACAACATTAGTTAATGCCACAAGGCTATCCATTTGCTGTTGAGTTTTTACATAAGACATTTTAGCCTTTAACAATCCTATTTGATACTTACCATCTTTTATGTGTTTATATACGCTCATTAGAATCTTTGGTTTAAATATCGATTCACATTATCATCTTTTAAGAAATGGACTGGAGTTGCGAACTGATACCCTTTTGACTTATGATATACATTGCGATCATCGGACGAATACATATTTTTAATCCCTATTTTCATTTGATCCCCTGTAAATCCATTTGCTAATTGAATAGAAAACAATTCTTTTACTTTTTTTGTTGCTACAAATTTCCCTCTTGAAACTTTGTTAAACATTTTTATAAACCACTCAACACTTTCTGCAGAAACTTCTTTACTGAAATCTTGTTTCCTAATCCAGTTACCAAAATGCCTAAATAAATCTTTATCCATAACTTCACCGTCTACAGAAAAAGAGTGATTTGCGAACACTTCAATTTTACATTCTATCTTCTCTAAAGATTGATAATTTTGCATTGCTGCTAATTGTAATAATTCCTTGTTATTTTTGAGTTTTTCTATAACACTAATAATATATTTATTATTTATATACTTATTGTTCAACTTTTGAGTCAACCCCCCAATGACTTTTGAGTCAACCCCTAATGACTTTTGAGTCAACCCTCCTCTTTTAAGTAAATTAAAGCAGGTTTGAGTGATAGAAAAAAACGTTTTACTATTATCTACACTATCTATATAAAACTCCAATAACCCTACCTTAACCATCCCTAACAATCGCCTACTAACAACTTGTTTATTAGATATTTGAAGTAAAGGGTTTTCATCCAAAATCAATTGATATGAAGCCCAAAAAAACAACTTATCATCAATCACTTTCTTTTGACTTTTAGGTTCTGCATGAAACTTCAACATCCATTCCAAAATAACAGCATCCTTCAAGTCAAGCGGCTTACTCAAGCCACTATTTAACTCTACAAGAGCCTTCTGATTTATATTTAAATACCAATTCATTTTAAACTAATCTGTGGTTTTATGGATAGAACTTACATAATCGGTTTCACGCCTACAAAACCCTAAAGGATCTTCATCTTCTAGATACGGAAAATGATTAGTTTTATGACTAAAACCCACCAACTCCACCAACTGCACCTCTTTTTTATTCAAAACCTTATCAAAAGAAGTATTGAAAACACCCTCTCTTTCAAAAATTTGCAGATAAAACAACACCTCTGTAATAAATTCAATTGATATTTCACCATCTTTTATTTCCCAACCTACGTTCATTTTTTTTATTTTATCATCACTCATAACCCAACTTTTTAAAATGGTAAATCTTCAACTTCTTCTGGAGTAGCAGTTTGCATTTTGTTTTGATCTTCCCAAATTTTACCGTTTCCAAGAAAAACACGTTTAACATCCTCACCCTCTTTTTTACGTTTCAACTCTTCTTTGCTTAATGGAATAGATACGCTAAAATCGTTACCATACTTGTCTGGCTCATCGTTATCCCATGTACCAATACTTAGATACATTTTTCCGTTTTCATGCTTTAAAATCTTCTCTTTTGGAATATCTGACACACAAATACTCATAGTTCTACTTTTTCCCATTTCTATTTATTTTTAAAATTTAAATACATTCATATAATGCAATACCATCATCAAGATCATTACCACTACCCCTAGACGTGCTAACCACTTAATTTTCAAATTAAATCGCTCCATCTAACTAGCCTTTATATAATTACTTTCAACTGTTTCAAACTCCACTTTAATATTTTTAAAAGAAGCTCTATATAATTGACAAATGATATACATATCGTTATCTTCACTCTTCATTGCCTCTGCCATAGCATGACCGCGTTTCATAACAGCACGCAATGTTATAGGGGTTAGATCATACAAGTCATATAATTGCTGACTTGTTTTATCCAGTTCCATATAACACAAGTAAATAATAGCATCTTGCGCTGCCTTTGGCAATTGATTAAACTCTTTTACATGGTGCATATCCATCACAATATTTTCTAACACACCTACACGCTGATCTACTACTAATCTCAATAAATTAAACTGCGATAATTTTGTTTCTTGATTTCCGTTTATAGTTGTCATAATTTTAAATATTTGGTTATTTATTATTAAACATTCTTTTAAATTTATCCTTATAATACTTTGAGATGATTTTACCAACTCGCTCTGTTTTCAATCCTAATTCTTTTGCAATAATTTCATCAGAATTATCTATAATTTCTTCACCAGGTCTTAATTCGGTTCGCTCAAACAATTCCATTATTTTATCTACATCATATCTCATACTTTTCAATATTTTAATCAGGCACCGAAACTTCATTTAATCCAAATCGATCCTCTCTAGTGTAAATACGGACCCTCCAACCTGTAATTGGATTGTATGGATGATTCCAGAAATCTGCAGGCATTTGCTTACTTTGAGCATCTAAAGTATCTTTTGGCATATCTTGCATTTTTCAATCATTTCAAATTCAGATTCTGGAGCGCACAACTTTCTCGTTTTTTCGTATTTGCAAACATTCGGACTAGCATAGACCCGCGCCACTCTTGCTAAAACTGAATCCATCCCAACCAGATTAAAAGTTCATTATAAAACCCACCAGCCAACATGATTACATTAATAATCATAAATCCTAAAATCATAGAAATACGCTGATTTGTTATTTTCTCTTTCCATGTAAAATGAAAAGTCATTATCTGAATTACTAACCAAATTAACTGTACTATCATGCGCCCAATCTTATTACCGCAGTGGTTTGAATCATCACAATGCCTGCGCTACTTTTGTAATGTTCGTTTGATCTTATTGTGCCGTTCTTAATCCAATTTACAACACTATTACGCGATGTAACAGACCATAAATCAGCATTCAATATTTCTTGTATAGTTAAAGATTTTCTCTTTAGATATTTTTTCTGTAATGCACGAATTTTAGCATCTGCCATAAAATCATCCTTCGGCACAATCACTAAACCTTCACGCTTTAAATGCGCCATAAAAGATTCTATTTCTATTACAGTTTTACTCATTTTTTAATATTTCTAATACATTTTCTAACTTCAACTGCAGCGCAGTATTACACTCACCATTAATCCAAAGAGTTTGAATATCTAAGTTGCTTATCGAATTATCTATAGTAGTACAGATGTGCGCCAAAGCAGACAAGTTTCTAAAACCTAAAACCACCAACTCAGTTAGCAATTGATAGCCGGTTAATCTACTAGCGTTACACTTCATTTCTTCGCACGTTTATAATTTTATACGCCTTCTTACCTTTATTTATTTTTGCACGTCTCTCATCATAATCAAAAGCAGTTAATACCAAGCCAATTTCAATAAAACAAAAAGCCAAAGCAATTAATACTTTTCTAGGATCTCTCAAAGTCAAAATATAATTGCGAGTAATATCAGCTATATTCCTTGCCCCTGTTTTCCTCCTAATATTACGAGTATGCGTGTGCACTGTGTTATAAGAGACAAACAAATTGGTCGCAATTTCTTTTTCTGAAAATCCTTTTGCTACTAAATGAGCAACCCTATTTTCCTGCTTCGTCAACTTTATTGATTGGTCCATAATCGTTTAATATTTGGTTTACTTTATTATTTATTCCTTCTTCTTTCCACATTTCAATAATGCGCATTGCAGCCTCTGGCATTCCATTAGCCGTTAATTGTTTACCGTTTAAAATTCTATGCGTGTAGGGATAAGAATAACCGTAATGGCTCTTAATTCTATTTATCATACCATCTGGCAAAGCGACCAATAATTCAGGAGATCCTGTTTGTTTAATTGTATCAGATGTATATTTTGTAACTACCATTAATGTGTTATTTTTTGGATTTTTATTGCTTTTTAGTATATTTTGGTTATATATTTGTACTTTATTGAGATCTCAAATATATACATAAACTTACAAAAACTCATACTTTTATATGATTATTTATATAAGTTTATGATTTTATATGACTATTTAACTAAATAACAGCATGTTAACAATTGAAGAAAAAATAGAATTAATTCAGAATTTGTGTAAAAAACACGATATAACGGGTTATGAAATCTGTAAAAACACAAAACTTTCAGCGAGTTCTGCACACGGAATTATAACAGGAGAAAATAATAGTCCGCGAAACAAGACGTTAAATAAAATACTAGATTACATAAATAATAAATTTGGATCTGACGTTAAAAAAGAAGATGAAACTTTAACCAAAGTGCGTGATGTAGATTTTACTACAGAAAAAACCCAAGTTGCAGAAAAACAACAGAAATACGGTACATATTTTAAATCCCTTCCTATTGATGAGAAGTTAAATATCTTGCATCAAGAAAATAAAGATATTATTGCCTTTATAGAAACGAAACTGGATGAATGTAAAGAAAAGCATTTATCATTGCACAAACAATTCTTTTCTTTAACTAAAAACCATGCTGATTTAAAAATTGAAGTAGAGGGAATCAAAGAAAATAAATCAAGCCAATCTTCTTAAATTAGACACATACTCTAAATTATAGCATAATAGTTCAATTATTAAACCAAGACCAACACAACCATTTCTAGCATAATATTTTTGAAACACAACTATATGATCTCTAGTCTTATCAAAATACTTTAAGGTGTCACCTTCAAAGTCCACTTCAAACTCATACATTGCGTTCATATAATAAAGTAAATTATCAAAACAATATTTATCAGATGGTGCGGACTGCCGCTTGCATTTTTCTAAATAGTTTATAAAGTTATATCGGCCGCCAAGTCTTTCAGCAATAATTTTAATCATTCGATCTTGTAAGTTCATTAAAATAGTTCCAATTTTAAACCGGTTAATTTTTAAAATGTAAAACTAACTTTTAGTTTTATATAAAAACTAAAAAAAAAGGAATAATTTGATATATTTGAAGTATCAGACAATTGAACAAAAAAAAAACATTATGAAAAAGTTAGAAATATTAGTATATAATTAGACTTTTTTTTTAATGAATTTTTTACAATAGAAAAAACAAAAGAAGATTGGTAATTATTCAATAATTTTAAAGTGCGCTTCATCGCGGGTTTTTTCTGGATATTTATCCGCATAAATTGTATCTATATCCTTGCGCTCATGCCCCATCAATTCGCGCACAATATCTACATCTATAAATAGAAATTTTGCAATAGTCCTAAAACTATGCCGCATACTCTTTGTCGCTATCGGTGCGTTTTTTGGCAAAGTATCAATTTCTAGTTTCTTTAAAACAATACGCAAATCACGGACAACATTATTCCTAAAGGTTGTGTACCTGGTCCTATCTTTACTCCACGGAAACACATAAACACTTTCTTGACTGCCATATTTATCAATAATTTTTTGCGCTTTTTCAAACACCTTTATATCAAACTCTTCTGCTTTTGCTCCTAATTTCCCACGCTTTAAATATACCCTACCATTCACCAACTGCGACCACTTTAAATAGTAAAGATCCACCATATCAACACCGCCTAAATAGAACTGCAGCAAAGTCAAATCAAGCGCACGCTGATAACTTTGTGGCAATCCTTTGCTATTTTCTAACTTCTTAATTCTATCAGTATCTAAAAACACGTGGCGCACACTTCTCTTTGGCACCGGTAAATCATTAAAAGCGGCCTTGAAAGGATATTTATCTACAATACCATAGTATTTAACACCTGCATTATAAATCGCTCTTATTTCTTGCAAATACCGACGGATAGTAGCATTCTTTACACGTTTTAAAGCACCAGTATTTAATGTTTTTACCTCTGTTTTTTTAAATTCCTTAAATCGCTCTATTAAGTTAGCATCAATCTCAGAAAATTGTAAATCGGGAAACACAATTTTAAATTGATCCACTGCAGATTGATACGCAATTGCATTCCCCTCGCGCTCCTGCGACTTCATGTAAATGATTCTAGTACAAGCAAACGCATAAAAATCATATCTTATTTTTACAGACTGGTTTAAAACAAAAGCCAAAACCGAAGTCATATCTTCACTATCGCGCACATATCTATCAAATGCACGCGCCCTAATTGTTAAAATCTCTGGATATAAAACATCATACCCTGGATGCGTAATTAAAGGTACGTTATTTTTAGCATCCCAATCAATTAATGCTGATTTTGAAATAGTGGATCTCACTTTTTTACCACCATGAGAAACTACCAATTTTACAGGATAACAATTGTGTTTATCTTTACCATCACTCTTAAATAAGACAATAGAAACTTTCATAGATTTAGCAATCGTACTTCTTTCGTACTTCTTTTATGGTAAATTTACTCTTTTTTACGTAAAATGCAAGAAATTAGCAACAAATAAAAAAGGCCTAAAACAACAAAAGCCTCACTGTTAGTAAGGCTTTAAAGGGTGTGGAGAAGATGGGATTCGAACCCACGGCCTCTTGACTGCCAGTCAAAACTATAAATTGCTTTAGAGTCTATAAATCAATTAGTTACAATATAAATAATATTTCATCGTACCTCTTTCGTACTTTTTACCCTAACAATATAGGATCAATACTAAGATTAGAGTAGTAAAAAATCACAGCATTACATCCTGATGCGTAACCTTACCATATTTATTTTTATAAAGAATAGTACCACCTGCGCTAGAACTATACCCAATACTTTCACTATAAAAGTTCCCTGTAAATAATGGTGGGACCGTTATTTTTCTATAATCCAAACTATCATGCTGCACCACTTTAACATCTGCATAGGTGGCAATTTTCTTTTTATAAGTTTTGATGCCCTCGCGCGCATGATAATGGCCCTGCATTAAAAAATGATACTCCGCATTTTTGAAGCCATAATCTTGAATAATTTTACCGGTATCTTTTTTCGCTAATCCTAAATGCCCATGCGTGCCTAAATAACCAATATTATCTAATTTACGCGACACAATTAAACTTGAAAAGTTAGAATCAATTGAGGGGTAATCTTTTTTAAACAAGTAATAAATCATATTACCGACTTCTCCAAAAACATCTTCTTTGCTATCTGACGTAATGCGATCATGATTACCAGAAACAAAATCTACAATCTTTAGATTATTTATTTTACTGTATAGATGTTCGCTTAAAATTTCATGCGCCAAAATTACCGCATTCATCCCATACGAACCTTTATGCAACCCCTTCCATGAATTAATGTGATTCAACCCTGTAAAACTCTCAATAAAATCTCCAAGCATCACTAGATAAACCTTATCAAATCCTTTTTCATTTACTTCATCTGCAATTTGCTGTAGATACTTACACAAAATATCAAAACTAAAATCTTTTGTTTTTAACAGATCCCCTACATAAGCACCAATATGAAAATCAGCCAACGGCACAACTCCCCAACTCAACTTCTTTTTAGATGTGCGCGCTAACTTTCTGGTCGTTATTTGTATTTCTGGTAAACTTAATTCTTTAGCCTTCTTCGCTAACTTTAGCGTTACTCCGTAATTAATGACCTGTATCGGCTGCACATTATCCAATTTCATTGTTGTGGTCCAGGACTTACAATCATAAAAAGGAACAGCATACACATCTTCATCAATTTTAAAATAATCAATAGCCGCCTGTTTAGAGGTTAATGGCTTGCCTCCTTTATAAATTAACTTAATACCATTGTCATCTTCCGTAACATGAGTTTCTTCTTTAGACTCTGTTAAAACCTCCTTTTTAAAATGTTTCTTTATACCATTTGAGAGACTCCTTCTAAAACTATCAAGTTCGACATCAGGCGCATACTTCGCATATAAAGTTCGCGCAATCTGACTAACAGTTTGCTTAGTTGGAGAAGCATATAATTCTAATGCCTCTTTTAAATACGCTGAATACTGTATTATCATAAGATTATTTTAAAATTATTAATTGGTAAATATTTTGTAGTAAAAAGCGACCAAAGGAAAGTAAATATAAAAGCCTTTTTCACCTTCCCATTTATACGAACACACTCCAAACAATATACCTGGATAAATTTCTATGCCGTATTGGTGTGTTTTCATTTTTATATAAATCTTTTTAAAAAGCCAATTGATTTTAAAGCAGGAAACCCTTTATAAACTAGATTAAATAGTTGCTTTCTAAAAATATAAACTGTAATTAATATTGAATAGAGCAACAACCACCAACACCAGGAAGAAACTTTATATTTTGTAATAATAATTTCACTGGTTTCTGATTTATCGACCAAAGTGCGTTGAAAATTAGAAACAGCCACTTGCTTAATAGAATCAATATTTACAGCTGCAGTTAGTTTTCCGTTTTTAGAACCTATAAATACCTTTACCGGACCCGATAAAATATGTTGTTTAAATGGTTTTAATTCATTTGTGATAGTATCACATTCTGCAGGCACTTCTATAAAACTGTGAATTGGCACATTTACTTTTACCCTTTCATTTTTAACAATTGTATCATATACCCTTTCAATTTTTGTGATGGTTACTTGTTTGGTTTTGCAACTGCAAAAAAGGACCAGTGCTAAAATGATGCATAGATTTTTCATAGTTATACGTTTTTATCAAAAATCCATTTCCATTCATCTTTTTCCTTGCCCTCATTCCAAACTTTACCATAATGAAACAATTGACGAGTGCCACGCGTATTTTTATAATCTGCATGAATAAAACTTGCATATACAGCAAAGCGTGTGTATTCTGAATGCTCAATCATCTTAGCCAGTAGATCGTCTTTATGGTGCGGGAAATCGTCACAAGTCCAATCTGTTGCCCCTTTAGCATTAATATCAAATAATCCATCTTCATCCTGACCATAGCAATGCTGACTTGTACCGGATCTTTTTTTTGATTTCTCCCATTTGTAAGATCGATAACCACTATTTTCTGACGGCAACACGCAAACTGTCATTGCATCAGCAACATCTTGCATAGGCAAAATATGATATTCCATAATTCGATCCGCAACCGTTTCTGGTATTGGCTCCCCTGATATATTAAAGTCCGATGGTTTAAAATCTACGATGATGGTTTCCCTTTTAATTTTTGTTTAATATAATCTGACAACAAAGCAATAATCTGCTGTACTTCGTCTAATAAATCTTTTGAAAAAACGCCTGAAACTGAACAGGCTACAAACACCACTTCTTCTGGGGCGTTAAAATAATTGCGCAATAATATACCTACGCTCAACCCCACAAATGCGGAGATCCCTAATGTCGCTATAAATTTTCTCCAACTCATTCTATTCCTTAATCGGTGAACTATCGCACCAATCAAACCGCCAATAACAAATAAGCCAAAGCGATTTACTAAATTTTGAACGGTATCTATCATAGTTCTTTTTTTGTGAGGGTTATTAATTTTTCGGGCGTTCAAAAACCGTGATTCCTAACAATCCTGCCCCTGTTCCCATAAAAGTCCACCACATCTCTAAAGGAAAATTGTCTTTATAATCCAGTCCTTTATAGGTCATTATTAATCCGATTATAAAATGAACCACACCCATTGCTATGGCTATGCTTAACAATATTTTGCCATGTAGTCTTTTACTCGATTGTTTCCCGTTTACATCTGTTGTATTTTCCATTATTATTTACTTTTAATTGTTTTTATGTATTGCTATAAACTTCTGTAAAGCACTACCACATATAGTATAAGATTCTGCTAAAGGTATATTGACAAATACTCCCTGGTCATTCTTCCACTCCACATTTTTAGCACCTAACTTTTCACATAATTGTGTAGCACCTAATAATTGTGTAGCCATTTCTCTAGTGAAATGAAATGTGTTCTCAAGATAATCTACGTCAACTCCTGCTGCTTCTAATTCTGCTATTTTTTTTTCTCTATCATTTTCTGTTTGCTTATATGAATCTTCTTGTGTCCATCCCTCTACTATTGTAGTTCCGTTCCATGTCGGCTTTTTAAAAAGAGAAACGCCTTCCCACTCCTTTAAAATACCAGACTCTATTTTATAAACTATCTCATCTTGCGTATATTTCATTTTAAACTATTTTTATTGTTTTTAATTTAATTTTTTATACGAAATCCAACTACCAGCTTTTAGTGTTGATGCTATTGCATTTGAAGAACTTTGTGCCCAAGAAAAATCCATTGAAGTCCCATAAGTTGTGTAGAGAGTTCCTACCACAAATACAGTTGCAAAATTTGGACCTAATGGCACAGTAGATACCAAACTTTGACTTGCATACCCTCCACTAGTAGTAGAATTTCCATACATTCTATGTATTGTTGCTGTTGTGCCCGCAGTATACAACCTCCATCTCATGTCTGGGCTATAAGATGCAGAGTAACCTAGCACAAATATTTGTATTGCATAAGTACTATTAGTATCCAGTCCTGTTAATTTTAATTGTGGGTCGGCAGTCCTACTTGTAGTACTTGCCCTGTTAGTATCTGTTGTTTTATAAACAGTTGACCACCCTCCTCCTCCGCCTAAAGCAGCCTTTGAAGTTGTTGAACCATCTCCTACTAAAATGTCGT